>OOAO01000873.1_pt1 | contig 30732 bp, 25 predicted proteins | sample 1671821 | NCBI WGS metagenome assembly OOAO01 (sample SAMN06348196, study PRJEB24527) | human gut metagenome | biome: human gut; feature: ankylosing spondylitis patient; material: feces | host: Homo sapiens | place: China | collected 2015-10 | reverse complement strand
GCACAAGGGGGCAGAATCGCTTGGTTTTAGGGGGCAGCTTACACTGGATTTTCCAGAGCCGTAAGGCAGTAATCAAGACTTGTGCAGAACACTGAAATACAAACCGTTGCGGATAAATATGCTCCAAAGTCCGGGTAATGGTTTGGAAGCGCAACCATTGCAATATTCTTCCCATGTCACGTATTTCGGCTGTATGCCAACCGCAGCATTATGGGGCAAATGTCACTGACCGTCAGATAAATACCCTAATTCGCTCATTTCTGCGTTTTTATCGAAGATTTTTTTGTAAAATTTGTCTGATCTAAATTGAAAACATTGTAATACTTTAGAAACGGCATGACTTTATAGCGTTCTTTATCTGCCTGGGATAAACTTTCATATAAGCTTCTGTCTATTCGCTGTCCAGTGACTTTATCTTTTATACTAAGTTCATAGAACATGACAGGAAATGCCTTACTCCCCTTCAGGATCTGGATTCCTGCACTTTTAGCTTGGTTGAAGGTTATAAAAACAGGGGTCTGATAATTATACTTGTCGCAAATAAAATAAAGAACAGCTTTATTTAAGTTATTATATGTACGCCCAGATAAGTTTTGAGGAATGCCCTTGAATTGGGGTGAGAACCAGGGCTGCTGCCAATCATCAGCGTTTACTTCTTTTAGCTTCTCAACCATTAATTCAACGTAACGTTCAAGCATAGGATTGTTTTCGTATTTCATGGATATAATTTTGAGGTGATACAAAAATAAATTCTTTAGCTGATGACAAATGTAGCCTGGCATCGACGCAAGTTTCATTCGTTATGATTGAAAAGTTATGTTTTTGGTGGGGCAAGCTATTTTAGTTCTTACCACTGGGAAAAAGTTTTAATAAAGTCTGCTAAACGATTATTCATACTCATTGATAGCAATGTTGATGAAAACATGTTGCTCATGTTTACTAATATATCTGCAGGGGGGACAAACATCTACGATTTATACAATGCATATCCCTACAATTTCCTGTTTTTCCTTTTTACCCCGTTGTGGAATACACACCGGGAGAGTGGACTTTTTTCTTTCTCTTCTGCTCTAACAATCCAGAGAAGATAAAAAAGAATTTAAAATAAAAATGATTATAAATTTGGTACGTCCCTGAATTATCGGTATTTTTGTATCATAAATGATACTTAAACGTTTTTTTCTATGAAAAGGTTATATGAGAAATATACAATATACGAGTTCTCAGATGAAGAAATTGTTAAGGAAATCTGCAAGAGAATTAAGTCTTTACGACTTAGTTGTTGTTTTTCTCAGCAAGAATTGGCAGACAAGACTGGAGTATCTATCATTACTATTAAAAGAATAGAATCTTGTATGATAAGTGATATTTCCCTGAGTACATTGCTTAAGATTTTGCGTATAAGTGGAACTCTTGAAGGTGTTGTCGATTTGGTACCGGAGCTTCCTGATTCCCCTTTCCTTATCAATGAAAAAACAGGTAATAAAATAAAAAGATTTAGTAGTAAACGTAAAATGGTATGAAGAAAGAACCAATTATAGTGAATGTATATCTGTGGGGAACTTGCATAGGCAAATTAAATTGGGACTTTGAAAAACATTGTTCCGTATTTCAATTTACGGATGAGTATAGGAAACAAGATTATGATATATGTCCTTCCACACATCCTAAGAGGACTCCTTTATCTGCATCTTTTTATGGGAATACAGATAAATTATATCAAGGGCTCCCGGAATTCCTTGCAGATGCACTTCCTGACAAATGGGGAGGAGCCCTGTTTGACCAGTGGCTTACGGACAACAATATAAAGGTTACGGAATCATTGCCTCTGTTGAAACTCTCTTATATAGGCAAGAGGGCTATGGGGGCATTGGAATTTGAACCGGAATTTAAAGATGATGACACCCATGAGTCAGTAGATATGTCGTCATTGGCTACGTTGGCTTCTAAAGTATATAATGATCGAGATGCTGCTGTTATATCACCGGAGGATAACCTTACAATGAAAAAGCTGATATATCTCGGAACTTCCGCAGGTGGTATGCGTCCAAAGGCAGTGATTGCCTATAATCTCGAAACGGAAGAATTCCGCTTAGGTCAGGTAGATTTGCCCAAAGATTTTAAACAGTATATCATAAAATTCAAAGAGGCAGATGACTCTCCTACAACAGAGATAGAAATGGTATATAGTGAAATGGCAAAGGAGGCAGGGATTAACATGATGCCATGCTTCCTAAAAGAAATTGATGGAAGGAAACATTTCGTAACGGAAAGGTTTGATCGCAAGGATGGAAACAAAATTCTTAGTCAAACTCTCGCTGCTATCATGCCAGGTGCAGATGATTATCTAAAGCTATGTTGGATAGCGGGAACTCTAAATCTTCCTCAAGAAGACAAAGATCAGATATTTATTAGAATGGTATTTAATTATGTCGCAGGTATATCTGATGACCATAATAAGAATATATCGTTTATTATGGATAAGACAGGAGTGTGGCGATTATCACCTGCATATGATGTAATGTTCACGGCAAATACATGGGATGATCCTTCTGCATACATTCATTCGATGGGTGTGATGGGCAAGAGATCAGCCTTGACCACAAGTGACTTTGTTAACTTTGCAGAGGATTTTGTGGAAGAGCCCGAAAAAAAGATATTACAAGTATTTAATGCAGTAGGCAAATTTCAATCATTGTGTGCCCAATATAATATAGATAAGGCTATATCTGATAAAATCCAACATGTGTTAGAGGGACTGGTTACTGACGATTTGAACTTATTACAATAATAAAATTTAGCGTTTCAAAGTGGATGATGTATAAATAGCCTAATCGTTGTCAAACTCCTACACTTGATACAAAAGGCTATCGTAAGAACTTATCCATTAGGCGAGCGTTCTCGTCTAAAGATGCGGGTGCGTTGCTATTGGATAGGTAGGCTGTAGGAGGTCTGACGACGTGTAGCAATAGCTCTGCATCTTTTTAAGTTAACACTTTAAACCATCTAAAGATTATATTTACACTTTCTGCTTGTACATTCAAAACTTTCTATATATATTTCCGCCCTGTTTCTGTAAAATCAGTCTGATACATTGGATTTAGTCACTTATACTATTGGATTAATCAGAAACATTCTTAAAACAAAATTTCAATCATATTTTAACAGGTTCTTAGTAATAATGTTACAAATCGAACAGTTTAACGACATCTATGTAAAGTACTACAGGAAAGCTTACCGTTTCTCTCTGATGTATGTACGAAACGACCAGGCAGCCGAAGATATAGCGACAGAATCCCTTATTAAGTTATGGGAAACAATGAATAAGGAAACCGTAGAGAAACCTTTGGTCTTGCTATTAGCAATACTCAAACATAAATCCCAGGATTACCTCAGAGTACAGATTAGCCACAAAGAAAGACTTGAGGCTATGGCTGAATGGCGGCGGCGGGAATTGTCCATTCGTATATCAACTCTTGAAGGATGCAATCCGGAAGATATTTTCTCTACAGAAATACAAACGATCCTAAATCATACTCTGGAAGAACTTCCCGAGCAAACACGGAACGTTTTTAGAATGAGCCGTTTCGAACAGAAATCCGGAAAAGAGATAGCACAAACATTAGGTATCACCGTAAAAGGGGTAGATTATCATATAGCCAAAGCATTGAAAGCTCTACGTATTTCTCTAAAAGATTACCTGCCTCTATTTTATTTTTTATTTTTCTATTAAAAAAGTTAGTTTGCTACTAGTGAACCTTTCCTAACTATCGTCTTATATATAAAGCAAAGAAAAATATGGATGATAAGTTACTACAATTATATTTCGAAGGACGTACAACTGATGAACAATCACGTTTGATTACGGAATGGCTAGATGCCGATGAGGTGAATATGAAACACTATCAGCAGCTATGCCGTTTATATGAGATAAGCTTCTGGCATGAGGTACCTGAAGTTATTACAAATTCTGTCCTAAAGAAGGTAAAATTCAGACATATTTGGCAAAAAGCAATAGAAGTAGCTGCTATCTTTATTCTAGGATTTATTTTGCATTATTGGATACATTTACCATTCGTAGATACAGAAGAAGATATTGCCATGCAAACCATATATGTTCCGGCAGGGCAGAATGCACAACTTACTTTAGCCGACGGTTCTCAGGTTTGGTTGAATGCCGGTAGTACACTAAATTTTCCTACCCGCTTCGCTAAAGGAAAACGAAAAGTTAGTCTCAATGGGGAAGGTTTTTTTGAAGTAAAAGCAAATAAAGACAAACCATTTATTGTATCTACATCCAATTATGATATCAAGGCGTTAGGAACCTCTTTTAATGTAAGAGCTTACAAGCAATCAAAAGATTTTGAAGCAGCTTTGTTAACTGGAAAAGTTGAAATTACCGATCATGCGACAAATCAAAAGCTTTCTTTGACACCTGATAATCGGGCTATATTGGAAAATAAGAAGTTAGTAGTTACTCCTATGCAGCACATAGACTATTTTCTTTGGCGCAAAGGAATTCTCTATTTTGATGAGTCACTGATGGAAGTTCTAAAAAAACTGAAATTATATTTTGATGTAAACATTCAGATAAACAACAAATTTATTATACAAAATAAAATACATTCTACTGCCAAATTTCGAACAAGAGATGGTTTATACCACATCCTAGATGTTTTGCAACTTACCCATCATTTTACTTACCAAAAAGATGATGAGAAAAATCTGATTATTATTAATTAATTCAACATATAAATTCTTGCAGAGATTGATTCTTATATAAATTTTATTGTTAAACCTTTAAATACTAATAGCCTATGACATAGATATAAAGAGTAAATAGAAAACCGGCAAGTGCTCCAACACTTACCGGTTAAGGGTTAGACTCCCGACCTTGAATAATTAATCGAAGTACTAACGTAATTGCATACAAAATTATGAATTATTTTTTGTATAAACAATCCATATCCGAAATTAAACACATATTTCGTATTATGAAAATCACAGTTATTGTCCTGTTCGCATGTTTTTGCAACCTTTTTGCAACAGAAGCCAATTCACAGAATGCAAAAATGTCTATACATGCCGACAATCTTTCCCTACGGGAAATCATTTATAAGATAGAGAAGCAAACCGAATACCTGTTCGTATACGACAGGAATGAGGTTGATGTAAACCGACAGATATCCGTGAATGCTGATAATGAATCTGTCTCTGAAGTTTTAAATAAAATATTTACAGGGACTAACATAGAATATAAATTAGTCGGAAAAAACGTTACGCTTATCAAACGTGATGACCTTTCTCGCCAAAATGGAATAAGCCAGCAATCAACTAAAAAAATTATCGGTATAGTCACTGATGAAAAAGGTGAACCGATAATCGGAGCGAATATAGTTGAAAAAGGTATCACTAACGGATGCATTACAGATCTGGATGGTAAGTTCATCATTACCAATGTGCACGAAAACGCTATTCTTCAAGTTTCCTATATTGGTTATCTCACTCAAGAAATTAAAATCACCAATCAGACTCATTTGAAGATAATCATGAAAGAAGATTCGGAAACTCTGGATGAAGTAGTAGTTATAGGTTATGGAGTTGTTAAGAAGAAAGACCTAACAGGATCTGTAGGTCAAATATCAGCCGGTTCTATGAAAGACCTGAAAGTATCACACCCTACACAAGCTATGGCCGGACAACTAGCTGGCGTGCAAGTTCAGCAGGTAGCCGGTTCTCCCGGACAAGCCGCCACTATCCGTGTGCGTGGAGCGGGTTCAATCTCCGCTTCCAGTTCCCCACTATACGTGGTTGACGGTTTTCCTTTAGGCGAACAAAATCTGAATTCGATCAATCCGAATGACATAGAATCTATAGAAGTATTGAAAGATGCCTCTGCATCTGCCATTTATGGTTCGCGTGCAGCAAACGGAGTTGTGTTGGTTACCACTAAGTCGGGTAAAGCCGGAAAAGTGAGTATAAACTTAGATATATATTATGGCTTTCAGAATGTCACTAAAAAAATGGACATGTTGAATGCTGAGGAGTTCGTTGCATTTAGTAGAGAAGCTTTCAACAATAATTATGTCGATCGTGTTCCGGGTGCATCACCCAATGATCCATTAGAAATGCGCCCTGCTGGTAACCGTTATCGCTATCCAGCCATATACGATGATCCAGAAGTTATGGCAGCCATAGGCAAAGGAACAGATTGGCAGGACGAAATTTTCAGGACGGCGCCTATTCAAAACTATCAGGTTTCTGTTAGCGGTGGGGATAGCAAAACAAAATATATGTTCTCTGCCGGATATTTCAATCAAGTAGGAATCATCATAGGAAGCGATTATGAACGTTTCTCAGCCCGTGCGAAAATTGAAAGTGAATTTACTAAATGGCTAAAAGTCGGGATCAATCTTGCGCCAACCTATATCAATCAAAACCGGGTGAACGAAGGACACTGGACGGGTGACGGAGTAATCATTCCGGCATTAGCAACCACTGCCCTTATGCCTGTTTATAATCCGGATGGAACCTGGTCTTCGCAAGCAGAATACGCTGTAGCTGGCGATGGTCTGAGTGGGGTTCCCAATGCTGTTGCTTTAGCAAAAGATATCGAAAATAAACGAGCCAATCTCCGCTTTTTCGGAAATATGTTTGCTGAAATTTCCATATTAAAAAATTTGAAATTTAAGACAACAATAGGAGCTGACATGATGAACTACAGAAGTAAGTTTTTCCGCCCATCTAACGTTCCTAAAGGTGGAACGGTGGCTCCACTTCCTTCAACTGATAGAAAAGGTAATACTGAGAACAAAGAAGTTTTTAATTGGCTGAACGAAAATACACTAAGTTATTTCACTTCTTTCGGAGCTCATGAAATTGATGCTGTAGCTGGGCTTACCTTCCAAAAGAACACTTACAATCAGAGCAAAGCGGAAGGTTCGGATTTTCCTGACGATATTATCCGTACCTTGAATAATGCAAAGGTAAAAAGCGGTTCTTCTGATATGAATGAATGGTCACTGATTTCTTATCTGGCTCGTGTGAATTATCGATATAACAATAAATACTATCTGACAGCTTCGATTCGTTCAGATGGTTCTTCCTGCTTCGGAAAAGACAATCGCTACGGTTATTTTCCGTCGGGGTCAGTAGCCTGGAGAATCTCACAGGAAAAGTTTATGAAAAATATCCAGTGGATTAGTGATATGAAAATACGGGCAAGTATTGGTTTAACCGGAAACAACAGCATGTCGGACAATTATGCATCAATCGGTACGATGAGTAATGCAAATTATGTATTTGGTTCCGGAACTGGAAATGTTGTTGCCGGATCAGCACAAGACAGTTTTTCCAATCACGCTCTGACTTGGGAAAAGACTTTGCAATATGATTTGGGATTTGAGTTCTCCATATTCAAAAATCGTTTATCGTTTATGTTGGATTTATATAAGCGCAGAACAACCGACCTATTGCTTAATGTAGATATTCCAACCATCACTGGCTTTTCCAAAGCTTGGCGTAATATTGGTAAAGTAAACAATAAAGGGATTGAATTCACAATCAATTCTGTCAATGTGATGAATAAAGACTTTAGTTGGACCACCAATCTGAATATGTCCATGAACCGTAATAAGGTGGTTGAGCTTGGTCCCGCAGGTGACCCGATACAAAGCGACGGTGGTGCTGGAACAACGCACATTACAATGATTGGTAAACCGATGGGAAATTTCTATGGTTATAAACAAATAGGCGTTTATATGAACCAAGCCGATCTGGATAACAGTCCCCATTTGGCCGATTCGCATGTGGGTGATGCTAAATATGCCGATATAAACAAAGACGGAATAATTGATGCCGATGATCGTACCATTATCGGAAACAATGAACCTAAATTTTCTTGGGGGATGACTAACCAGTTGACATACAAGAATTTTGATCTCAGTATAGTACTACAAGGTGTTCATGGCCGAGATGTACTGTTCTTAGGAAAACGTTTTTTTACACAATTAGAAGGAAATATGAATCAGATGCGGGAAGTGCTCAACAGATGGCAATCTGAGGAAAATCCGGGAGACGGCAAAACTCCACGCGCAAATGCCTTGACTACGGGACAAAATAATGCCGTTTCAACCCGTTGGGTGGAAGATGGTTCTTTTATACGGATCAATAACCTGACGCTGGGTTACACTTTGCCTAAGGTACTTACTCAAAAGTGCGCTATGCAGAATGCCCGGGTATACATGTCTATCCAGAATCTGGCGACATTCACCAGTTATAGCGGATTCAACCCTGAAACAAGCCATAAAGAGGATAGCTCGCTGGCACCGGGAACCGACTATGGAATGTACCCGTTGAACCGAACTTTCACGGTTGGCGTAAATGTGACTTTCTAATTGTTAATACCTAAAAACAAAATAATGAGTATGAAAGCAATATATAAAATAGTAGCATTAGGCTTGTGTTTAGGCCTTATATCCTGTAGCGATTTTCTGGACTTACAACCGAAAAATAAATTAGGGGGGGAACAGTTTTATCAAACAGCGGAACAATTTACAATGGCCGTCAACGGTGCGTACTCCACACTTCAGGAAGGCGGTCAATATGGCAACTGGTATGTTTTTTCGGAAATTCCATCGGACAATACACACAATTTACTTTCCGGTTCCGTAGTCGATCAAGATGAATTCGATAAGTTCTATATCCGTACTACGAATCCTTATATTGCCAATTTTTGGAATAAGAGCTATGCTTGTATTAATCGTGTTAATACGGTTTTAGATCGTATCGATAATATAGATATAGACGAAACGCTGAGTGACCGGTACAAACTGGAGTGCAAATTTCTCCGGGCATTGACTTACTTTAATCTTGTTCGTGTGTATGGAGACGTTCCATTAGTATTGCATGAAATAAGTATCAATGAATCATATAAATACATGAGAGATCCAAAAGAAAAAGTATACGAACAAATCATTGCCGACCTAAAAGAAGCCGAAGCATTGCCTATATCTTATAAAGAAGACAAGAATATTGGTCGGGCAACTTCAGGAGCTGCCAAAGCTTTATTAGGCAAAGTATATCTGACACTGAACAAATACTCGGAAGCCGAAACTAAACTAGCCGAAGTGATAAATAGCAAAGTGTACGCACTTTTAGAGAACGAGGCAGGCTCGTTGAACAATAAGGGCTATGCCAGTGTATTCCATGCGGATAATCACAACAACAAAGAAACCGTTTTCGAAGTTCAGTTCAAGAAAGGCGGATACGGAGAAGGTAGTGATTTCCCGAACACATTTGCGCCTTTCAACTCAGGAACCAATGTTGTCCAAGTAGGAGGAACGGGAGGTAACAACATTCCGGAAATGGATATGTATAACGCATACGAAGATGGCGACTTGAGACGTGACTTTTCCATGGCACTCGGCTATAATGATTCACGTAAAGACGGAAAATGGGTAGAATCACGCTATGTGAAAAAATACTTCGACATCCCTTATCAAAATGGCGATAGTAACAACAACTTCCCGGTAATCCGTTATGCCGACGTACTTTTAATGTATGCCGAAGCATTAAACCAAAATGGAAAAACAGCGCAGGCATGTGATTACCTCAATCAAGTGCGCCGTAGAGGATTCGGTTACCAGACAACCGAAACTTCTCCCGTAGATATTAAAACTTCGGATAAAAATGAATTCTTCCTGATCGTTGAACACGAACGCCGTGTGGAACTGGCTTTTGAGGGGCACAGATGGTTCGATTTAATCCGCACCGGCCGTGCGATTGAAGTTATGACGAGTAAAGGTTTTAAACTCAACGAGACCAACCTCACTACTCCGATTCCGCAGAAACAGGTTGATGTAAATCCGGAATTGAAACAAAATGATTATCAGATTACGCCTAAATAAATAAAAATCATTGAGGTGTATCACAAGCTCCCCTCCGGATAAAAAGGAGTGGACTTTTGATACACCCCTCAATACCTCAACAAATTCAATGAAACTTAAGAACATCTTTTTACTAATCATTTTATTCTTTTATTGTGATAATGATATGCTGGCTAACGGATACATGGCTGGAAAGGAGTTCATCTATGAAAATACAGAGATGCGGCAGATATTATCATTTGAGAATAATACGATCTCCGTCCGATCGGTATTCGATAAGAAAAACCAGAAAGAATTGATAGCTGAAAATGCGCTTCCTTACTTCGAATTTCAGATTAACAAAGAAACAGTGCTCTCATCCATGCCGGTATGGGAATTTATTAAATACGAAGAAAGAAGTTTGGTTAATCAAGGTCTGGAGTATATTTTTTATTTTAAGGGTAAGGGAGCATACAAAGGCTTGAAAATAGAATTGTACCGACAATATTTTCAGAACTCAACACTTACCAGAGAGAAGATACAACTGAAATCGACCAAAGGACACAATTTTCAGTTGAATAAAAAGGAAGGAAAACTACATTTCATTTACCCAAGGTTATCTCTCAACAATAATATGAAAGGGGCTATACAGGAAATACAAATAGCTAATTACCAGCATTGGAATCATACATTTTATCCCTCTATTAGAAATCATACGCTGACGGATAGCGGTGAACTTTTCCTGAAAGGTCCTTTCTCTGTAACCTGCACGGGAAGTCATAAAGTAATGTTAACGTACGAACATGCCTCACAAGATGGAGCACAAGGTTTCCGGTTGTCGGCAGTCACCTCCATAAAAAAAGGGGATATTGACGCTAATCAAGGAGTAGAAGGAGATGAAACAGAAATAAAAGATGAAAATTTTTGGTTCATTGCTCACCATTACAGTCAAAACGGAAATACTCGGACAATAGCTACAGAACTAATAAGAGGAGGTTATTTCGATAATGAGAAAATACCATGCGACTCTTTTTACGAAACCGTATGGAATAGTTTCAGTTTTATCGGAAAAGATGAACAGATTGAACCGTTGATACACAATTATCTTTTCAGCCAAATAACAGAGCATCCTAAATCCCGGGAATCTCATTTTTATTATAATACCTGGGCCATGCAAAGAGAACTAAATAAGAAAGGGCATGATTTAAGAGAGGTCTTGACAGAGGAGCGAATACTCCGAGAAATTGACTATGCTGCTCAGATGAATATTGAACTTTTTGTACTCGACGACGGATGGGAAGAAGCGTTAGGTGTATGGACTCCACATCAAAAACGTTTACCTAATAAATTAACCCCACTTGTTAACCGGATGAAAGAGCATAATATGATACCAGGGATCTGGTTATCTCCGATGGCAATAGATAGCCTCTTTAAAAGATACCGACAACATCCTGAATGGATTATCCGCCGATCCGACGGAGTTCCTATTGTAGCACAATGGGGAAAACCAGTATTTGATATCGTAGGACCTTTTTCTGATTTATTTCTTGAAGATTGTAAAAGACTGATTGATCAAGGTATTCGTTTTTTTAAATGGGATGCAATGAATACTTTCAATAGTTCTTTGGCCGGTCTCAATCATGGAGATAATAGCCATACAAAAAAAGAAAGGATAGAAAGATATAATTATCTTTTCCCTTTTTATGTAACCCGTATTATGAAAGAGTTACGGAAATACAATAACGATGTAGTTATAGAAGTAGACCTTACAGAGCCGGAACGGTGCATGATTGGATTGATGCCTCTACAAGAGGGAATATTCTTTTTCATCAATAATGGTGCATCCGCTTATGGTGACTATTCCACTTACCGAACTAAATCTATGCGTACGGTCATCAATGATTATGGACATTTTTTCCCAAAAGAGTTGTTTACTTATGCAGTTTACCCGCATGATGTAGCACCATACCACGCACAACATTATAATATAAATAACACATTAATTGCCGGGCATGGTTTTTGGGGAGATCTAAGCCAACTTACTCCCAAAGAAAGGATTGGCATCGGTAAAACATTAGCAAAAGCTAAACGGGTAAGACCCTATATTCACGGTATAATGACCGATTATAATGTTAACGTAGGAGCATCACCGGAGATATACACCCAGGTAGATTCCGTGCATGCTTTCGGACAGATTATCGGATTCAGCGGATCAAAGACCAGACTCCCTTACAAATTAGATTTGAATCGGTCACAACTACTTGGAATCTTAAATCATTCTTACACAAGTAATCCCAAAACTATCAACATGGACTTCAATTTCAATAAACCGGACGATACGATAAGCGCTTTTCTTATTGGAAATAAAGGAGAAAAAGTATCCGTCATTTCATCCACAGGACAGTTGGACGATATACGGTTAGAAAACAACCTGCTGGTCATTAAGGTTGCATCAGCTTCAACCGTGTGTATAAAATATGAAGATAAGAAACCGATAAAAATTATCGGAGGAAATGTGCTATCACAGAATGTAAATGAAATTACCTTATATTCAAAAGGAAGTAGGGATATATCCATTACATTTGAAAACATTCTATAATACTTTCGATTAATAATGATATAAAATGAAAAAAATATTTATTCCTTTATTCCTAGTTACCGGAATAAGCAACCTATTTTGCAAACAGGCTGAAGAAAAACAACGTCCTAACATCCTGTTCTGCATTGCCGACGACATATCTTATCCCCACATGCAAGCATATGGAACGCCCTGGCTCCACACACCCGGTTTCGACCAAGTATCACAAAAAGGCCTGTTGTTTCAGCGCATGTACACTTGTAATGCCAAATCATCGCCCTCCCGAGCCTGCATTATTACAGGACGTAATTCCTGGCAACTGGAAGAAGCCTGCAATCACTGGCCCGATTTCCCTGCAAAATTCAAATCTTATCCCGAGGTATTGGCTGAGAACGGCTATAAGGTAGGAGCAACAGGAAAAGGCTGGGGACCCGGTTTTGCTAACGACTCGTTAGGAAATGCACGAAATATAGTCGGGAAAATGTGGAATCAGATCAAATTGACACCCCCGACAAAAGGAATATCCAATATTGATTATGCAGCCAACTTTCAAGAGTTCCTCAGAAATAAGTCCGAAGACCAGCCTTTCTGTTTCTGGTATGGGGCTTTGGAACCACATAGAGGATACGAATTCGGTTCTTCTTTAAAAGCTGGAAAAAATATTAATCAGATTGATTCTGTTCCATCTTTCTGGCCGGACAATGAGGCAGTACGCACGGACATGTTGGATTATGCGCTGGAAATAGAACATTTTGATAAACACCTAGTCGCTATTCTTCAGATATTGGAAGCGGCGGGAGAACTGGAAAACACAATCGTCATTGTTACTGCCGATCATGGAATGCCGTTTCCTCGCGCCAAAGGACAAGAATACGAATACTCTAATCATGTCCCGTTTGCCATGATGTGGAAAAAAGGGATAACGAAAGCCGGACGGGAGATAAAGGATCTTCTGAGTTTTATTGACCTGGCACCTACAATTCTTGCTGTAGCCGGCATACCGGAAGATAAATCGGGGATGCAACCGATAGAGGGTAAAAGTTTTCTCGACCTGTTAACAAAAGAAGACAGTAAATCGCAGAAGGACTATGTTCTGATCGGTAAGGAAAGACATGATGTGGGACGCCCAAACGATCAAGGATATCCTATCAGAGGTATTATAAAAGGCGACTTTCTTTATCTGATAAATTTTGAAACCAGTCGCTGGCCGGCGGGAAATCCAGAAACAGGATATATGAATGTAGACGGCAGCCCGACAAAAACAGAAGTATTAAAAGCGCGCCGGAATCCCAAAACGGAGAGCTACTGGCAGCTTTCTTTCGGTAAACGGCAGGAAGAGGAACTGTATAATATCGCAGAAGACCGGGAATGTATGGCAAATTTGGCAGAAGATGCTAATTACAATGTATTGAAAAAACAAATGCGGAGCGAACTTCTACAAAAGCTGACAGAACAGCAGGATCCAAGGATGCTTGGTCAGGGGGATATATTTGACTCATATCCGTATATGGGATCTGCCCGAGATGCATGGAATCGTATAAAAAAAGGTGAAAGTGTTCCGGCACGCTCAATAAACAAGTCAGATTTTGAACCGGAAGCATCCGGATTGAAAGTTAACTTTTGAATTAAAATATAAATAATATCATGAAACATTTATCTGGAATAATTTTTCTCTCCATTAGTTCAGGAGTTTTAGGCGGATGCAAACAACATCAGAAAGAAATGATAAAACCGCCTAATATACTTTTTGTAATCAATGACGATCAGACGTATATACACACAGGATTTGCTGGAAGCAAGTTTGTCCACACCCCTGGTTTTGACAGAGTAGCAGCCAACGGAATCTATTTTACCAATTGTTATGCCGGATCACCGGGAAGCGCGCCATCCCGGAGTACATTGGTAACGGGGCGTCATCATTGGCAAAATAAACAGGCAGGACAGCATGCTTCGTCCTGGATGAAAGAATTCATTCCCTTTGTTGATCTTCTCAAAGCAAATGGTTACCACACCGGATTTACCGGAAAAGGAGTTGACCCTTTCCGCTACGCCCAGAATGAGAAAGATTCACTATGGAGAAAAGAGAATGCAGCCGGACATGCCTACAATAAATACCGATACACAAAAAACGATTCGTCGGATCCGAGAACTGCAGGAGGGATTGGATTGATAGACTATTTTAGTAACTTCCATGATTTCATGCAACAACGCAAACCGGACCAACCTTTCTATTTCTGGTACGGTTCAACCGAACCCCACCGGGCTTATGAAAAAGGCTCATGGAAGCGTAATGGAAAAGAACTTGTTCAGGTTGATGTACCCGGTTTTTTTCCCGATACAGATGAGATAAAGGGAGATATGCTTGATTATGCCGTAGAGATAGAATGGGCAGACTCTCATCTTTATAAAATGCTGAATTACCTAGACTCCATCGGTGAACTTGACAATACGGTCGTTATGGTAACGGCCGATAATGGCATGCCTTTTCCGCGTGCAAAAGCAAACTGCTTCGAATATGGTGTACATGTGCCCCTGGCAATCAGTTACCCGAAAGGGTTTCCGGGTAAACGGCGGGTGGACGATTTGGTAGGTTTTGTAGATATCGCGCCAACCATTCTAGAACTTGCGGGAGTGGAACCTGATGGAATGCTTCCTATTTCAGGGCGAAGCATTGTGAATATTCTCCGGTCCGAAAAAAATGGCATTGTGGATGAAACCAGGAAATATGTATTTATGGGCCGTGAGCGGCACTCCTCTTCCCGTTGGGAAAACCTTGGATATCCGCAGCGCGCCATACGTAGCAGGGAACACCTCTTTATCTGGAATATAAAACCAGAACGTTGGCCTGCCGGTGCACCTCAGGCAATCAATAATGAAACGGGGAAAGTTTACCCGATGTACGGCATCGATGAAAAAGGTATTCATCATTCCGGATGGGCATTTACTGATGTTGATGATGCACCGTCAAAGTCATTTCTGATCGAGAATTATAAAGATCCTGTCATACACCCCTATTTCTGCATGGCATATGATAAACGTCCTGAATTCGAATTGTATAATGTGAACGACGATCCATTTTGTTTACATAACTTAGCCGGTAACGCTAATTATGTATCAGTCGAAAAAGAACTCAAAACAGCTTTGCAAAATGAAATGGAGCGTTCAGGTGATCCTCGTATGATCGGTCCTGATAAGGAGATATTCGAAACTTACATCCGTTATAGTCCGATTCGGATATTCCCTAAACCGGATTGGGAAAAATGAGAATTTATAAGGAATCACATTTGAAAACCCCTAAATCTTTAGTTTAGAGAATGAAAAATGCAGGGTAGCATAGGCTACCCTTGGCTTTCGATATACTTTCTGATAGTCTCCTGGCTGACATTTCCGGGGATGACCGACCTCGTGTCCTAAAAAGCAATGGCAGGAAGAAGCAGGAAAAGAGAGAAAGTATTAGTATCTCCGAAGCCGCTAAGTCTTTAGCTTAGCGGTAGTTCACATAATGCATATCCCCACAATTTCCTATTTTTCTTTTTTTACCCCGTTGTGGAACACAACGGGAGAGTGGACTTTTTGCGCTCCTTTTTTTCTCTCTCTTTTACCTACCGGCATCCTCATATTGTATGCCCTTACTGAGTTATCAACCTTATCTATACGGCAAAGGATGTTTCGTAGCCTGTAGCTCCTTCAAGGCAAACCCTACGGGTATGGGCTGAAATCTCCACACCTGCGGGTAGTATTTAATCCCATAGCCTTGTATAAGCTGTCTACAAAACTAAAAACGCCTATAGATAAGGTTGATAACTCAGTAAGGGCATAAGTTTTTAAAAAAAGTCTGCCGTTAGAAGAGAGAACGAAAAAAGTGATATAGATAGGTTTCAAATCTAGACGAGCATTAATCTTTAAAACAATAATAATATGATTTCAAAAGAGTTTCAAGCGCATTATGACAGGCTTTGTTATAGCCGAAGTAGGGAAAATGTATTCTGTGATTTTTTAGATGTAAGCCTCTATTGTCTATCTGCAGGTATGTTGTCAGAGGATTATTTGAGGGTAGAGAAACAATATACAAAGGAAGAAATGCCTCTTTTCTTTGAAATGCTCCATATTATTGCCGATGCTTCGGAAGACTTCGAGGATGCTTTAGGGGGCGTGTTCATGCAATTTATTTCAAATGGCCACAACGGACAATTTTTCACTGACAATCATATAGGAAGAATGATGGCTTTCGCTGTCAGATGTGACGAGCTAACACCCGAACAGTCCGTTTGTGATCCAACTTGTGGTTCAGGTACATTGTTATTGGCAGCCGCAAAGACATGTGCAGATAAAAATCAGGGCAGGAGACCTAGATGCTTTGGTTCTGATATTGATATTATATGCGTGAAAATGGCAGTTGTCAATATGTTAATGAACTCAATTCCCGGTGAAATTGCATGGATGAATGCTCTCACTATGGAGCACTGGAGAAGTTATTGCATAGATCTGATACTGATTGGTGGAATATGGTTTCCATCTTTGAAGGTGAAAGGTGCAGGAGAAACTTGTTTTATTAAGCGCCTGGAACAAACGTTTGAAAAAAGCCCTGAAATAAAAGAGCAAATCACTGAAAAAGCAAGACCGTTACAGTTGTCTTTGAACTTCTAAAGTAAAAGCCTCTATAATCCTTAAACGGTTACGGAGGCTTTTATATTTCCCAATTTTTTCGATTGTGAAAGTCATTGTCCTAACAGAACATTAACAGCAAAATTCACAGTGATTGTCGTGCCTGATCCCATCTTGTATGTCCATATCACTGATGAAATGTTAGACGAACGAGCCTCAACGCATCTATATTTAAACCGTATATTGTATTCATGTTCTTCATTTTTATTTTCATTATTATTAGGTTGGTTGGGTACTGTTGCCCAGTACTTTTTCAGTCCGTTGGATATAGCTTGGGTGTGAGTGGCTGACTTTGTTCTGCCTCTTAGACTTTGGCTAATCTTTTGTTTGGTTGTATCATTCAGTTGTCGATACTGTCTTTTGTAGTTGTTATTATCCATAGTTTATTTGTTTTATACATATATAAATATGTGGTTTAGTAGGAAAGTAAAGTCTAATAGGCTGAATTTTCAAAAAAATATCTGGAAAATTTTTGATGGATGGCTAACAGCTAGGTCTTTATCACACCTACTAAAATAGTACTTTCTGAGTCTCGGATTACGGCGTTAAATTGTTGTATATTAATTTATTATAGTTGTATTTTATAGGTGTACTGATATTTTTGTCCTTATTACTATACTTGCTAAATACTCTCTATAATTTTGCTAATTTGTGGCGTTGATTGCAGATAATCTACTATTTCTAGAAAATCATTCCAAAGGTTCAATATTTCATCCGTTAAGGGTACTTGATTAGAGCTCCATGAATCATTGATTTATGGAGTTTTATTTTTTTAGGCATCTTCTTGTTTCTCTACTCTTTACATTCCACACCGCTATGTTTTAAACTCTTTATTGATAGGTACTTCCGGGTGGTATGGGCAGCAATGCGAGGCGTAGAAGGCAGATAAACTTGCATTTACCCTATTCTTTTTGTTGATTTGCTTAAAGGAAAATGCCCGAATGCCCGGTTCAAAACTTTATTTTCCAATTGCGGGCTGTCCGTTTTCCAACTGCGGGCTGCCGGGCCCCCACATGGAAACTGTCGGGCCTGCAATTGAAGGACAAAGATTTGTCGGTACCAAAATGGGAAAATGCATCAGGCCAAAGCATGTTTTGCCTTGGGCATTACTTCATTTTTCCCTTTATTCCGGGCGAATGATTAAGCAGCTTTCCGTAAAAGCCTTATATTTGCAGTATAAATCATCATCATCTATGTACTTAAAGAAAATTATGGCTGCAACCCTTGCCCTTACTGCGCTTGCCGGGCAGGCACAGGAGAAACCTTTCAACATCATTCCCGAACCGGTGGAAATTACCGTGACCGGACAGGGAGAGTTTCAAATCCAACGTAATACGATGATTCGTGTGTCGGAGCCTGCATTGGCATCCTCGGCTATGTATCTGGCGGATTATATGGACCGTTATCTCGGCATACCGCTGCAAACGGAAATTCCTAAGACGGGTAAATCCCGGAGGAAAGGGAATCCTGCGGTAGAAGCAATCACTCTGAAACCTGGTGAACCAGCTTGTATCGTTCTAATTAACCGGAAGAACGGAGAGGTTTCCGGTGGTTATCAGTTGGAGATTATTCCGGCGGAGGGCATACGCATTGAAGGAAATGACGAAGCAGGTGTTTTCTATGGTGTGCAGACACTGATACAATTGCTGCCTACCCGTGCCGGAGTGTTGCCTATCCTTCCGGCTGTGAAGGTGAATGACTATCCCCGCTTTGCCTATCGGGGCATGCATCTCGATGTGGTGCGCCATTTCTTTCCGGTATCATTCATTAAGAAGTATATCGATTATCTTGCACTGCATAAACTCAACTATTTCCACTGGCATCTGACAGACGACCAAGCCTGGCGTGTTGAAATGAAATGCCGACCGGAACTGACAGAGAAAGGTTCCGTCCGTGAAGGGGAAATCCTCGGACTTTATCCGGGAAAATACCAACCGTTGCCTTATGGCGGATATTATACCCATGAAGATGTGCGCGAGATAGTGCGCTATGCTGCCGAACGTCACATCACGGTGATACCCGAAATAGATATTCCCGGTCACTGCATGGCTGTCCTTGCCACCTATCCGCAATTCAGTACTACGCCGGATGAGCCGAAGAAAGCGGCACTGACGTGGGGTATCTTCAATAAATTCAGTAACGTGCTGGCGCCCAAACCGGAAGTTTTCGACTTTCTGAAAGATGTGTTTTCTGAATTGTGTGACTTGTTCCCCGGCCAATATATCCATGTTGGCGGAGACGAATGTGCCAAGCGTTGGTGGCAGGAGTCGGAAGAAACGCAGCAATTCATGCGTGAACATGGACTGAAAGATGAGAAGGCATTGCAAAGTTACTTCGTTCATTATGTGCAAGATGTGGTGAACGGTAAAGGAAAGACGCTTATCGGTTGGGATGAAATCCTTGAAGGAGGTATTTCGGAAGATTGCATCGTGATGAACTGGCGCCGTCCGGAATTTGGAAAGAAGGCGTTGAAGACGAATCACCGCACCATATTTACCTGCTCTGCCTGGTCGTACTTCAATCTGAAAGAGAGCCGTACCCAAGTGGAAATCGGTCCGCGTGGTCCGTTGCCTCTGGAGAAAGTATATGGTTTTCAGATTGTGCCCGATTCGCTGACTGCGCAACAACAGAAACTTGTCTGGGGAGCACAGGGGTGCTTGTGGACTGAATACATCCCTACTACCTGGAAAGCAGAGTTTGCCGTTTTCCCACGTATGTCGGCACTGGCGGAAAATGTCTGGTCGCCTTTGGAGAAGAAGAACTGGGAGAACTTCTCCCGTAAAGTAGAGACGCAGTATGAACGTTATGAACTTTGGGGGGCGCGCTATTCCGAAGCATTCTTCCGTACGCAAGACGTGGAACGAAAAAGATAACAGAAAAAGCTGTCGGTATGCAGTACTTTTCTTTTTTTTGCATTTAATAAAAAAAACGCTATACAAATCATTATGAAGTACTTGCTTTGTTTCCTTGTAGGGGTGTTGTTAACTACCTCTCTGTACGCCCAAAGTGCAGGTGATAAAAGGTCCTCTTTTTCTGTTCATGCCGGACCGTCATGGTATTTGGGACAATTGATGGGAATCACCGACAGATCGGATGCCTATCGCAGTGATTTACGAAAAGGAGTGGCTTGGGATGTCAGCTATCTGGCACAAGTTGCCGGCCGGAAGTTTCAGTTCGGGGTGGGAGCGCTGTATCAGGGAAGTTCCTATAAAAATACGCACGACACCGGGGCGGATAAGATTCTGATGCACTACATGGCGCCGCAGATATCTTTGACGATGGTGAAGAAACATTATCAACTTCAGTTGGCAGGTGGAATAGGCTATCAGTTCTATAAGGATAAAAGTAAGGTGTATGGCAAGCCGCGGGATGTTTCGATGGATAAACTTGCAGGTAACCTGGCCCTCTCGGGCGAGTATTTCCTGACGAGCCACTGGGGAGCTTCGGCCCGCCTGAACTGGCTGGCATCCAGCACAGAAACTTATTCGGTGAAGTATCACGATGAGAAGTGGAATGTGGAAAATCCGAAAACCGGTACCGGTTATTTCGGTCAGTTATCTTTAGTCTTCGGTTTAAACTATCATTTTTGAGCGCTATGAAAAAGTTGTTATTTCTGTTCCTGCTGATTTGTTGCTGTGCCTGTGAAGAAGATAGAAGTGTAGACCCGACATTGATGCCGGAAGCTACAACTACAGGTGAAAATACATTGGGTTGTCTGATAGACGGTTGGGTATATACCAGTGGGCGGTATGGAATACCATCTGCTCGTTTTTATGATGATGAGGAAAATCATTATGTTGCAATTGATGCGGAAGTCGGTATCTTTAGTGGTTTGCATCTGGTGATTGTAAATCCCCGACAAGGAGCTAGTTGTACTTACATAGATGCTGTTTTTGATAGAGAAGATTTGGAAGATGGTGAAGCCTATATTACTCGTATGGATGGAACCATTATCAGTGGCACATTTAGTGGTGGGAGTATCAAAGAGGGGCGTTTTGATATAAAATATCGTGAGAAACCCGAAGGTGGAGAAGCGGTATATTGATATAAAAACTGCCCCTGAAGGAATTGCTTCCAAGGGGCAGTCTTTTTCACTTCGTCTTCTCTCAAGTCTTATAAAGCCTTTCGGTTGCTGATAACCCGTACAGCAGCGGTGTACTGTTGACAGGGAACAGACACATGAATGCCGTTGCCTTTGTCTTCAGTTGAAGCGTTGATGTAAGCTGACTTTAACAGCTGCTTCACGCTTTCCACTTCCCAGGGACTACCTGCGAAAACGTTAATCTGAGAAATCTTTCTACTTGTAATCATGTGCTTTAAATCTTTTAGTTGTACTTTCCGGTCGCAAATGTAAGCGGTTTGCGGGAAACAGAATAACTCAAATTGATCAAAAAGTAACATAAAAGGTGCAAACGATTTAGAAGTAGCCTATTCCTTCTATTTTTTCCTTTATTTTGTATCGTTCTTCCGGATTTCCACACGACGGATCTTTCCACTGATGGTTTTCGGTAGTTCGTCTACAAATTCAATCACACGTGGGTACTTGTAAGGAGCCGTTACTTTTTTTACATGATTTTGCAATTCCTTGATAAGCTCTTCACCCTCTTTCCCTTTATATTCTTTAGCCAGTACGATGGTAGCTTTCACTACCTGACCGCGGATTTCATCGGGTACGCCTGTGATGGCACATTCTATTACAGCGGGATGCGTCATCAAGGCACTTTCCACTTCGAATGGGCCGATACGATAACCGGAGCTCTTGATCACATCGTCTGCACGGCCTACAAACCAAAGATAACCGTCTTCATCTTTCCAGGCAACGTCTCCCGTATAGTAGATACCATTATTCCAAGCTTCGTGTGTACGTTCCGAATCACGGTAGTACTCTTTAAACAATCCCAACGGCTTGCCTTTATCCGTACGAATTACGATTTGTCCCTGTTCGCCGGCTTCCACAGAACGACCGTCGTTGTCTATCAGGTCTACATCATATTGTGGATTGGGCAATCCCATGCTACCCGGTTTCGGTTCCATCCAAGGCATAGTGGCGATGGTCAGGGTGGTTTCTGTTTGTCCGAATCCTTCCATCAGTTTGATACCAGTCAGTTTCTTGAAGGTTTCGAATACAGCAGGGTTCAGTGCTTCACCGGCAATTGTACAATATTGCAGGGACGAGAGGTTGTACTTCGTCAGGTCTTCGTGAATGAGGAAACGAAAGATGGTGGGAGGGGCACAAAGAGAGGTTACATGATAATCTTGTATCTTCTCCAGAATGGCGGCAGGAGTAAACTTTTCGTGATCATATACGAATATATTTGCTCCGGCAATCCATTGTCCGTAAAGTTTGCCCCATACAGCCTTTCCCCAGCCGGTATCGGCAATGGTAAGGTGCAGGCTATTTTCCGTCAGATTGTGCCAGAAACTACCGGTGACAATGTGTCCCAGCGGATAAGTGAAGTCATGGGCAACCATTTTCGGCTCACCTGTGGTTCCGCTGGTGAAGTACATCAACGAAATGTCTTCATTCGCATTCGGATGTTCCGGTTTCACGAAAGGTGCAGCATTCTCGATGCCTTTGTGGAAATCATCGAATCCTTCAGCTACTTCAGGTCCTACGCTGACGAGTTTCTTCACGCTGGGTGAATCTGGCATGGCAGCTGTGATATGCTCCGTGATAACCGATTCGCCAGCACAAACAATCATTTTGATATCCGCAGCATTGCAGCGATATACAATATCTTTTTTGGTCAGCAAGTGAGTGGCAGGAATAACGACAGCACCGAGTTTATGCAAAGCTATGATGCTGAACCAGAATTCAAAACGACGTTTCAATATCAACATTACCATGTCACCATGACCGATGCCGAGGCTTTGGAAATACGAAGCTGTCATGTCCGTATAGCGTTTCATGTCGGCAAACGTAAACTGGTGGTGTTCACCCTTATCATTAGTCCATAACAATGCTGGTTTGTCTGGTTGTTCGGCAGCCCAGGCATCTACTACGTCGTAGCCGAAGTTGAAGTTTTCCGGTACGTTTATTTTAAAATTCTTGATAAAGTCCTCTTGTGAAGTGAAAGAGGTTTGCGATAAAAATCTTTCTACCATAATTACATTATTATTGCCAGGAATCGTACCGTCTTTCCATCCAGCGCTTTCATGCCATGTGGCAGCTTGGAGTTGAAGTAAAGGCTGTCCCCTTCGTTTAGTATAAGTTCTTTGCCGTCGATGTTGACCATCATGCGCCCTTCCAGTACGAGGCTGAATTCTTGTCCGGCGTGGCTGTTGTAGTGTATCGGTTCGCTATCCGGTTTCGGTTCTACGGTCACGATGAACGGATCGGCGCTACGATTCATGAAGCCTGCGGCAAGCGATTGGTATTTGTAGGCTTTAGTACGTTCAATACTGGTTCCTTTTCCGGCACGGGTTAGGAAATAGGAGCTCATCTTCGGTTCTTCGCCGAACATCAGTGCATCCAACGAAACTCCGTATCTGCGCGCAATCTTTTGCAGCATGCTGACGGAAATATCAAACTCTCCCGATTCTGCGAGACGGTATTCTTCGGCAGAAATATCACATTCGCGTGCAATGTCTTCGGCTGTCAGTTCCAGTACATCACGAAGGCCACGGAGGCGTTCGGCAATTTGCTTAATTTGTTCGTCCATGTGGTTGTTTATTTAATGAATTAATATTGTGGCATTATCAATGATAATGGTTGCTGTATAATTGATACTATCTGTCATTCTGAGCGTAGTCTGCGGACTATCGGCGCATTAGTCACATCAGCAGATCGTCACACGCTTTTCTTCAGGGCGTTGATGATGGCTGAGGTGTAGCCTCCATGTTCCAGCTCGTTGATGCCCCGGATGGTGATGCCGCCGGGGGTGCATACTTTATCAATTTCTACGCTGGGGTGCGTGTCGTTGTTCAGTATCAGCTCGGCTGCTCCTTTCACGGTTTGCGCCACCATGCGCATGCCGTCCTGGGGGTAGATGCCCATTTCGATGCCGGCTTGCATGGCTGCCTGGATGTACTTCAGTACGTATGCGATGCCGCAGGAAGTCATGGAAGTGGCGGCGGCGAATTTTTCTTCGGGGATGAGCAAGGCAAGGCCCATCTGGTTGAAGATGTCCAGCATCAGTTGTTCCTGCTCCGGGGTGGCGTTGCGGCTGGCGATGAGCGTCATGCTCTCCATTTCGCTGACGGCGGTGTTGGGGATGATGCGGAACATGGTCATTTCCTTGTCGGCCACGTTCTGTGCCAGTTCTTCGAAAGAGATGCCGGCGGCAACGGAGATAAGTATTTGTTTGCTTTTCAGTTTCAGCTCGCGCAGCACGGGCTTGATGAGCCAGGGCTTCACGGCGAGTATGATGAATTCGGCGCCGGTGACAGCTTCCTGATTGTCGTGAGTGGTCTGCAAGGCGGGGAACTCGGCTTTCAGCTTGTCCAGTTTGCCTTGCGAGGGGTTAGAAACGATGATATCGCTGGCGGGAATGATGCTTCCCTTTGCCAGTCCGCGGGCGATGGAGCCGCCCATGTTTCCGGCTCCGATGATTGCTGTTTTCATATCATTCTGTTATTAAAAGGGTTGACGATGGGCAAAGGTAGATATTTTTTTCGTCTATCGGCTTATTTGCTTTCTTCTTTTTCATCCATTCCCTTCACTGCGTTGCGATAATCGGCGGGTGACAGGTTGTATTCCTTCTGGAAGAGGCGGTAGAAGTGGCGCACGGTGCCGAAGCCGGACTCTTGGGCGACGGTGGCGATTTTGATGTACTCCGAGGTTTCGAGGTAGTACTCGGCCAGGTGGGTTTGGGCGTCGGCGGCGGCCGCTGCCACCGCCTTCACTTCCCGAGCCGCTTCCGCCCGTGTTCTCCCCGAAGTTGAAGCTGATATTCTCTGCTGTGCCCCATTCTCCAGTGGTGATATTCCCGTCCACGTTGAATCCGTTCTCGTAGTTTCCAACCAGCGAGTAGGGGATGTCGGCTTTCAACATCCCATTGTAAGTGTAGCCATAAGTCTTTGTGATGCTGCTGCCGGTTGTCAGCGCAATGGAGAGCGTCAGTGTGTTGTCGCTTCCCGGCAGGGTGTAAAAGGCGGGTGCTGTCCACGAGCCGTCCGACTGCTTGGTGCACGCTACGGTCACGACCTTTTTCGCTTCCCGGTTTGTTCCGGCCAGGGCTACGAGGCGGTAGCTGCCGTTGGGCAGTGCCAGTACGCTGTTGTCGGTGGAGCTGTTCAGAGTGGCCGATGCTTGCAGTTTGGAGGCGGCGTTGAAAGCGTAGAGCGTGATGGGGTAAGATAAGGTGTCGTTTGCGGAGCTGCCGCGCGTGGTGATGTGCAGTTGGGTGGAGGTTGCCTCCGTTTCGTCGTCATCGTCATCGTCAATGATGTTGACGTAGGAGCCGGTGGAGAAGAGGGCTGTCAACAAGGCAAAGCCCGCCAGAAAAGAAGAAGTTTTGTTCGTCATTCTGTTGATGATTTTACAGTTAGTAATGTCAATGTTCTTTGTCGTGTGGAAGGCGTGTGCGCGTCTCGTGCGATAAAGTGAGTCTAAAAATACAACAGTGGCGCCGATTGGGGTGGCTTTAACCTAACTTCCATGTGACATCTGGAGGAATAAGTTTGTGACATCTCCTTTCAGTATGCTTTCTGAACGGTAAAAAGGAGGAAGAACTGAATAGGCTCTTTTGTACGGTGGGGCGAATATGGAAAAAGCCCCGCCAAGACTTTTGTCTTGGCAGGGCTTTGCTGATTAGATTATTGCTATGTCTTTTTGTAAAGACAAATTCTTATGTGGTATGCACTATAAAGTTTTGCGGAAGCGCTCGAGGAACATGTCGGCTTCCTCCATGCTGAGGCAGAGAGGCGGCAACAGACGGATGACATGGGTTCCGCTCACACCGGTAAATACATGCTGCTCTTTCAATAGTTTCAAACGTAATTCCTTGATCGGCTCTTCAAATTCAAGGCCAATCATCAGGCCGCGTCCGCGAACTTCCTTGATTTGCGGGAACTTTTTCAGTTCCGTCATCAGGTAGTTACCTACTTTGGCGGTATTTTCTATCAGGTTCTCTTGTTCTATCACATCCAGCACGGCGAGCGCTGCGCTACATGCCAGGTGGTTGCCACCGAAAGTAGTGCCAAGCTGTCCGTAAACGGGGGTGAACATCGGGCTGATAAGTACGCCTGCCATCGGGAAACCATTGCCGATACCTTTGGCTACGGTGATGATGTCGGCTTTGATGCCGTTATGCTGGTGAGCGAAGAACTTGCCACTACGTCCGTAACCGCTTTGGATTTCATCGAGAATCAGCACCGTGTTGTGTGCCGTACAAGCTTCACGCAGGGCATGCATAAATTCATCCGTCGGCAATTGAATACCACCCACACCTTGAATACCTTCGATGATTACTGCACAAACATCCCCTTTAGCCAGTTCAGCTTTCATGGCTTCTATATCGTTCAAAGGCAGATACGTTACGTGTCCGCAATCGTTGATAGGAGCAATGATTTTCGGGTTATTGGTTACTTCTACAGCCAGTGAAGTGCGTCCGTGAAATGCTTTGTTGAAGGAAACAACACGCGTACGTCCATTGTAGAACGAAGCGAGTTTCAAGGCATTCTCGTTGGCTTCTGCACCGCTATTAATCAGGAATAAGGAGTAATCATCATAACCACAAACTTTTCCTAAGCGTTCAGCAACCTGTTCCTGTAACTTGTTGATGACAGAGTTGGAATAAAATCCCAACGTGGCAACTTGCTTGCTTATCATCTCCACGTAGTGCGGATGCGCATGACCAATGGAGATAACGGCATGACCGCCGTAGAGATCGAGGTATTCAGTACCCTTTTCGTCCCATACGTGGCAGCCTTTTCCTTTGACAATATTGATGTCAAAAAGAGGATATACGTCGAATAAATTCATTTCTTTAATTATAAATTACGAAATACGAATTACTTAGAAGGCACTGGGCTTCAATCGCAAGCCGACGGTTTCTTCTAAATTGAACATCAAGTTCATGTTATGTACTGCCTGTCCACTGGCACCTTTCAGCAAGTTGTCGATGCAGGAGATGATAAGTAACTTATCACCATGTTTTTCCAGATGCAGCAGACACTTGTTGGTGTTTACCACTTGCTTCAGGTCGATGTTCTTCTCTACAATGTGTACGAAAGAGTCTTTTGCATAGTATTCTTCGTACATACGGGTGATTTCATCCAGTGCTACTTTGGTTTTTACTACGATGGTAGCAAAAATACCACGCGGGAAATCGCCACGGTAGGGGATAAAGTCGATATCCGCATCAAAGCTGTTCTGTAATTGCTTCAGGGATTGCTTGATTTCGGGAACATGCTGGTGATCGAATGCTTTATAAACACTCAGGTTATTATTTCGCCAGCTGAAGTGACTGGTTGACCCCGGTTTCACACCAGCTCCGGTAGAGCCGGTGATGGCGTTTACCATGATGTTGTCGTTCAGCATCAGGTGCTTGGCGAGAGGCAACAATCCCAGTTGGATGCAAGTGGCAAAGCAGCCGGGATTGGCTACATATTTCGCTTTGCAGGTGGCGCGGCGGTTCAGTTCCGGCAGGCCGTAGATGAATTCATGCTCCGGAGAAGCAATACGATAATCCATAGAAAGGTCGATTACTTTCAGTTCCTCAGGGAGGTTATGGCTTTCCATGAACTTCTTCGTATCGCCGTGGGCGGTGCAGAAGAATAATACATCAATTTCATTCAAAGGTAACTCGTCGGTGAAGACAAGATCCGTTTCGCCGTACAATCCTTCGTGTACGTCGGTAATTTTGTTTCCGGCGTTACTAGAGCTGTTGATGAATACGATTTCCGCTTCCGGATGGTTAATCAGCAAGCGTATCAATTCACCTGCCGTATATCCTGCTCCGCCGATGATTCCTACTTTAATCATTGTGTGTTCTTTATCTGTTATATAAGTTTTTCTCTTCAGGGACAATCAACCACATAATAAGGTATACAGGGATACCGGCAAATACGGTGAAAAATGTCAGCAATGCATAACCGATGCGTACGAGAGACGGGTCGAGCCCGAAGTAATTTGCCAGTCCTCCGCAAACGCCGGCAAGCATTCTGTCGCTGCGTGAGCGGGTAAGTTTCCTATTATTATTGTCCATAAGATTTAAATCTCTTCGTCCTTATGATTGTTATAGTACACTCTCAGCGGGGTAGAAGTCACTTTGATAAAGCCTTTTGCATCCTCTGCCGTCCAGCCTTTCTGCATTTCACCGTATTCGCCGAACTTAGTCTTTACCAAATCGTCCTTACTTTCCACACCTACGGTTGAGAAACCTAACGGGCGGAGTTCCAGGATAGCCGTACCGTTCACGTTGCGTTGTGAAGATTCCAGCATGGCTTCGATGTCACGCATTACCGGTTCCAGGTACTGACTTTCGTGCAGGAACATACCGTACCAATTAGCAACTTGGTCTTTCCAGTATTGTTGCCATTTACTCAGCGTATATTTTTCCAGGAATTTATGTGCACCGATAATCAACATCGGGGCAGCAGCTTCGAAACCTACACGGCCTTTGATGCCGATAATCGTATCACCTACGTGCATATCGCGACCAATGCCGTAAGCGGCACCAATTTCTTCCACTTTCTGGATAGCTTTGATGGGATCGTCGAATGTCTCATCGTTTACTGCTTTCAGCTCACCTTTCTCAAAAGTGAGACGCAATTGTTCACTACCTTCTTTAGTGCAGTGTTTCAGGTAAGCCGTTTCGGGCAAGCCTTGTGCTGAATCCAGAATTTCACCACCACAGATGGAAGTACCCCACAAGCCTACATTATAGGAATATTTCAGCTTGGTGAAGTCTGCTGAGAAACCATGTTTGTTCAGATAATCGATTTCTTCCTGGCGGCTCAATGCCATGTCACGGGTCAGTGTGATGATTTCTACACCCGGAGCCAGTACGAGGAATGTCATGTCGAAACGAATCTGGTCGTTACCTGCCCCTGTAGAACCATGAGCGATAGCGTCTGCTCCAATCTCGTTGGCATAACGTGCAATGGCAAGTGCCTGGAAGATACGCTCGGAACTTACGGAAATAGGATAGGTGCCATTACGCAACACGTTACCGAACACCATGTATTTCAAGCTCTTTTCGTAATATTCCTGAGTTACGTCGATAGTAACATATTCTTTTGCGCCCAGTTTATAGGCGTTTTCTTCGTTCGTTTTCAGCTGTTCAGGACTGAAGCCACCGGTGTTTGCACAAGCTGCATACACTTCGTACCCTTTTTCTTTGGCAAGGTACATTACCGTAAATGAAGTATCAAGACCGCCGCTGAATGCGACTACTACTTTTTTCTTCTTTTCTTCCATAATGCTATGTATTATTTTTCTTCTTTTCTTGAGTATTTGTCATTCTGAACGTAGTGAAGAATCTCGTCTCTGTAGTGTGTACAAGGGAAAAGAGATCCTTTGACTACGCTCAGGATGACGGACGGTTATATTTTATCATCTTCATGCAGTTCCGGGTCGTAGAGCATTGCGGTGCAGATGCAGAACTTGCGGTTCTTGGCTACTAATATATCATGGTTGATGCAACCTTCGCAACCTTTCCAGAAGGATTCATCGTCTGTCAATTCATTGAAGGTAACAGGGACATATCCCAGTTCCGTATTCATTTTCATGACGGCAGCTCCGCTGGTGAGGCTGAATACTTTGGCGTTGGGCCATCGCAAGCGTGCCAGGCGGAAGGATGCCATTTTGATACGCTTAGCCAATCCTATGCCGCGAAAGTCGGGATGTACAATCAAACCGGAGGTGGCGACGTATTGTTTGTTTCCCCAGCTTTCGATGTAGGTGAAACCTGCAAACACGTCTCCGCATAAGGCGATGATGGCTTTTCCTTCCTTCATTTTTGTCGCCACATATTCGTGTGTGCGTTCTGCGATGCCCGTTCCACGTACTTTGGCCGCTTCTCTGATGGTATCCAAAATCTTATCCACATAAATTTCGTGAGAGGCGTCAGCCACCATCACGTCCACTTTTTTGGTATCCATTTCGTATTTAATTAATAATTTTAGAATGAAGAATGAAGAATTTTGCTGCGCTATGCAAGTATGCCGCATGGCAATTCTTCATTCTTCATTTTTAGTTCTTCATTTATTCTATGTTAGGGATGATTTGTGACAGGAATTCGCGTACCTCGCTGTGCGAAGCGGCTTCGTGCACTACCAGCATGATGGTGTCGTCACCGGCGATGGTGCCCAAGATAGCGGGACATTCGCGGTTGTCAATGTCATAGGCCATACTGCTGGCATAGCCAGGCCGTGTGCGAATAACGGCAATGTTACCGGAGAATTGCAGGGAAACGAAACCGCTGGTCATCAGCATTTCGCTGGCACTCTGGTCATTGGAACGCTTGTACATGATGTTATTGGGTAATACATATACGTATTTCCCATTCATGTTTGCCGCCTTGGCAACTTTCAGTTGTTTTAAGTCGCGGGAAAGAGTGGCTTGTGTCAGCTCAAAGCCTTCCTTACCTAAAGCTTGCAGCAGTTCTTCCTGAGAACTGACATCTTTGCTTGAGATAATCATCTTGATGGCGTCTAACCGATTGGCTTTTTTCTTCA
>OOAO01000841.1_pt1 | contig 31355 bp, 27 predicted proteins | sample 1671821 | NCBI WGS metagenome assembly OOAO01 (sample SAMN06348196, study PRJEB24527) | human gut metagenome | biome: human gut; feature: ankylosing spondylitis patient; material: feces | host: Homo sapiens | place: China | collected 2015-10 | reverse complement strand
TTTCAAATTTGACCGGAAATCTTTTACAACAGTTCGATTCTATTGTAACAAAAGCAAAAAACGAAGTCAATTTCTTCGGCGGGGAAAATTGGCCGGCATGAAAAACTGGAATCGAAGGCAGACAAAGAGGGGCCGTCCGCACTTGAAATAGAGTGCAGACGGCCCCTCTTTATGCTGAAAAGGCGGTTTAGGCCTCAGCGATGGCTTCGATCTCACAGAGCACGCCCTTGGGCAGGTCTTTCACGGCCACGCAGCTGCGAGCGGGCTTGGAGGTGAAATACCTGGCGTACACCTCATTGAAAGCGGCAAAGTCGGAGATGTCGGCCAGGAAGCAGGTGGTCTTGACCACCTTGTCAAAGCCCACGCCGGCAGCTTCGAGGATAGCGCCCACATTGCGGCAGCTCTGGTCAGCCTGTGCGGCGATGCCCTCGGCGACTGCGCCGGTGGAGGGGTCTACCGGGATCTGGCCGGAGGTGAAGACGAGACCGCCCACGGTGTAGCCCTGAGAGTAGGGGCCGATGGCGCCGGGAGCTTTTTCGGTGCTGATGATGTTCATATCGATTACCTCACATATCATAAATAGGGGAGTCTCCCGCCAAAAGGGGGAGCCGATGAAAAAAGTCTACCACCAACTGTCCCCGCCGTCAACGGCCAGCAGGGAACGGTCCCGGAATTTTCGGAAAAAGGGGATGTAAAATTATTTGGAAAAATCTGTGCAAATCATCTTGACAAGAAATAAACTTTTATGATAAAAATAGAGCATGAAAGTAACATTTTTGCAGGAAAAACGCAGGCGCAGCGCAGGCAGGAAAGTCGGCTTTGCGCAGGCGCGTTTCTTTTTTGCAGAAAAAGCGAATTTCTGAACCCTTGGAAGGGGCAAAAAGGATAGGATATGTCGATTTTGGTAGATGATTCAAATAAAACAGCCTGCCGTGCAGCGGAGGCTGGACTGCAGCAGAAAAACTGTGCTGCGCTGGTGCGCCCGGCGGGTACGGGCAAAGGCTGCATCGTGTGGGAGCTGCTGGATACCCACCCTGAGATGCGCGTGCTCTGGGTGGTGTCCTGCGCTGCCCGTCTGGAACTGCGCCGCGCCCTGACAAAGCGGCTGGGCCGGACGCTGGGCGGCCGGGTGCGGCTGATGAGCTGCGAGCAGCTGGCCGTGCAGAATGCGCTGGGCTGGGTGGCGCTGGCTGAGTTCCGGCCCGGCCTGCTGGTGCTGGACGGCTGGAGGGAGATGAGCGCAAAGGACTGGGCCGACTGCGTCCAGCCTCTGTTCCGCCTCTGCCCGGGGGCAAAGCTGCTGGCTCTGGGGGAACCGGACGCCCCGGGCGACAGCTGCCGCGCTGCCGAGGAGATGCTGGCCGACGCCATCGTGGAGCCGCTGGCGCTGGGCGGGGCGATGGCCGAGGGTCTGCTGCCCATGCCGGCCTCCTATACGGCCCTGCTCTGGCCGCTGGAAGATGCGCTGGCCCGCCTCCGTGCTGAGGTGAAGAACCTCCATCTGCCGGGCTGCCCTGACCCCAACGCCGAGAAATATCAAGCTCTGAGCCTCGCCGTAGAAAAGCTTCCGCCGGTGGAACAGCTGCTGGCGCAGTGGCTCCCGGATGCTGCCGGACGGTATCTTGTCCTCTGCGAGGATGATGCAGCGGCGGCGCAGACCGCAGAGCAGGCCGAGAAGCTGTTTGGTGCAGGAACACATATTTATAAGGATGCAGAAAGCTTTGCGGCCGATGAAGCGGCCACCCTCCGGCTGCTGGTCTGTGCCAACGGCCCGGCGGTGCAGGTTCCTCTGGCCGGGATCTCGGGCGTGGTGCTGGTGCGCCGCAGCGCTGAACCGACCACATACCGGCAGATGCTGGCCCGCGCCCTTGCGGCCTGCGGCAGTGTGCCGGTGGCAGAGCTGAGCGCGGCCTTTGAGGCGCTGACCTGTGTGCAGCAGCTGCGGAAGGAGTGCAGCGCGGCGGGGGCAGAAGCCTTCCCGCTGGAAGAGCCCCTTTCTGCCTGCCGCCGGGCTTACCGGCAGCTCCGCCGCGCGCTGGACTCCGACTGGGAGCGCTATTATGCCGCCGCAAAGCAGATGACGGCAGAGGGAAAGACGCTGGACGTGCCTCGCTCCTACAGCTTCGGGGGCGTGGCCGTGGGCCGCTGGCTGGAAAACCAGCGCCTTGTCCGGGCCGGAAAGAAAAAGGGACGCCTTACCGCCGCGCAGGCCGCCCGGCTGGACAAAATCGGCATGAACTGGAAAAAGCGGCTCGAGCTGGCGTGGGAGAACGGCTGTGCTTCGGCCCGGCGGTACCGCGGCTGCCACAGCGACCTGCTGGTGCCGGTCCATTATAAGGATAAGGACGGCTTTGCACTGGGCGAGTGGATCGTCTACAACCGCCAGCGCTATCTGAGCGGGAACCTGACGTCAGACCGCGTCGAACGCCTCGAGGCACTGGGCATGGTGTGGGACACCGGCAGCATCCTCTGGGAGAAGAGCTATGCCGCCGCCGTCCAGTATTATCTGGAAAACCACACGCTGGAAATTCCCGTCAAGTATGTCACGCCGGACGGCATGGCGCTGGGCGTCTGGCTGGGCAGTCAGCGTGCCGCTTATAAAGAAGGTGTGCTGACCGACGCCCAGATCGAAAAGCTGGAAGCGCTGGGAGTGGACTGGACGAACCGGAACGACCGCAAGTGGCAGACCGCCTACGAGGCCGCCGTGAAGTACCACGCCGCCCACGGGAACCTCGACGTTCCCACCGAGTACATCGACGAAGACGGCATCCTGCTGGGCAAGTGGGTGTCCCGCCAGCGGTACGCATGGCAGAACCCCGAGCGCAGCAGCGCCCGGGTGACGCTGGAGCGGAAAGCTCTGCTGGACGAGCTGGGCATGAACTGGGAAAAGACCGACTCGTGGCAGCACCGCTACGAGCTGGCCGTGGAATACAAAAGGGAGCACGGCAGTCTGGCCGTTCCGGCCCAGTACCGGACGGAGGACGGCATCTGGCTGGGCAGCTGGCTGTCCCGTCAGAAGCAGATGCTGCGGGAGGGCAAAAAGCTTTCCGCCAAGCGCCGCGCGGCCCTGAAAGAGCTGTTCAAGGGCGAAAAAGGCCGACGCCTCAGCGCCCCGGTGCCGCCCGCGTGCAGCGTGCGGGAACAGAACTGGCTGGATAACTACCAGAGCGCCAGGCTCTACGCCGAGAAGAAGGGCAGCCTCCTCGTGCCTGCCGGATATGTGGACGAGAACGGCTTCCGTCTGGGCGTCTGGATCTCGAACCTCCGCGCTGCCCGCAAGGCCCGGCCCGAATCGTTTCAGGTGACGCCGGAGCATATCGCTCTGCTGGACGCCATCGGGATGCAGTGGGACGCCCGGGAGGCCAAGTGGGCCGGGGCGTTCCGCCGCGCCGAAGAGTACCGCGCCGCCCACGGCGACCTGCTGGTGCCGGTGAACTATAAGACCGAAGATGGCTTCTGCCTCGGTGACTGGGTCTGCCGGATGCGCGAAAACTACGCCTGTGCCGAGAAAAAGCTGACGGCGGAGCGCATCGCAAAGCTCGAAGCGCTGGGCATGGTCTGGGTCGTGCCGCAGGAGGGCTGAGATATTGCATTTTAGGGCGGAGTGTGGTATACTTCACCTCGTCTGAATAGAAAACAGCAGGTGCCTGCCGCCGGGGTCTCGTCCCCGGCCGGGAGGGTAAAAGGGAAGCGGGTGCGAGTCCCGCGCGATCTCGTCACTGTGATAAGGGAGTCCGCTGCCTTGGCGCTCAGCGCCGGTCACTGGAGGCTTTGCCTCTGGGAAGGCGGCAGCGGGCGGTGAGCTTTCAGTCAGGAAACCTGCCCGCTGTTGGTACAGGAGCGTCCGGCTCCGGATCACGAGGAATTGGTCGTACCAAAAAGCCCGAAAGTTCAAAGGGTCTTTTTGCTGTGCCTTCCGCGCGGTGAAAAGGCTCTTTTTTCGTTTGAGCTGACCCCCGTTTCGTACCCTTTCTATCGGAAAAGTACATTCCACACAAACAGAAAGGACTCAAACAATGCGTAAGGCAACCAACAAGAACTGGCAGCGCGTCACCGCCGCTGCCGCCGCACTGGCCCTGTGTGCCGGTGTCCTCACCGGCTGCGGTGCATCTTCTTCCACTGCCGCCGGCAGCACCGCCGCAAGCTCCGCCGCCGCCAGCGAAGTAAGCAGCGAGGAGGCTGATGAAATGGCAGCAAAGAACGTAGCAGACCTCATCGACGCCATCTATGTGCAGGAGCGCAACGAGAACACCGACGCTCAGTGTGAGGCTGCAAAGGCAGCATGGGATGCTCTGACCGACGCTCAGAAGGAGATGGTCGAGGGCGAAGAGGCAAGCCCCGAGTACTTTGGCCGCGACACCGGCGACGCCTCTAAGGACGACCCCCGCAACGGGGACAACATCGGCGACAACGAGATCCTGGTCGTCAGCTTCGGCACCTCGTTCAACGACAGCCGCACGGCTGACATCAAGGGCATCGAGGACGCCATCCAGGCCGCATATCCCGACTGGTCTGTCCGCCGTGCCTTCACCGCACAGATCATCATCAACCATGTTCAGGCCCGTGACGGCGAGAAGATCGACAACATGGAGCAGGCCATGGAGCGCGCTGTTGCCAACGGCGTGAAGAATCTGGTCGTCCAGCCCACCCATCTGATGCATGGCGCTGAGTACGACGAGATGATGGAGATGGTGGACAGCTACCGCGATAAGTTCGAGTCCGTCGCCATCGCCGAGCCTCTGCTGGGCGAGGTGGGCAGCGATGCCACCGTCATCAACGCCGACAAGGAAGCTGTCGCCAAGGCCATCACCGCCGAGGCCGTCAAGACCGCCGGTTTCGACAGTCTGGACGCCGCTGCTGAGGACGGCACCGCCTTCGTCTTCATGGGCCACGGCACCTCTCACACCGCAAAGGTGAGCTACACCCAGATGCAGTCTCAGATGGAGGCTCTGGGCTACAAGAATGTCTTCATCGGCACCGTCGAGGGCGAGCCTGAGGAGACTGCCTGCGAGAACGTCATCGAGGCTGTCAAGGCCGCCGGTTACACCAAGGTCGTCCTGCGTCCCCTGATGGTCGTTGCAGGTGACCACGCCAACAACGATATGGCTGGCGACGACGAGGATTCCTGGAAGAGCCAGTTCGAGGCCTCCGGCGAATTCGATTCTGTCGATTGCCAGATCGCCGGTCTGGGCGAGGTCGCTGACATCCAGCAGCTCTACGTCGCACACACCAAGGCCGCTGTCGATTCCCTGAACGGCTGATTCTGATTCTATGATTGCCCGGAAAGGAGTGCCTTTTCGGGCAATTTCTTTTCCGTCTGCTTTGAATTCAAGCCATTGCGTGTTATAATCTTTTCTGTAAAATAGACACATCGAGGTATATCATCATGAAACTGAACAATAAATTCGCTCTTCTGCTGGCCGGTGCAATGCTGGTTGGCGCACTCACCGGCTGCGGCGCATCCGGCACCCCGGCCAGCTCTGCCGCTTCCTCCGAGGCTGCGGCTTCATCTGCCGTGAGCGAGGCAGCTTCCGAACCGGCAGCAGAGGCTGCTCTGCCCGACGGCGTCTACACCGCCGACTTTGACACCGACAGCTCCATGTTCCATGCCAACGAGGCCAATGACGGCAAGGGGACCCTGACCGTGAAGGACGGTCAGATGACCTTCCACGTCAGTCTCGTCTCCAAGAACATCGTCAACCTCTACGTCGGCACGGCAGAGGACGCGGCCTCCCACGAGGCCGACTGGCTCCAGCCCACCACCGATGTGGTGAACTACAGCGACGGAACCTCGGATGAGGTGTACGGCTTCGACATCCCGGTGGAGGCACTTGACACGGACTTCTCCGTTGCCATCCTCGGCAAGAAGGGCAAGTGGTACGACCACACCGTCAGCGTCCGCAATGCACAGCCTACGATGAAGGAGGCGCTTGCCGACGGCACCTACACCTGTGACGTGACCCTTGAGGGCGGCTCTGGCCGCGCCACCGTGGAAAGCCCTGCGGCTCTGACCGTGGCCGACGGCAGGATGACCGCCACCATCGTCTGGTCCAGCCCCAACTACGACTATATGCTGGTGGATGGCGAAAAGTATCTGCCCACCAACACCGAGGGCAACTCCACCTTTGAAATCCCCGTCGCGGCTCTCGACACCCCGCTGGATGTGGTGGGCGATACCGTCGCCATGAGCACCCCGCATGAGATCGAGTATACGCTGACCTTCGCCTCTGCATCCCTGATCGAGGCAAAGTAACGATGAAACGCCGCAATTTCCTGAAAGCCCTGCCTGCCGCCGCCCTCACCCTTGCGGGCTGCGGGCAGCACAAGACCGCCCCAGCCAATACAGCATCCCTCGTGTTCGACCACAGCTATCCGCTGGACTATGCCGCCCAGTTTTCCGCCGACTGCTATGAGGGCGGCTATGTGATGATCGACATCCCGGACGCCGGGCGGTTCCTCGTCGTCCCCGAGGGGGCCGCCGAGGTGGACGACCTGCCCGAAGATGTCGTTCTGCTGCGCCAACCGCTGGATCATATTTATCTCGTCTCCACCTCGGTGATGGACCTCTTCGTCCATCTGGACGCCCTGGACAGCATCGCCCTCTCCGGCACGAAGGCCGAGGGCTGGTATGTGGAAGAGGCCAAACAGGCCATGCAGGAGGGCCGCATCGCCTACGCGGGCAAGTACAGCGCCCCGGACTATGAGCGCATCCTTGCCGCCGGCTGCACCCTCGCCATCGAGAACACCATGGTGCTTCACGACCCCGAGGTCAAGGAGCAGCTGGAAAAGTTCGGCGTGCCGGTCCTCGTGGAGCGCTCGAGCTACGAGAGCGGCCCGCTGGCCCGGATGGAGTGGCTCAAGCTCTACGGCATCCTGCTGAATAAGACTGAGATGGCGGAAGAGGTCTTTCGCCAGAAGGTGGAGCAGGTGGCCCCTATCCTCGAGCAGGAAAACACCGGCAAGACTGTGGCCTTCTTCTCCATCACCACAAATAACCTCATCACCGTCCGCCGCACCAGCGACTATGTGGCCCAGATGGTGGGGATGGCCGGCGGCGTCTACATCTTCGACGACCTCGAGGGGGAGACGTCGGCCCAGTCTACCATCAAACTGCCGCTGGAGACGTTCTACGCCCGGGCCAGGGACGCCGACGTCCTCATCTACAACAGTACCATCGAGGGCGTGATGGAGACCCGTGACCAGCTCATCGAAAAATGCCCGATGCTGGCAGATTTCAAGGCCGTCCAGTCCGGCGACTGCTGGTGTACGGCCCAGAGCCTCTTCCAGCAGAGCATGGAGCTGGCCGACCTCATCTCGGATATGAACCTCGTCTTCACCGAGGGCTCGCCCGACCCGGCGTCCCTCCGTTTCTTACAGCGCATCGTATAAAAGGAGCTTTGTCATGACCACCACCCGCCGCCTCAGCCTCGCATACCTCGCCCTCACGGCGGGGGTCGTGGTGCTGTTTGCACTCAATCTGTTCTGGGGCAGTGTGTCCCTGACGCCCGGCGCGGTGGCGGCGGCTCTGCTGGGCCGGGGCGAAGATGCGCTGGCCGTGGGCATCGTGCTCCAGCTCCGTCTGCCCCGGGCGGTCATGGTCGTGCTGCTGGGCGCGGCCCTCTCGGCTGCAGGCTACCTCCTGCAGACCTTCTTCGCCAACCCCATCGCCGGCCCCTTCGTTATGGGCGTGTCCAGCGGCGCAAAGCTGGCAGTGGCCCTGACGATGGTGGTGTTTTTACAGCAGGGGCTGCTCACCAGCTCGGCCACCCTCATCATCGCCGCCTTTGCAGGCTCGATGGCGGCTATGGCCTTTGTGTTGGTGGTGGCCCGGCGGGTGCCGCGGATGAGCATCCTCGTCATCTGCGGCATCATGATCGGTTATATCTGCTCGGCTGTCACCGACATCGTGGTGACCTTCGCTCAGGACTCCAACATCGTCAATCTCCACAACTGGTCGATGGGCAGCTTTTCCGGCATGACCTGGGCCAATGTGGGTGCAGCGGCCTGCGTGGTGCTGCCCGCGCTGGCGGCGGCGTTCCTGCTCTCGAAGCCCATGGCGGCCTACCAGATGGGCGAGAGCTACGCCAGGAGCGTCGGCGTGCCGGTGCGGGCCTTCTCAACGGCCCTCGTGCTGCTTTCCAGCCTGCTTTCCGCCTGCGTGACGGCCTTTGCAGGCCCCATCTCCTTTGTGGGCATCGCGGTGCCGCATCTGGTCAAGAACCTGCTGGGCAGTGCAAAGCCCCTTTATGTCCTGCCGGGCTGCTGTCTGGGCGGGGCAGCGTTCTGCCTGTTCTGCGACCTCATCGCCCGCAGCCTGTTCGCGCCCACTGAGCTGTCCATCAGCTCGGTGACGGCGGTTTTCGGTGCGCCGGTGGTCATCTGGCTGCTGGTGCGCCGCCAGATACAGGAGGGCCGGGAATGAGCGATCCGAAATTCTACTGCCGCGCCGAGGACCTTGCCATCGGCTACGGCAAAACTCCCCTGATAGAGCACATCGGACTCGGCGTCGGGAAGGGGACCATCCTCACCCTCATCGGCCCCAACGGCGCGGGAAAATCCACCCTGCTCAAGACGCTGGCAGCGCAGCTGGCCCCCCAGGGGGGCGCTGTCCTGCTGGACGGCAAAAATCTCGCGGACTACTCCGGCCCGGAGCGCGCCCGCAAAATGGCTCTGATGGTGCCTCACACCCGCCGCACCGAGCTGATCACCTGCTTCGAGATGGCGTCCGCCGGGCGCTACCCCTACACGGGGCGGCTGGGCGTCCTCTCGGCGGAAGATAAGCGCCAGGTCCATGCCGCGCTGGCCCTCGTGGGGGCCGAGACGCTGGCGGGCCGGGACTTCAACCGCATCAGCGACGGCCAGCGCCAGCGCGTCCTGCTGGCTCGGGCCATCTGCCAGCAGCCGGAGCTGATATTATTGGACGAGCCTACGTCTTTCCTCGACATCAAGGGCAAGGCCGAATTGCTGGCCATCCTGAAAAGCCTCGCCCGCGACAAGAAGATGGCCGTCATCCTGAGCCTCCACGAGCTGGAGCTGGCGCAGAAAGTTTCCGACAAGGTCGTCTGCGTCTCGGCGGCGGGCGTCTCGGACGTCATGACACCGGAAAAGGCCTTTGCCCGGGAAAACATCTGCAAAATTTATGCTCTGACCGATGAGCAGTACGCATTCCTCTACGGCGAAGAAAAAGCGCCGGAGGAAAAGCGCCCGCTTTTTGAGCACTACGTCCGCAGCGGCCAGAAGCTCCTGCGCTGCGGCTATACCACCGGCACCTGTGCGGCGCTGGGCGCGGCAGGCGCGGCACGGTTGCTGCTCACCGGCCGCACCCCCGAGACGGTGGCCCTCCGCACCCCGAAGGGCATCGTGGTGGAGGTGGAGCCTATCTTCTGCCGCCTGTCCGGCGAGGGGGCCGAGTGCGCCATCCGGAAGGACGGCGGCGACGATGTGGACGTGACCACCGGTCTGCCGGTCATCGCCAGTGTCGCCCTCCGGCCCGAACTGGCCGGCGAGGTGCGCATCCACGGCGGTGAGGGCGTGGGCCGGGTGACAAAGCCCGGTCTCGACCAGCCCGTGGGCGAAGCTGCCATCAACCACGTCCCCCGGGCCATGATAAAGGAAGCGCTGGAAAAAGAGGCCGAATCTGCCGGGTACGCGGGCGGCTTTGACGTCACCATCTCCATCGAGGGCGGGGCCGAAACGGCGAAGCGCACCTTCAACCCCCATATGGGCGTGGAAGGGGGCCTCAGCGTCCTCGGCACCAGCGGCATCGTCGAGCCCATGAGCCAGCAGGCCATCCTCGACACCATCCAGCTGGAAATGGGGCAGGCGGCGCTTCGGGCCGGAAGCCCCCGGCGGCTCATCCTTGCCCCGGGCAACTACGGCCTCGACTATCTCCACAAGAAGATGCCTGCCCTAAAGAATATCCCGGTGGTCAAGACCTCGAACTTCATCGGGGATACGATGGATATGGCGGCGGCATCCCACTTCGAAGAGGTGGTGCTGGTGGGCCACATCGGCAAGCTGGTCAAACTGGCGGGCGGCGTCATGAACACCCACTCCCGCACAGCCGACTGCCGCACCGAGCTGCTCTGCGCCCACGCCGCCCTCTGCGGTGCATCCCGGGACGTCTGCGCGGCCCTGATGAACGCGGCTACCACCGACGCCTGCATGGAGATCTTAGACGAAGCAGAGATGAGAGAACCGGTGCTGTCCAGTCTGCTGGACGCCATCCAGCTCCACCTCGACCGCCGCGCCGCCGGGGCGTTCCGGGTGGGCGCGGTGCTCTTCTCGAACCAATACGGCCCGTTGGGCCAGACCAGGACTGCAAAGGAGCTGCTGGACGAATGGAAAAACGGATAGGCACTTTTTACGGCGTCAGCGTCGGCCCGGGCGACCCGGAGCTCATGACCCTGCAGGCTGTCCGCCGCCTCGAAAACTGTCCGGTCATCGCCGCGCCCCAGACCCCGAAGGGCGGGATGCTGGCGCTGGACATCGCAAAAGGTGCGGTGGAGCTGAGCGGCAAGACCATCCTGCCGCTGCGCTTCGCCATGAGCCTTGACCCGGCGGTGCAGAAAGCCGCCCACATCGAGGCGGCCCGGGCCGTGAAAGAATATCTTGACGCCGGGCAGGATGTCGCCATGCTCAACCTCGGCGATGTGTCCGTCTACGCCACCTTCGGCTACCTGCAGGAGATCTTGGAGGCCGAGGGCTGCAAGACCGTGATGCTCCCCGGCGTGACGAGCTTCTGCGCCGCTGCGGCCCGGCTGGGCCAGTCCCTGACGGGCGGCATGGAGCAGCCGCTGACCATCGCCCCGGGGCGCTGCGCCGCTGAGGTGCTGGCCGCACCGGGCGCAAAAGTGCTGATGAAATCGGGCCGTCAGCTGCCCGATACGCTGGCCGCGCTGGCCGACGCCGGGCTTCTGAGCCGGAGCGCGATGGTCTGTAACTGCGGCCTGCCGAACGAGGAGGTCTGGCCCGACCTGGCCGATTATGACCCGGCCCGGTCGGCGGGCTATTTCGCAACGATTTTGGTGAAGGAGGGGTAAGATATGGTCCATTTTGTAGGAGCCGGGCCGGGTGCGCCCGACCTCATCACCCGGCGGGGCGCGGCCCTGCTGGCCGATGCCGATTGCATCATCTACGCGGGCAGTCTCGTCAACCCGGCCCTGCTGGGGCTGGCGAAGCCCGGCTGTGCCATCTACAACAGCGCGGAAATGACGCTGGAACAGGTGCTGGACACCATCCGCGCCACCGAAAAGGCCGGCGGAACCACGGTCCGCCTCCACACCGGCGACCCCTGCCTCTACGGGGCCATCCGGGAGCAGATGGACGCGCTGGATGCTGACGGCATCCCTTATGACGACACCCCGGGCGTGTCCAGCTTCTGCGGCGCGGCGGCGGCACTCTGTGCCGAGTACACCCTGCCCAACGTCAGCCAGACCGTCATCATCACCCGGATGGAGGGCCGCACTCCTGTCCCTGAGGCCGAACAGCTGGAAAAGCTGGCTGCTCACGGGGCTACCATGGTCATCTTCCTCTCCATCGGGCTGGTGGACAAAGTCCAGCAGGCCCTTCTCGAGAGCGGCGGCTACCGCCCCGATACCCCTGCCGCTGTGGTCTATAAAGCCACCTGGCCCGAGCAGAAGGTGGTGCGCTGCACCGTCTCCACACTGGCCGAGGAGACCCGCAAAAACGGCATCACAAAGACCGCCCTCATCGTCGTAGGCGACTTTCTGGGCGAAAACTATGAGCGCAGCAAGCTTTACGACCCCGCCTTTACCACCGAGTTCCGGCAGGGGACGGAGGCCGGGCAGTGAGCCGGGCATATCTGGCCTTCACCGCAAAAGGCGAAGCGCTGGCCCATCGGCTGGCGGAAGCTTTGCCCGGCAGCGTGAGCCGTTGCGGCGGAGACGTGACCCTGAAAGACTGGACGGCGGAGCATTTTGCACAGGATGAGGCCCTGATTTTTGTGGGAGCTGTGGGCATCGCGGTGCGGGCCATCGCGCCCCACTGCAGGAGCAAGGCCGCCGACCCGGCGGTGGTGGTCGTGGACGAGGGCGGGAACTTCGCCGTGCCGCTCCTGTCGGGCCATCTGGGCGGTGCCAACGCGCTGGCCCGGGCGCTGGCAAAAGCGTGCGGCGCGGTGCCGGTCATCACGACGGCCACCGACGTCAACGGTCTCTTCGCCGTAGACCTCTGGGCCAAGGCCCAGAATTGCGCTGTCCTTGAGCCGGAGCGCATCAAGCGCGTCAGCGGCGCCCTGCTGGCCGGGCAGACTGTCCGGTACTGGTCGCCGTGGCCGGTGGCGGGGGAGCCCCCCGCCGGCGTGGAAAAAACTGACGCACCCGAAGCCGCCGACTTCGCCCTGACCCTCACGCCGCAGGGCGAGGCGCTCCACCTCGTACCCCGCATCGGGGTGCTGGGGGTGGGGTGCCGCCGCGGCACGACGGCGCAGCAGCTGGAAGAAGCCTTTGCGGCGTTCTGTGCCGCGTCCGGTCTCAGCCCGGCGGCGGCCTGCGCAGCCGCCAGCATCGACCTGAAAAAAGATGAGCCGGGGCTTGCAGAGTTTTGCAAAGCCCACGGCTGGCCCATTACGTTCTATCCGGCCGACGAACTGCGGGCCGTGCCGGGACAGTTCACCCCGTCGGCCTTTGTGGCAAGTGTCACCGGCGTGGACAACGTCTGTGAGCGCTCGGCGGTAAAAGCCTCGGGCGGGACGCTCCTTCTGCCCAAAACGGCAGGCGGCGGCGTGACGCTGGCGCTGGCCGTCCGCCCCTTTGCACCCGATTGGAGGACAGAGCAATGAGTGAGAGTAAAAAGACCGTGTTCGTCGTGGGGCTTGGCCCCGGCGGCGGACAGTTTCTGACCGTGCAGGCGCAGAGCGCCTTGCAGCAGGCCGAGGTGTTGTGCGGCTATACGGTCTACATCGACCTTGTGCGCCCCCTCTACCCGGAAAAAGAGTGCTACACCACCGGCATGACCCGGGAGATCGACCGCTGCCGCTGGGCGCTGGACACCGCCCGGGCGGGCCGGGACGTGGCGCTGGTCTGCTCCGGCGACGCCGGGGTCTACGGCATGGCCAGCCCGCTGCTGGAGCTGGCCGAAGAGTACCCGGACGTCAACGTGGAGGTCGTCCCCGGCCTGACCGCCGCCCTCAGCGGCGGGGCCGTGCTGGGTGCGCCGCTGGCCCACGATTTCTGCGTCATCTCGCTGTCGGACCGCCTCACGCCGTGGGAGGTCATCGAAAAGCGGCTGGCCTGCGCTGCCCAGGGCGATTTCGCACTGGCGCTGTACAATCCCTCGTCCAAGGGCCGCCCGGATTATCTGCGCCGGGCTGTGGACATCCTGCTGGCGAACGGCAAAGCCCCGGACACCCTCTGCGGCTATGTGCGGAACATTGGTCGGGAAGGGCAGGAAAAGCACATCCTGCCTCTCAGCCAGCTCCGGGATACCGAGGTGGATATGTTCACCACCGTCTTTGTGGGCAACGCCGCCACCCGCGCGCTGAGCGGGCGGATGGTCACGCCGCGGGGGTACCGCCGATGAACGTCGTCGTTTTCAGCGGCACTACCGAGGGGCGGGAGCTTTCCCGCCAGCTGGCGGCGCTGGGCATCGAAGTCACCGTCAGCGTGGCCACCCCGCTGGGGCAGGAAGAGCAGGGGAGCACCTCCGGCGTCACCGTCCGGTGCGGGCGGCTCCTGCCCGATGAGATGGCCGCGCTCTTAGGGGATGCCGCCCTCTGCATCGACGCCACCCACCCCTATGCAGTGGAGGCGACCAAAAACATCAAAGCAGCGGCAGAGCAGGCCGGGGTGGAATATCTCCGCCTGCTGCGCCCGGCCAGTCCGCTGCCGGAAAACTGTCTCGTTTTTGAGAGCGCAAAGCAGGCGGCAGAAGCGCTGGCTGCAGAAGAGGGCAACCTTCTATTGGCCACCGGGGCCAAGGAGCTGGCGCAGTTTGCGGCCATCCCGCCCGAACGGCTCTACCCCCGCGTCCTGCCCACGCTGGAAAGCATCGCGGCCTGTGAGGCGGCGAACATCCCCCACCGCAACATCATCGCCATGCAGGGTCCCTTCAGCTTTGCCCTCAATCAGGCCATGATGGAGCAGTTCCATATCCGCTGGCTCGTCACAAAGGACGGCGGCGCGGCCGGAGGCTTCGACGAAAAAGCCGCTGCCGCCTCTGCCGCCGGGGCGCAGCTGGTGGTCATCCGCCGCCCGCCCGAGCAGGGCGAGACGGCTTCCGAGGTGCTGAAACGCTGCAAGGAGATAATAAGATGAATGTGACACTCATCGGCATGGGTTCCGGCCAGCCGGAGAACCTGACCCTTCAGGGCTTGGCCGCACTGCGGCAGGCCGACCTCATCCTGGGCGCACGGCGTCTGCTGGCAGTTCTGCCTGCCGGCTGCACCGAGAACCGCGCCGCCGCCTACCGCCCCGACGAGGTGGCAGAGCTGCTGCAGACTTCCGGCGCAGAGAACGCCGTGCTGGTCTACAGCGGCGACACCGGCTTTTATTCCGGCGCGTCCTCCATGATGGAAAAGCTGGAGGCCCTCGGCGTCCGCGCTCGGGTGCTGCCTGGCCTTTCCAGCATCCAGCTGCTGGCGGCGGCGCTGGGCCGTCCGTGGCAGGGGTGGAACCTTGTTTCGGCCCATGGCCGCACCTGTGACCCGGTGGCCGAGTGTATGCAGGGCAGACCCACCTTCTTCCTCACCGGCGGCAGCGAAGACCCCGCCACCCTCTGCGCCCAGCTGGCGGCAGAGGGCTTCGGGGACGTGCAGGGCGTCGTGGGCCAGTGCCTCGGCACGCCGGAAGAAAAGCTCTTCCGCGGCAGCGTCAAAGAGCTGGCCGCAGGCCGCTTCAACAGCCTGAGCGTCCTTCTCGTGGAGGCGGCGGAGGTGCTGCCCCGCCGCGCCCCGGGCCTGCCGGACGAAGCCTTCGAGCGGGGCGACGTCCCCATGACCAAGCAGGAAGTCCGGGCCGCTGTGCTGGCGAAGCTGGCCGTCCGCCCGGAAGACATCCTGTGGGACGTGGGGGCCGGGACGGGCAGCGTCAGCGTGGAGCTGGCATTGGCCGCGCCCCGGGGCCGGGTCTACGCAGTGGAGTGCAGGCCGGAGGGCTGTGCGCTCATCAAAGCCAACCGCGAAAAATTCAGGACCCGGAACCTCGTCCTCGTGGAGGGGCTTGCCCCCGCCGCGCTTTCGGACCTGCCCGCGCCGGACGCTGTTTTCATCGGCGGCAGCAAGGGCAGCCTTGCCGCCATCGTGGACGCCGCGCTGGATAAGAACCCCGACGCCCGCATCTGCGTGTCGGCCATCGCCCTTGAGAGCCTTTCGGCGGCGGTGGCCGCGCTGACGGCCAAAGGCCGGACCGTGCAGGTGAGCCAGATCGCCGTCAGCCGGGCCAGGGCCGTGGGCGGACTGCACCTTATGATGGCCCAGAACCCCATCTACCTCATCACAGGAGAATGACATGATACAGTTTCTGCTGGCGGCGCCCCGCTCGGGCAGCGGCAAGACCACCATGACCTGCGCCCTGCTCATGGCGCTGAAGCGGCGGGGCTGTGCGCCCTGCGCCTTCAAGAACGGGCCGGACTACATCGACCCCATGTTCCACCGGGCCGTGCTGGGGGTGGAGAGCCGCAACCTCGACCTCTTTTTCTCTGCGCCCGAGACGGTGCGCACCCTCTACGCGAAGGGCGCCGCCGGCCACGGTGCGGCGGTGTGCGAGGGGGCCATGGGCTTTTACGACGGCCTCGGCGGCGTGAGCGACAGGGCCAGCGCGTGGCATCTGGCCGACACACTGGACCTGCCGGTGCTGCTGGTGGTGGAGCCAAAGGGTCAGAGCCTGACGCTGGCCGCAGAGCTGAACGGGCTCGTAAACTTCCGCACCCCCAGCCACATCGCAGGCATCCTGCTGAACAACTGTACGGCACGGATGCACGCTCTGCTGGCCCCGATGCTGGAAGAAGAGACGGGTCTGCCGGTGTTGGGCTTTCTGCCGAAACTCCCGGAGGCCGTCATCGGTTCCCGCCATCTGGGCCTCTACACGGCGGCGGAAGTGGAAAATTTACAGCAGAAGCTGGCCCTTCTGGCCGACGCGGCAGAGGAGCACATCGACTGGCCCCGCCTGCTGGCCCTCTGCGAAAAGGAGCCGCCCGTCCTGCCGGTGCAGCTGGAGACGCCTCCGGCCCGCGTCCGCATCGCCGTGGCGCAGGACGAGGCGTTCTGCTTTGCCTACGCCGAGACGCTGGAAGCCTTCCGGGACGCCGGGGCAGAAGTGGTCTTTTTCAGCCCCCTCCGCGACACGGCTCTGCCGGAAAACATCGGCGGGCTGTATCTGCCCGGCGGCTACCCGGAACTTCACGCAAGAGAATTGAGTGAAAATACTTCGCTTCTGCGCGAGATAAAGCGAAAAATCGAGTCCGGTCTGCCCACGGCGGCAGAGTGCGGAGGCTTCCTCTATCTGGGGCAGAGCCTCACGGACGCCGAGGGGCAGAGCTGGCCGATGGTGGGCGTTCTGCCGGGCGAAGCAAAAGATGCCGGACGTCTCGTCCGCTTCGGCTACGCCGCGCTGAGCGCAGACTCGGACAGTATGCTCTTCCGGGCCGGGGAGAGCTTTCCCATCCACGAATTCCACCACTGGGATTCCACCGCCAACGGCACGGCCCTCGCGGCAAAAAAGCCGGTGGGCGGCGCAGCGTGGCGGTGCGGATCTGTAAACGAGCATTTCTATGCGGGCTTCCCGCATTTGTACTGGGCGGGTACGCCCCTGCCGCAGCGCTTTGCCGCCGCGGCTGAAAATTACAGGAGAGACCATGACTGAGACAGAACTCGCCGCCCTCTGTGCGGCCGTCACGCCGCCGGACGAAGCCGCCCGGGCGGCGGCGCACGCCCACTGGGCCAGCCTTGCAAAGCCGCTGGGCGGGCTGGGCGGATTGGAAACGACCATCGAGGACGCCGCCGCCCTCACCGGCAGCGCAAAGCTGGATATTTCCTGCCGGGCGGTGCTGGTGCTCTGCGCCGATAACGGTGTGGTGGCCCAGGGCGTCAGCCAGACCGACAGCAGCGTGACCCGCGTCGTGGCTCAGAACCTCGCCGCCCGCCGCACCAGCGTCTGCCGGATGGCACAGACCGCCCGGTGCGAGGTGGTGCCGGTGGATATGGGCATCGCGGGCGAACCGGTCCCGGGCGTCCTCGACTGCCGCATCGCCCCCGGCACAGCGGACTTCACCTTCGGCCCGGCTATGAGCAGGGCTGAGGCTGTGGAGGCCATCGGCAGGGGCATCCAGCTGGTGCGGGAGCAGAAGAAAGCGGGCGTCGGCCTGCTGGCTACCGGTGAGATGGGCATCGGCAACACCACGACATCCAGCGCCGTGGCCGCTGTGCTGCTGGGCCAGCCCGTCGAAGTGATGACGGGCCGGGGCGCGGGCCTTTCGGACGAGGGACTTGCCCGGAAGATCGACGCCATCCATCGCGGCATCGCAAAAAATCAGCCCGACTCTGCCGATGCACTGGACGTGCTGGCAAAGCTGGGCGGTTTCGATATTGCCGGACTCTGCGGCGTCTTCCTCGGCGGGGCGCTGGAAGGTGTGCCGGTGCTGGCCGACGGCTTCATCAGCTGTGTGGCGGCGCTCTGCGCTGTCCGGCTCTGCCCGGCGGCGGCCAAGGCTGTTTTTGCAAGCCACTGCTCCACCGAGCCGGCCGCAAAGCTGGTGCTGGACGCTCTGAACAAAAAAGCCCTCATCACGGCGGGCCTGCATCTGGGCGAAGGCACCGGCGCGGTGGCCGCCATCCCGCTGTGGGACATGGCGCTGGCCGTCTACAATGGCTGTTATTCCTTTGAAGAGGGCGGCATCGAAGCCTACACGCCGCAGGAGGGCGAAGGATGCTGACGCTGGTGCTCGGCGGCGCGGCCAGCGGCAAAAGCGCCTACGCCGAGAGCCTTGTGCTCAAGACCGGCCTGCCCCGCTATTACCTCGCCACCATGCAGGTCTGGGATGCCGAGTGCGCCGCCCGGGTGGAAAAGCACCGGAAAATGCGGGCGCAAAAGCAGTTCGAAACGCTGGAATGCCCGCTCCACCTCGACCGTCTGGCTCTGCCGGGCCGGGGGACCGTCCTGCTGGAAGACCTCGGCAACCTCGTCGCCAACGAGCTTTACAGCCCCGGCGGGGCAGGAAAGCACACCGCCGAGGCCGTTTTGGCCGGGCTGGAACGCCTCGCCGCCGGGTGTGATAACCTTATCGTCGTATCGAACGAGGTGTTCAGCGGCGGTGCCGACTACGCAGGCGACACCGACCAGTATCTGCTGGCGCTGGCGCAGGTGAACAACGCCTTCGCCGCCCGGGCGGACAACGTCTGCCGGGTGGTCTGCGGCCTGCCGGTGTACTACAAAGGGGGAGAAAAGCTGTGACTGTTTTGCAGACCATCGCGGTGGCCTTTGCGATGTTTTCGGCCCTGCCGGTGCCGCAGTTCGAGTGGAACGAAAAAAATATGCGGTACGCCATGTGTGCCTTCCCCCTCATCGGGCTGGTGTGCGGCGGGCTGTGGTGCCTCTGCGGCGTCCTGCCCCTGCCGGAGCTGGCCCGGGCGGCGGCGTTCTGCCTCGTGCCGGTGGCCGTCACCGGCGGCATCCATCTCGACGGCTACGCCGACACTTCGGACGCCCTCTCGAGCTACGGCGACCGCGAAAAAAAGCTTGAAATTCTGAAAGACTCCCACTGTGGGGCCTTCGCTGTCATCCGGCTGTGCTGCTACTTTGTGGCCTACTTCGGCCTCTGCGGCAGTGTGCGGTTCACACCCCGGGCGGGCCTGTGCTGGACGCTGGCGCTGGTGCTGGAGCGGGCGCTGTCGGGCTTTGCCGTGGCGGCGTTCCCGCTGGCGAAAGACACCGGCCTCGCCCATACTTTTGCCACAGCGGCCGACAAGCAGACCGTCTGCCGCTTCCTCTGCGGCCTGTCGGCTCTGCTCATCCTGGCGCTGACGGCGCTGGGCGGCGGCGGGCTGGCGGCGGCGGCGCTTCTGGCGCTGTGGCGCTATTATTTCGTGGCAAAAAAGCAGTTTGGCGGCATCACCGGCGACCTGGCCGGGTGGTTTTTACAGCGGGCCGAGCTGTGGATGCTGGCGGCGATGGCCGTCAGCCAGTGGGGAGGAGTGCTGTAAATGATGTTCATCACAGGGCCGCTTTACAGCGGCAAGCGCACCTTTGCGCGGAACTTCCGGGGCAGCATCATCGCCGATGTGCAGGACGCCGCCGCCGAGACTCAGACCCCGGAGCAGCTCGAAACGCTGGCCCGGGAGCTGGCGGAATATGATATTGTCATCGCCACCGAAGTCGGCGGCGGTGTTGTCCCGATGGATGCTGAGGAGCGCGCCGGGCGGGAGGCCGCCGGACGGCTGGCCTGCCTGCTGGCAGAGCGTGCCGACTGCGTGGTGCAGATGTTCTGCGGCATCCCGACGGTATTGAAAGGAGAATTACCCCAATGTTGATCTATCTGCTGCGTCACGGCCTGACCGAATACAACGCCCAGAAGCGCTATCAGGGCCAGCGCGACATCCCGCTCTCGGCGGAGGGCCTGAGCCAGCTGCGCCGGGCCGACATCGACCCGAAGGTGGTCTATATCACCCCGCTGCAGCGGACGGCCCAGACGGCCCGGGTGCTCTTCCCGGAGGCAGAGCTCGTGGTCGTGAAGGACCTGCAGGAGATGTGCTTCGGCAGTTTCGAGGGCAAAAACTACGTCGAGATGGAGCACGACGCCGATTATCAGGCGTGGGTGCAGGCCAACTGCGAGAGCAAATGCCCCGATGGTGAGCGGAAGGACGACTTCTCGAACCGCATCTGCAGCGCCTTCTCTGCTCTGGTGGACAAGGCGCTGGCCGACGGCGAAGAGCTGCTGGTCATCCTGGCCCACGGCGGCACCCAGATGGCGGCCATGGAGCGGTACGCCCTGCCCAGGCGCGATTATTATGCGTGGTGCGGCCCCAACGCGGGCGGCTATGTGCTGGACGCCGCCGACTGGGCCGAGAAGCGCCAGCTCCGCCTCGTGAAGACCGTGCAGTACACGAAAGACGCGGAGGCCGGCGTATGATGACCGCCTGGGCTGTGCTGGGAGGCTTCGTGCTGGATGCCATTTTCGGCGACCCGGCGTGGCTGCCCCACCCGGTGGTGTACATGGGCAAAGCCATCTTCCGGCTGGAAAAATTCCTCCGCGCCCGCCTGTCCAAAACGCCGCAGGGCGAGCTGCTGGGCGGCGCGGTGCTGGCGTTCTGCCTGCCGGTGGGGACGCTGCTGTTCACGGGCCTTGTCTGCTGGGGCGCGGCGATGCTTCACCCGCTGCTGGGGCTTGCCGTCCAGATGTTCTGGTGCGGGCAGGCGCTGGCCGCAAAGGGACTGGTGCAGGAGAGCACGAATGTCTATGCCGAGCTGAAAAAAGGCAGCCTGCCCGCCGCCCGAAAGGCCGTGAGCCGCATCGTGGGCCGCGACACGGAAGCGCTGACTGCCGAGGGCGTGACCAAAGCGGCGGTGGAGACGGTGGCCGAGAACGCCAGCGACGGCGTCATTGCGCCTTTGCTTTATATGCTGCTGGGCGGTGCGCCGCTGGCCCTGACCTACAAGGCCATCAACACCATGGATAGTATGCTGGGCTACAAAAACGAAAAATATCTCTACTTTGGCCGTGCGGCGGCAAAGCTGGACGATGTGGCGAACTATATCCCGAGCCGTCTGGCGGCGCTGCTCTGGGTCATGGCGGCGGCGTTCACCCGCAATGACGCCAAGGGCGCGTGGCGTATCTGGCGGAGGGACCGCCGCAATCACGCCAGCCCCAACAGCGCTCAGACCGAGAGCGCCTGCGCCGGTGCGCTGGGCGTCCAGCTGGCCGGGCCGGCCTACTATTTCGGCGAGTACTACCCGAAGCCCACCATCGGCGATCCGCTGCGGCCCATCGAGTCGGAGGATATTCTGCGGGCAGATCGGATGATGTATGTAGCCAGCGGGTTTGCGCTGGCGTTTGGATGTGCGATACGGGGGTTCTTGGGATGAAACAACTGGTCCACGGCGGTGACTGGATGGGCTACCGCGAACGCTTTGGCCGCGACGCGCTGGATTTTTCGGCGAACGTCAGCCCACTCGGTCTGCCCGAAGGGGTGGCGCAGGCCATCCGGGATGTACTGCCTCTGGCCGACCGCTACCCCGACCCCCTCTGCCGTACCCTGCGGGCGGTGCTGAGCCGGGCCGAGGGTGTGCCGCAGGAGCATATCCTCTGTGGCAACGGCGCGGCGGACCTCATCTTCCGGCTGGTCTGGGCCGTAAAGCCCCATAAGGCGCTGGTGACAGCCCCGACTTTTGCCGAGTACGCCTCTGCATTGGATACGGTGGAGTGTGAAGTGAAACGCTTCTTCCTCGATGAAACGAATGATTTCGCCCCGACGGACGCCCTCGTGGACGCCGTGGACGAGAGCATCGACATGGTGTTCCTCTGCCAGCCGAACAATCCGACGGGGCAGCTGGCCTCACCCGAGCTGGTGAAAAAGCTGCTGCGCCGGTGCGAGGAGTGCCACACGATTTTGGCCGTAGATGAGTGCTTTCTGGACTTTCTGCCCGACGCCGACGGGTGGACCGCGAAGCCTCTGCTGGAAAGTGGGGACCTCGTCATCCTGAAAGCTTTTACCAAGCTCTACGGCATGGCCGGCGTCCGGCTGGGTTACTGCCTCTGCGGCGACGAAACGCTTCTGGAAAAAATGCAGACAGCGGGCCAGCCATGGGCCGTGTCCAGTCTGGCGCAGGCGGCAGGCGTCGCGGCCCTGAAAGAAACCGCTTATGTGGACGAGGTGCGCGCCCTTATCGCCCGGCAGCGGCCCGTTCTGACGGCGGGCCTGCGGGCGCTGGGCCTGCGGGTCATCGATGGAAAGGCAAACTATCTGCTCTTCCGCGCACCCGCCGACCTGAACGAGAGGCTTCGTCCGCTGGGAACACAGGTGCGCAGCTGCGCGAATTATCCGGGCCTCGGGCCGGAGTGGTACCGCACGGCGGTGCGCACGGCCCCCGAGAACGCCCGGCTGCTGGAACTTATGAAAGAGGTGCTGGGATGAACAGGGCAAAATGCATCATGGTGCAGGGTACGATGAGCGGTGCAGGCAAAAGCCTGCTCTGCGCGGCGCTCTGCCGCATTTTTGCGCAGGACGGCCTGCGCGCCGTGCCGTTCAAGAGCCAGAACATGGCTCTGAACAGCTTCGTCACCAAAGACGGCCTCGAGATGGGCCGGGCGCAGGTGGTGCAGGCGCAGGCCGCCGGTGTCGAGCCGGACGTGCGGATGAACCCCATCCTCCTGAAGCCCAGCAGTGACGTAGGCAGTCAGGTCATCGTCAACGGCGAGGTGCGGGGCCAGATGAAAGCGTCGGAGTATTTCCGCACGAAACGGCAGCTGGTGCCGGACATCCTGAAGGCATATGACAGCCTCGCCGAGGAGGCTGACGTCATCGTCATCGAGGGCGCGGGCAGCCCGGCAGAGATCAACCTCAAGAGCGAGGACATCGTGAACATGGGCCTCGCCGAGATGGTGGACGCGCCGGTGCTTCTGGTGGGCGACATCGACCGGGGCGGCGTGTTCGCCCAGCTTTACGGCACGGTGGAGCTGCTGGAAGAAAAAGAACGCCGGCGCATCAAGGGGCTCGTCATCAATAAATTCCGTGGGGATGTAGAAATTCTGCGCCCCGGCCTTTCGATGCTGGAAGAAAAGACCCATCTGCCCGTGGTGGGCGTCGTACCGTACCTGAAGGTGGACATCGAGGACGAGGACTCCCTGAGCCAGCGCCTCGAGATGCGGGACGGCAAAAAGCCGCTGGATGCGGCTATCATCCGTCTGCCGCATCTGTCCAATTTTACGGACTTCATACCGCTGGAACAGCACCCGCTGCTGGGCGTGCGGTATGTTTCGAACGCTCATGAGCTGGGCGCACCCGACCTCATCCTGCTGCCGGGGACGAAAAACACGGTGGACGACCTGCTCTGGCTGCGGCAGTGCGGGCTGGAAACGGCTCTGCTCAAGCTGGCCGCGAAAGGCACGCCGGTGCTGGGCGTCTGCGGCGGCTACCAGATGCTGGGCCAGACCCTCGACGACCCCACCGGCAGCGAGAGCGGCCGACAGCAGACTCTGCGGGGGCTGGGTCTGCTGCCCACCCGGACCGTGTTCAGCGAGCAGAAGCGCCGCGCACAGGTCAAAGCGACCGTCGCCGCCGCCCCCTTTGCGGGTGCAGAGCTGGAAGGCTACGAGATACACACCGGCGTGACCGAGGCTGAGGGCGAACCCTTCGCCCACTACCCCGACGGAGGCCGGGAAGGCTGTGTGCAGGGCAATGTGTTCGGCACCTACCTCCACGGTCTGTTCGACACTGGCACGCTGACCGAGGCGCTGGCGGGCTGGCTCTGCCGCCGGAAGGGCATCGACCCCTCCGACGCGGCCCTCATCCCGATGGAAGAGTACCGCCGCCAGCAGTTCGACATCCTGGCCGACGGCGTGCGCGGGGCGCTGGATATGGACGCGGTGTATGCCGCGATGGGAATGGAGAGGCGCTGAATGGAACAGGGACTTTTGCATCTGTACTGGGGCGACGGAAAGGGGAAGACCACCGCCGCTATGGGTCTTGCGCTCCGTGCGCTGGGGTCCGGGAAGCGGGTGATTATCGTCCAGTTTTTGAAGGGCGGGAACAGCGGCGAGATACCGCTTCTGGCCCAGCTTGGCGCGGAGATCTACCGGGGCAAGGCCGGGCAGAAATTCGTCTTTCAGATGACGCCGGAGGAAAAGGCCGCGACCCGGGAACTGCAAAACCAGAACCTCGCCGCCGCCATAGCACAGCCTGCCGACCTGCTGATACTGGACGAAGCCGGGAGCGCAGAAGAGCTGGATATGGTGGACGTCGATCTATTAAAAAAGGCCGTTCTGGAGCGGCCTGCTGGGTGTGAGTGCGTCCTGACGGCCCACACGCCGCCCCAGTGGATGCTTGACGCCGCCGACTACTCCACCGAGATGAAATGCCACCGCCACCCCTACCAGAAGGGGATAAAAGCACGAAAGGGGATAGAATATTGACGCCGCAGCATCATCTGCCCGCCGACATTGAGCGGACGAGCTTCCACATCATCACCGAAGAGCTGGAAATGATGGGCCTAACCCCGCCGCCTGAGCACGAAGCCGTGGTCAAGCGGGTCATCCACACCACCGCCGACTTCGACTATGCACGGAATCTTCATTTTACCCCCCGCGCGGTGGAGCAGGCCGTCAAGGCCCTCCACGCCGGGGCCGTCATCGTGACCGATACAAACATGGCGCTGGCTGGCATCACCAAGCCCGGTCTGGCGAAGCTGGGCGGGTCGGCCTGCTGCTACATGGCTGACCCCGAGGTGGCCGCCGCCGCAAAAGAGGCTGGCACCACCCGGGCCGTCGCAGCGATGAAAAAGGCAGCGCAGGAGCATCCCGGGGCCATCCTTGCCGTCGGCAACGCGCCCACGGCTCTGCTGACGATTGCAGAACAAATCGAAAGCGGCCTGCGGCCCGCACTGGTCATCGGTGTGCCGGTGGGCTTCGTGAACGTGGTGGAGAGCAAGGAGCGGCTCTTCGCCGTCTGCGAAAAGCACGGTGTGCCTGCCATCGTGGCGATGGGCCGCAAGGGCGGCAGCAACGTCGCTGCGGCCATCTGCAACGCCCTCATCTACTCTGCCGCCGAGATGCTCGACCCCTCGGCCCGGGGGTGGAAGTGAGCGGCAAATTTTGGAGAAACACAATGATACCTACAAGAAAGACCGATGAAAAATTTTATCGGCTGTTTTCGACCTTTCACGCCTTTTCAGAGCATCTGACCAAGCGGGAAGACAATGAACTGCGCGATAAATACGACCACAATGCGTTCTGTTATTCCGGCCAGCCCACGGAGGACGAGCTCCGGGCCGCGCTGGCTTATCAGAAAGCGCGGGGAGACGCCTTCCTCAAACTGGAAGGATACGAGCCGCTGGCCAATGCATTCGGCATGGAGTGCGAGGAGACTGTGACGATGGTTCTGCCGAAGGGAACAGACATCAGCGGCTGGAAAGCGAATCCGGAGGTCTCGATCAAAACCCCGGACTTTGACCAACTAGAACAGCACGAGCTGAAATACTACGGGCCGTTGTACGGGGAAGATTTCACCGTGCGGAACAACAGGCATCTCCGGGAAAAACTGACCTACCTTGGAGCGTATCTGGGCGGGAAACTGGCGGGCGACTGCTATATTTTCGCATCCGATGGATACGTCTGCATGGACAGTCTTTTGATAGATGAAGATTTCCGTCATCAATACATCGCCACGACCCTGGTGAAGCACATTGCCGAAAAGGCACAGGAACGCGGGGCTGTTCTGTATCTTCATGCCGACCCCGAGGACACCCCGAAGGATATGTATGCAAAGATGGGATTTCAGGCTGTCGATAAGCTCTATGAATATCTCTGCACAGATTTTTCAAAGGTGAAAATATAAACGAATATACGCCGAATACGGCAACTGGCTTCCCCTCGCGGGAAGCTTTTCTTTTACACCGTCGCCAGCACGGCGAGGATGCTCTGCCAGCGCGGATTCTCGACGGCGGGCGCACGGCGGACGGGCCGGGACTGTACAGGCTGAGGCCGCTGAGCCGTCTGGGGCAGGGGAGCGAAAAGCGCGGCCTGCCATGCGGCGGCAAGCTGCATGGCCTCCGGGCAGCTCTGCAGGGTGCGGCGCTCGGCCCCGGCGAGGTAGTCGCCTAGCCAGCAGAGGATGGCCGCGATGTTCAGCTGTTCGGCGGCGCGGGTGCTCCAATAGCTCCAATGGGCGGGACGGCCCACGAACCGCTCCACCGTGATGAGCGCACCCTCCCGGGCGGCAGAGGGAGAGACCGTCCCACAACCACCGGCAGTATGGGCCAGAACATCCAGAATGCGCGCCATCCGGCCGCTGTCGAGGGCGTCGTCCCGGACAAAAGCAGAAAAATCCGTCTGGGCCAGCAGACCGTCGGCGGTGGCGGGGAAACGCCCCGTCAGCTCGCCCGAGGCGTTGTGGCAGCTCTGCCACCCTTTGCGGACGAGCTGGAAGTTCAGCTTCTGACGTCCCATCGTGGAATAGAACACCCGGGCCTTGCCGCTGACCGGCTCCTGCCGCAGCTCGAGATAAGCGTCTGCGCCTCCGAGGTCTTGGACCTTGACGCTGAGCACAAGGCGGTACTCAGGCTTCTGGCTGGACATGGAAAGATGCATCTCTTCAAAATAACGTGCGGCATCCATAGCGGTTCTCCTTCCTGTGGGCGCGCGGGGCGGTGTGTAGGTGTGCGGCCCTTCGTTGGTTGTAGTATATCATAAATTGCACCAGAATACAACTATAAGTTTGCAAATAAACCAAAAAACTTTTTGATTCTTCTACAATGCGAAACAAGATGGTTGTGAGTGACAACAAAAATACGGGGCCGCTGGCAGCAGATACAACTGCACAGCGGCCCCGTACATTATTATGATTCAGTCGCCCAGCTCCCGTATCTCGTTCTGGATGAGTCGGCCTGCGGCCCGGGCCAGCTGGTCCATGCCCCGGATGCGGGCCATGTTCTTGCCGTAGATGCGGGAGGCGCCGGCGGCGCTGGCGTCTTCGCCCATAAAGACGGCGGAGACTCGCAGACCCTTCCGCTGCAGCGCCCGCACCTCGGCGGCGGCGTCCTCCACGCCCGCGCTGCCGCCGTAGTCGCGGCCCAGCGGGTCATCGGGGGAGGGCGGGATGCGGCGGCTGTCGTTGGGGGAGGCGTCCGTCAGAAGGACGAGCAGGTGCCGCGCGGCGGGGCCGGGGTCGAAGCCGATGAGGTCGCCTGCGGCCCGCAGAGCCAGACCGTCCCGGTTCCAGCCCGAGGCGAAATACTGGCAGATGCCCTGTAAGCTCTTCTCCTTGAAGCCCTTGAGCACCCGCAGGACGGTGTAGCCCCGCAGGCTGGAAAAGCAGCTCACCCGCACCGGGATGCCGCAGGCCGCGAGGCTCTGGGCGAGGATAGACCCCTGCGCCGCGATGACCTCCTGACAGTGCAGGCGGGAAGCCGAAGCGTCCAGCAGCAGGTCAACGGTGAAGGACGGGTGGTTCTCTTCCTCCGCACAGCGGAACACCCGGTCGTCGTCCATGACGGTGCGCCAGACCCGCTCCGGATCGAGGTTACCGCTGCGGGCGACCCGGGCGTTGGGCTGCTGGTGGACGAGGATGCAGTTGCGTATCTGTTCGGTCAGCCGCAGCACGACGCTGCGGTGAAGCTCGAGATTTTTCGAATAGTACGCCCGGTTCCGCTCAGCCTGAAGCTGGGCCTGTTCGGCCAGGTGCTTTGCCTCGGGGGTAGGGGCCTGCTCCGGGCTGGGGACGCCGGAGGCAAACCAGAGGTGACAGCCCAGATGCTCCCCGGTGCAAAGCTCCTGCTCGGCCTTCTGCAGTCGCTCGGGCGGATAGAGCGACCGGCCAAAGCAGCTTTCGATGTAGGCGCGGTCTTCCTCGGCGCGCTGGCGCAGGGTGATGTGGGCCAGCCGCTTGTCGGCGTGGATGCCGCTGCCGGAGGCGTCCACCGAGCCGGAATGCTCCACCGTGACCCGGTCGGTCTTTATCATCTGAGTGGGCATGGTGCGGGTCATGAGCGACGCCAGCAGGCCGTCCAGATGGAGATGCAGCCCGGCCTTCTGATGCACCGTGCCGTTGAACAGCTCGAATTTGGCGTAGACGGCCAGCAGCGCGGCTTTCAGCTCGTCCGGCTTCGGGGGTGTCTCGGGACTGAGGGCAGCGTCGAGATCCTTTTCGTAGGGGGTCATGACCGGCGGCGTGCGACCCTGCACAGCCCGCCAGCGCGCGGCCTGCATGGAGTAGACCAGCTGGTTCTTCGCCATCCACTCCTGCCGCGAGAGCTTGTACTGGATGCCGAAAAAGTAGTCCGCATGGGCGCGGCGGAGGGCCGAAAGCACCGGACGGCGGGGCAGTTCCAGCGCGTAGACCGCGCTCTCGAGGTAGAGCCAGGTCAAATCGTCCAGCATGGCCTGCCGGATGTCGCCCTCCCATGCGTCAAAGAGGCTGCGCACCAGCTCGTCGCCGTAGTATTTGTGGACCAGCCCCACGACGCAGTTCATGTAAAAATCAATGGTGCCGTCGGTGTTCCGGGCGAGGAACAGCGGCTCGAAGCTGTAGGCTCCTGCCGCCGCCCACACCTGATTGGCGGCCCGCCGCTCTTCGGCGGTGTAGCTCTGCGCTTCCATAAAAACGCCCCTTTTTTTAATCGAAGAGCTTTGCGGCGGTGAGCTGGGCCGGGATGCGGGCGGCAATGGCATCCCGGATGAGGCCCTGTTCGTAGGAGTCGAAGGCTTTGTTGGTGATGCCCATGTCCAGCGCAGCCCCGGCAGCGACGCCCCGGCGCATCAGGCGCAGGGCGTCCAGCATACCGCGCAGGTCGAGAGCTTTGGTGGAGATCTCTGCGCTGTCGCACTTTTTCTGCAAATCGAGGAAAAGCAGGGCAAACTGCCTGACATACTTGCTGTTCAAATCGGGGAACTGGGTGCGCAGGAGCTTTTCGAGGTTCTCCTCGGTGATGGTGGGCATCTGGATGACCACGAAGCGGGAGGTGAGGGCCTCGTTCAGCTCACGGGTGCCGGCGTAGCCGTAGTTCATGGTGGCGATGAAGCGGGTCTCCTCGGCCAGCGGGATGCGCTCGTAGCCCGGCACATCGATGGCGCGGCGGAAATCCAGCACCGCGTGCAGGACGGCCAGCGCCTCATTTTTGGCCATGTTGATCTCGTCCAGAACGCCAAAGCCGCCGCTCTGGGCGCAGCGGTAGACCGGGCCGGGGCGGAACTTGACCTGTCCGCCCTCGAAGGTGTCCATGCCGATGAGGGACGCCGCGTCCATATTGACGTGGAACGAGATGTCCCACGCGGGGCGTCCGAAGGCGGCGGCGAGGTTTTCGGCCAGCACGTTCTTGCCGGTGGCCTTGCCGCCCGCCAGCAGCAGGTTTTCGCCGCAGAGCAGGGCGGCCAGCGCCTGCTCCCACACCTCTCTGCCGTAGTAGACGAAGGCAGGGGAGGGGATGCGGGGGCGCAGGGCCTCAGAAAGCTCGTGAGAGGCGCGGTATTCTTCCACAGCGCGCAGCAGGTCGGGGGAGATCCCTTCCTGCCGCAGCGTATCCATCAGAGCAGATGTTTCAGACATCCATGACATCTCCTTGCGGTTGGCAGTGCCAAACCAAAATTTCACCCTTATCATAGCACAACCCGCGCGGTTTGTGTAGGGCTTTGGCGGGCAAAAAAGCGGCAAAGAAGCAGAGAAAATAAAGGTAAAGTGATTTTAACAAACTTTCAGCCGGGACGTGCAGATTTCACGTTCAAAGTAAATTGACAGGCCGCTTAAAATACGATAAAATAATTTTCGTTGTGTCAAAGTGAAAAAGAAAGGCGTAAAAGTATGCTCGAAACCATCACAGCCGTCAATCAGGCGGTCAACAGCTTTATCTGGGGCATCCCGGCGATGGTCTGCATCATCGGCGTGGGCCTGCTGCTCAGTGTGCGGACAGGCTTTTTGCAGCTCCGGAAATTCCCCTATGCCATCAAAACGACCATTGGCCGCATCTTCCGCAAAAAGGATGCCTCCGACGGCGCGATGACTCCGTTCCAGGCGGTGTGTACGGCGCTGGCCGCTACCGTCGGCACCGGCAACATCGCCGGCGTGGCGGGCGCGATCGCCATCGGCGGGCCGGGCGCGGTGTTCTGGATGTGGTGCTCGGCTCTGCTGGGCATGTGTACCAAGTTCTCCGAAGTGACGCTGGCCGTGCATTTCCGCGAGCGGAACAAAAACGGCGAGCTGGTAGGCGGCCCCATGTACTATATTAAAAACGGCCTCGGCAGCCGGTGGCAGTTCCTCGCGGTGCTGTACTCGCTGTTCGGTGTGCTGACGGTCTTCGGCACCGGCAACGCCACCCAGGTCAACACCATCGTCACAGCCATCGACTCGGCCCTGCTGGCCTACGGCAGCAGCCTGAACAGCATCCTGCCCACGGTCAACCTCGTCGTGGGCGTGGTGGTGGCCATGATGGTGGCTATGGTGCTGCTGGGCGGCGTCAAGCGCATCGGCAGCGTGACCGAGAAGCTGGTGCCGTTCATGGCGTTGTTCTACGTCGTGCTGGCACTGGGCGTCGTGGTCATCAACTACCGGCGCTTCCCGGCGGTGCTGGCTTCCATCGTCGGCGGTGCATTTGACCCGCAGGCCTTCACCGGCGGTGCCATCGGCAGCATCTTCCTCAGTATGCAGAAGGGCGTTTCCCGCGGCATCTTCTCCAATGAGGCCGGCCTCGGCACCGGCTCCATCGCTCATGCCTGCGCCGATACCCGCAAGCCCGTCAAGCAGGGGATGTTCGGCATCTTCGAGGTCTTCGCCGACACCATCGTCATCTGCACCCTGACCGCCATGGTCATCCTGTGCAGCGGCGTGCCGGTGGGCTATGGCAGTGCGGCAGGCGCAGAACTGACCATCTCCGGCTTTACGGCCACCTACGGCGGCTGGTCGTCCATCTTTACGGCGGTGGCGCTCTGCAGCTTTGCATTCTCCACCATCATCGGCTGGGGTCTCTACGGCTCCCGGTGCATCGAGTTCCTGTTCCACACCGACAAGGTGGTCGGCCCCTTCCTCGTGGTCTACTCCTTCGTGTCCATTCTGGGCGCGACGGTCGATCTGGGCCTGCTGTGGAGCATCGCCGACACCTTCAACGGACTGATGAGCATCCCGAACCTCATGGCCCTGCTCCTGCTGTCCGGCACGGTGGCAAAGCTCACGAAGGAGTTCTTCGCGGGCGAGGGCGCAGGAAAGTAAAGAATCATTCAAAGCGCCCTCCGGCCCGCGCCGGAGGGCGCTTTGCTGTCAACAAACCTCCGATTTTGTCTACTTTCTCTGCAAAAATTCAAAAAAGTATAAAAATTTCATGGAAATCATAAGAATTGATATTGAATAAATTTTAACAAAGTGGTAAAGTAAAAGCAAAGAGAGTCGTACCCGCCGCCCGGCGGGGCGCAAAATCAGGAGGTTTTACCAATGGCTGATCGTATCGTTCTGAATACTATTTCTTATCATGGCCACGGCGCTATCGAGAACATCGTTCCCGAGCTGACTGCCCGCGGCTACAAGAAGGCTTTCGTCTGCTCTGACCCCGACCTTCTCAAGTTCGGCGTCACCAAGAAGGTCACCGACCTGCTGGACGCTGCAGGCTTCGCCTACACCGTCTACAGCGAGATCAAACCCAACCCCACCATCGCAAATGTGCAGGACGGCGTGGCCGCTTTCAAGGCCGCAGAGGCTGACTGCATCGTGA
>OOAO01000788.1_pt1 | contig 32963 bp, 26 predicted proteins | sample 1671821 | NCBI WGS metagenome assembly OOAO01 (sample SAMN06348196, study PRJEB24527) | human gut metagenome | biome: human gut; feature: ankylosing spondylitis patient; material: feces | host: Homo sapiens | place: China | collected 2015-10 | reverse complement strand
ATGTCGCGAGAGAAAATGATTTTATTTCTTTGCCGCCTGCGGGCGGCAAACTCTGTGAGACTTTTTTGATACGCTGCAAGGCACCCTCCGCAAAGAGGGTGCCTTGTTTTTTGGGGGGATAATGTGCCGCGTTTCAGGGGCGCCAGCCCATAGATTTGCTGATCTCCCCGGCGGTGTGCAGCAGCTGCCCGATGTGGACCAAATCGTGGTGCCCATTGGCGGCGGCGGGCTTATCACCGGTATATCCTACGCCATGAAGCATCTGAAGCCCGGTGTGCGCATCGTCGGCGTGATGCCGGAGGGCTCCGCCGTCTACGCGGCATCCCGGGCGGCCGGGAAGCTGGTGACGCTGGACTCCTGCGCCTCCATTGCCGACGCGGTGGTGCGCAAGACCGGCGAACCGTATCTCTATCCCTATATCGAGGAATATGTGGATGACATCGTGACCGTCAGCGAGGACGAGCTGCGCAAGGCTATCAAGCTGGCCTGCCTGTACGCCAAGCTGACGTTGGAGGGCGCAGCCTCGCTGGCGCTGGCTGCTGTGACCTCCGGTAAATGCGCCTTAACGGAGCAAACCGTTCTGCTCTGCTCCGGCGGCAATATTGACGGCTCTGTCCTGCTCTCTTGCCTACAGGGCTGATGGGGCTGAAGCACATTTCCCGCCGGGGACATTGATTCCAACCCTCTGTATTATAGAGGGACTTCCGGCCGCCATGTATACGATTTCTCTTCCTTACCATCGCTTGACAAGGGCAAACACGCCTGCCAGCGTGTCTTTCCGGCGCTTTTTGTCCTTTTCGCCTTGGCGGGCGCCAGCCCGCCTGCGTCTCAAAAACCAAAAATCACTCGAAAATACATCGCTGGCGGGTGCGGAGCAGAAATGTGTCCAGACAAGAAAAGGCCCACAGAGAATACTTGCTGTATTGTCAAGGGGCTTGACGCAGTATGGGCGCATTTCTGCCCGTCAAAACCGTATCTGCCCTTGTCAAGCGATGGTACCTTTGTTTCTTTGCAGCTATTACGGCAGGAGAAGCGGCGGGATCCAAATGTGCGAACAGCACCCGAAAGGGCCTGCTGCAAAGTGGGCCCAACAAGAGCGCTGGGGCGAAAGGCCGAATAGAGCCTTTTGCCCCAGCGCTTATTTGTATAAGAGGGTGCTCTGCTACATATCCTCCTGAGCAGCCCTCCGCAGCTGCTCTCTCCACAAGGGCCCTTGCACAAGCTGCTTCGCCCCACTGCGATCAGGAAGAAAAAAGACGAGTAAGCAATCAGCTTACCCGTCTTTTATCAAAGCGTTATTTTGCAGCGCTGCCTTTCTGTTTTATACGGCTGGACTCACCGGCCAAAGCGGCGCAGGAGCTTCTTCATCGGGGCGCCGAACAGATCCCGCTCAAACCTGTCCAGACCGAACAGCCACATGCTGGCACCGTACAGAGCCACAAACACGCACAGGATCAACGCGATCTGCCCATAGCCGGCGGGACGCAGAAACACGGCAATCAAAATGGCCGCGATGCCCGGAACGATCATAGCCGGAACCAGGTGCCGGATGCGCAGCCAAAACCGGGGAATGTCCAGTCCCACCCGGCGGCGATAGTAGCGGTTCATAATGAGCATGCCCGCGCCGGTAGCGATGGCCGTGCCGATGGCTGCGCCAAGGACGCCCCATTCCATGCACAGGGGGATGCTGAGGACGATGTTGGCCAAGGCAATGATGAGGTACACCAGAGAGCTGAACCGGTGCATATTCTTAGCACGGAGAATTTCATACCCCAGCATCTGAATGTTGGCCCAAAGGGTGGCCCCAAACAGCAGCAGCGTCACGGCATAGTCCACCTCAAACTTGGCATCGCCGCCCCACAGCACTACAAAGGTCCGGCCCACCGCCACGAAGCCCCAAAAGATGCCGCCCAGCAGGATAAACTGCAGCCGCCCCACCCGGATGAAGAGCTTATCCAGCTCCAAAATGGGCTGGTTTTCTGCTACAATGCGGTTGACCCGGGGGATGAGGAGATTGGAAATGGCCGTGGCAAAGGATTGATAGTATACATTCAGCTGGGCCGCCACGGTATAGACGGTCACGGCGGTGGTGCCGTGGATCCAGGCCAGCAGCAGCCGGTCGATGCTCCAGTTGAGATTATCCACCACGATGCCGATGAATACAAAGGTGGTGAAGCCCACCATTTCCCGCATAAGCTTGAAGTCATAATGGCGGAAGGAGAAGGGCATTTTCAGCTTTGTCAGACAGAAAATGACATTCAGCAGACCGCTGACCACCGTGAAGATCAGCGCCAGCACCGTCAGCGTGACGCTGCGGTAGCCCAAAATCAGCAGGGGGATCATGATGAGAGGATTGAGCACCTGCCGGCCCAGGGCCACCACCTTTTGGAAGATGTACTCCTCATTGATGGTCACATGTGACTCAAAGACGCTGATGGGAAAGGACAAGGCGGCGTTGACGGTCATGATACGCAGAAGCTTTTCACCCAGAGCGATCTCCTCCGCTGTCAGCTTTTTGCCGAAAATAATCTCCCCGTGGCCTGCCAGCAGGAAGCCGATGGCCAGCACCAGAGCACCCAGCACCACATAGGTGGTGAAAAACATGCCGTTGAGCTTGGCCATGCCGGGCTTATCGTCCGCTGACTTGGCCCGGGAATAATAGCGGATGTAGGCGCTGCCCAGGCCGAAGCTCAGAAGATTCAAATAGGAGATAATGGGCAGGACGGTCTGATAAACGCCGAACTCGCTGTCGCCCAGCCGCTGGATCATAATGGGCGTATACACCAGGGAAATGACGGTGCTCAGACCCATGGATAGGTAGGACAGAACTGCGCCGATCTTGATCTGTCTGTCTTGCAAGCTGTGCCCACCCCTTTCTTTTTTGGATGGCATAATTCTACAAATACTTATTTTACCGCACCTTTTGTAAACTGTAAACCCATTTTAAGGAAATGGATGGGAAAATGTGGGTAGTCCGCAAGTTGACAGGAATGGAGAAAGTGAGTAAAATAGCCGTATGATTTTATATGCGAGGTATGGGAAGCTATGAATCTTCGTTTTTTGTTTGCTATGGCGGTGAGCAAGTGCGTCTATTATGGGATGCGTCTGCTGGGCCGGCAGGCATCGTATTTGCCGGGCTGGTTTGCCGTGAAGCTGTGCCCGGACTATCTGCGGCACATCCGCAAGGCCGAAACGGTCATCTGCGTCACCGGCACCGACGGCAAGACCACCACGGCAAACCTTCTCAGTGATCTGCTTGCGGCCACCGGGCGCACCGTGGCCAACAACCGCATTGGCAGCAACACCGAATTCGGCATTGCTACGGCCATGACTTGCTCTGTGACCCTCTCCAATCGCTGCCGAGTGGATGCGGTGGTGCTGGAGGTGGATGAGCACTATGCCCGCATTGTCTGCCCCAAGGTGCGCAGCGACTATATTGTTATCACCAATGTGCTTCGGGACTCCCTGCAGCGCAATGCCCATCCGGAGTATGTGGCCGGGAAGCTGGCGCAGATCAATTGCCCCCATGCCAAGCTGATCCTCAATGCCGACGAGCTGTGCTCGGCCCTGCTGCTGCCGGAGAATCCCCGGGTGTATTACGCCATCGCCCGGCAGGAGGGAGACGGCGTGACCCCGCCCAACCGGGTCAACGATTGCCCCGATTGCCCTCGCTGCGGCGCAGCCCTGCGCTATGACTATGTGCGCTACGCCCATGTGGGCCATGTCCACTGCGAGAAGTGCGGCCTTGCCTCCCCGGCAGCGGAGTGGCTGGCCATGGCGCTGGATGGTGAGCACCATCGGCTGACCCTGCGGCATGGGGAGGAGACATATACACTGCCCATGCTCCATGACAGCGTATTCAATATTTATAACGAGCTGGCCGCTGTGGCGGTGCTCAGCGAAATGGGACTATCTATGGATGAGATATGCGCCGCCCTGGAGGCTACACCCCTCACCAAGACCCGGCTGGACCAGATTCAGGTGAAGGGTGTGGCCGTGGTGAGCATGATGGCCAAGAGCAATAACTCCCTGCCGGTTTCCATGGTCTTTGACTACATCCGCAGAAAGCCCGGGAAAAAGGCGGTGATCCTGGCTCTGGACGACCTGGATGAGAGCAAGTCCTCCGAGCGCATCGGCTGGATCTATGACACGGACTATGAGTTCTTAAACGATGAAAGCATCGTGCAGATCCTGGCCACCGGCGTGCGCTGCTGGGACCATCAGGTGCGCCTGCTGCTGGCGGGGGTGCCCCGGGAGAAGCTGGTGTGCAGGCAGGACGAGCTGGCGGCCATTGAGCAGCTGCACTGTAAGGACCTGGAGAGCGTATATCTGCTCCACGACATGTCCAGCTACAGCCGGTCGGTGACGGCCATGGAGAAGATCCGCAAGGTATTGGAGGGCGCGCTATGACCATAGAATTTCTGTATCCCGAGCTGTGCAATCTCTACGGCGACCGGGGCAATATGGACTATCTGCGCCGCTGCCTGCCGGCGGATACCCGCCAGACGTATATGGGGGACGAGCCTTGGTTCGTGCAGCATGAGGTGGATTTGATTTATATGTGCTCCATGACGGAGCGCAGCCAGGAGCGTATTATTCAGGCGCTGACACCCTACCGGGAGCGCCTGAAGGACCTGATGGCCGGGGGAACGCATTTCCTTCTTACAGGCAACGCCATGGAGGTGTTCGGCAAGACCATCCGGGATGGGGAAAAGACCATCTCGGGCCTGGGCCTGCTGGATCTGACAGCCCGGCGCATCCTGCCCCGGCGGGCCAATTCCCTGTTTTTGGGCGGCTTTGAGGGCACGAAGATCGTGGGCTACACCAGCCGCTTCAGCCATATGGAGAGTTCGCTGCCGCCGCTGTTCACCGTGGAAAAGGGCCTGGGCCGCAGCGAGAGCGCAGCGGTGGAGGGGATCCGCTCCGGCGGCGTGCTGGGCACCTATCTGCTGGGGCCGCTGCTGGTGCTGAATCCGGATTTTACCCGGTGGCTTTTGGATGATCTGGGCGCCAAGGATGCACCTCTGGCCTTTGAGACGGAAGTGCGCCAGGCATACAGGGCGCGGCTGGAGCAGTTTCAGGGGAATATAGAAGTGTAATTTAAAATCAAGGCCTCCGGCTGCGCCGGAGGCCTTGATTTTTCTGCCATCACTCCACCATGGCCACGGCGCGGCAGGAGCAGCCGTCGGAGTTTTCGAATTTCAACGGTAAAGCAGCAAAGAGGAAAGATTTGCCCAGCAGCTGGTCTAAATTCTTCAGGTTCTCCGTGTTCACAAGGCCTGCGCCTAGAAGCGTTATGTGATTGGGAAAATCTATGCTGTCGCAGGGGTCGATGGAGATGCAATCCTCGCCGATGCCCTTGAGGGGGAGCTCTGCCGCAAAGGCCGCCGCCTCCTGCGTTAGGCAAGGGAAGGCCTCGTAGTAATCCGCCCGGCCCCAGCGCTTATCCCAGCCGGTGCAAAAGAGGAGGAAATCCGCTTGGCGGATCTCCCTCTCGTGGGCCCGGAGCAGGGAGAGGGGAATTTCTGTCAGCCCCCGGCAATCCAGCACAAAGCCGGGGCCTACGAAGGTCTCCGCCGGGAAAGCATCCAGGGTGCGGCCGAGCTCTATCATGTGGGCCGGAGCATCCATGTGGGTGCCGGTGTGAGAATACATATGCAAAATGGTCTCTCGGTAGCCTGCGTCCCGGATGGTGCAGGCGGTGGTGAGAACAGGCTGCTCCGTGCCGGGATAAACGGGCATATCGCCCTGGATGGTATGCGTCAGCTCAATTACGTTCATTTTTGCCGCCTCTTTTTTCCAAATAGATCATCAGCGCGCCCATGTCCGCCGGGGAGACGCCGGAAATGCGGCTGGCCTGGCCCAAATTCAGCGGCCGCACGGCATTCAGCTTTTCACGGGCCTCCAGGCGCAGCCCCTGGATGGATGCATAGTCCGCGTCCGCAGGCAGGGCGTGCTGCTCCAGCTTTTCAAACTCCTCCACCTGGCTCAGCTGGCGGCGGATGTAGCCCTCGTATTTCACGGAGATTTCCACCTGCTCCCGCACGGCCTTGGGAAGCGCCGGTGCGTGGGGGTCAAAGGTCATCAGCTCGTCATAGGTCATTTGGGGGCGGCGCAGCAGATCAATGAGCCTGGCTCCGTCTGTCACCGCCGCAGAGCCCCGCTCCGTCAGCAGACGGTTCAGCTCCCGGCTGCCGGGGATGCCCGTGTGCTCCAGACGGTATATCTCCGCCTCCACAGCGGCGTATTTTTCCGCCACCGCCTGCATCCGCTCCTCCGGCACCAGGCCCAGCTTGTAGCCGATGGGAGTCAGGCGCCTGTCGGCATTGTCCTGGCGCAGCAGGAGACGGTACTCGGAGCGGCTGGTCATCATGCGGTAGGGCTCCTCCGTCCCCTTGGTCACCAGGTCGTCGATGAGGGTGCCGATGTAGCTCTCGCTGCGCTTTAGGATCATGGGCTCTCGCCCCAAAAGCTTCAGCGCCGCGTTGACCCCGGCCACAAAGCCCTGGACCGCCGCCTCCTCATAGCCGGAGGAGCCGTTAAACTGTCCTGCGCCGTAGAGAGCCTCTATGCTCTTTACCTCCAGGGTGGGCCGCAGGGCCAGGGGATCAATGCAGTCGTACTCGATGGCGTAGGCCGGGCGCATCATCACCGCGTGCTCCAGGCCGGGCACTGAGTGGAGCATCCTGAGCTGCACCTCCTCCGGCATGGAGGAGGAAAAGCCCTGGATATACATTTCCTCCGTGTCCAGGCCCATGGGCTCGATGAACAGCTGGTGCCGGGGCTTATCCCGGAAGCGGACGATCTTCGTCTCGATGGATGGGCAGTACCGGGGGCCCACTCCCTCGATGACCCCGGAATAGATAGGGCTGCGGTCCAAATTCTCCAGGATGATGCGGTGGGTCTCCTCTGTAGTGTAGGTGAGCCAGCAGACGGCGCGGTTTTCCCGTACCTGCTCCGTGGAAAAGCTGAAGGGCAGGGGGTCCTCGTCCCCCCGCTGCACTTCCATTTTGGAAAAGTCGATGCTCCGGGCGTTGATGCGAGGGGGCGTACCGGTCTTGAAGCGGCGCAGGGGCAGATCCAGGCGCTTCAGGGCCTCCGTCAAGGGTCCGGCGGCGTGCATCCCGTCGGGGCCTGAGTCCTCAATGCACTCTCCCACGATGGTGCGCCCCTGCAGATAGGTTCCGGTGCAGAGGATGGCCGCCCGGACCTCATACACGGCCCCGGTGCGCAGCACTACCTGCCGCACCCGGCCCCCTTCGGCACGCAGATCCACGATTTCCCCCTGCCGCACGGTGAGCCGCTCCTGCATTTCCAGGGTGTGCTTCATCACCTGCTGGTACTTGCGCCGGTCGGCCTGGGCCCGCAGGGAGTGGACCGCCGGGCCCTTGCCTCGGTTGAGCATCCGGTACTGGATGCAGGCCCGGTCTGCGGCCCGGCCCATCTCGCCGCCCAGGGCGTCCAGCTCCCGGACCAGGTGGCCCTTGCCGGTGCCGCCGATGGCCGGGTTGCAGGGCATATTGCCCACAGCGTCCAGGTTGATGGTGAAAACAATGGTCTCCAGGCCCATCCGGGCCGCTGCCAGGGCCGCCTCGATGCCTGCGTGACCCGCACCTATGACGGCTATATCAAATTTTCCCGCCAGAAATTCCTTCATCTATAAAACCTCGGTCCTTGTAAAAAGTGACAAATAATAAATGTTAAACTTGTGTAAACTCCCGAAAAAACACTTGCATTTGCTTTGGGGCTGTGCTATACTGCGTCTTGGAAAACAAGAGAAGAAAGGAGCGTGATACAGTATGATGAACAACTGGATCCTGGGTGATCTGGACGATATGATCTTTGCAGACTGCGATTGGCAGCCCAGCGAGCGGTAAGTCCGATCCCGAAAGAGAACACCACGCAGAGGCGTGGGTATTTTTTTTACAAAGCGCCGCAAGAAGCGCTTTATTTTTTTTGCTTTCGCCCGGTCAGCGCCAGCACCAGGCATAAAAGCAGCAGGGAAGCGGCGATGGCAATGGCGCAGCGGCGGAAGAATTCCTCTGGCAGCAGCAGGATCACCGGATCCGTGGCCGGGTCAAAGAGCCAGTTTTCCTTTCCCGGGAAAAAGACGCTGTGGAAGATGGTAAAGGCCCGGTCAAAGTCCGTGGCGGCCAGGACGGCCACGATCAAAATGCCACCGCCCAATCCGCAGGCGGCCCAAAAGCCCGGGGTCCGTCCGGCCAGGCGGGGGAGCGCTGTGCGCCGGCGGCAGGCGATCCAAAGTCCCAGGAGGAAGAGAAGCGTCACAGCCAGCACGGCCAGGTCCAAAATAGACAGCACCCGGACATCCGCAAAGTGGCTGGCGCCCTCCGCCGAAAAGGGCAGCACCCCGGCGACAAAATCCGGCCGCAGGCCCAGGCAGTAATCCATCACGTCGCTATAGGCGGCCCGGGCCTGGGCGGCGGTGAGACCGCTGGCCTGGCACACGCCCAAGGGGCCGATTTGCACATAGTAAAATGGGCGCAGCAGCACCACCCAGGCGATAGACCCGGTCAATACGGCCAAGGCCGCGGCGGGGATGGATAGATAGGACCAGATCTTCTTCATGGCGTCATACCTCCCACAGGGTCTCCTCTGAGGTGGAGGCACACAGAGCCCCCGCCTGCAGGGCGGATACAATATCGCACTTGTCCGTCATCAGGCCCCCGGCAATGAGGGGCACCGGGAGCTTGCCGGACAGCTTTTCAATGATCTTAGGCAGGGTGCCCGGGAGGATCTCGATGACATCCGGGGTGACCATTTCCGTCTCCTTCTGCAGGTTTCCCACGGCCTTGGAGTCGATGGCGAACACCCGCAGCACCGTGAGCATTCCCAGCTCCCGGCCCCGGCGGATGAGATGCGGCCGGGTGGAGATGATACCGTCGGCCCCCTGCTGCTGCAGCCAATCCACGGCCACCTCTTTGGGGGCCAGGCCGCCCACCAGGTCGATGTGTACCACCGCCAGCTTGCCCGCCTCGTGGACCATAGAGATCCAGCGGCGGATGGTCAGCAGGTCGCCGCCCAGGAGAAACAGCACCCGGCTTTCGCAGGCCAGCGCGCAGGGGAGGGCAGCCTCGGCCTTCACCGCCGGGATCACCGGGGACTGCTCCAAAAGGTCAATGAATCTATGACGCATAGGAATTCCTCCTTTTGTGGAATGGAATAGAGCAAGAAGCCCCGCAGAGCTTGCCGCCCGCAGGCGGCAAAAATAATCTTTGTCATTCCGAGGGAGCGAAGCGACTGTGGGAATCCGTAATACCCTTACGCAAAGAGTTGGGGAAACGGATTGCCACACCAGTGACATCGGTCACTGGCTCGCAATGACAGATTCTCAGCAGACAAAAAATATCCTCCTGCCTATCATACCACGGGCAGGAGGATACTTACAATATTTATTTTGCGCTCTTGGTGGCTATCACATTGACGCCGGTGCCGCACACATCCGGGATCACCACATCCCCGGCGGCAATGGGCAGGTGGGCCAGGGCGGTGTTCAGCGCGTGCGCCACGTCGAAAACCTTTTCCTTGGGAACTTCACCCTCTGTGCGGACGGACACTACGGGAGCCAAGCCGCCTATGCAGCGGACGGTGCCGGTGACGGTGCGGGCCGGGGCCACGCACTCCTTCCGGGCGTAGCTATCGCCCCGCTTACAGGTGTTGCCGGTGACGGCGGTGACCACGCCGTTTTCGATAGTGGCGGTAAGCTGGCAGCCCATGGGGCAGCCGATGCAGGTCAGTTGACGCTGGGTCATTTTGCCACCTCCTCTACGGTAAAGGTAATGGTTTCGCAGCCTGCGGGCAGCTCTGCCCTGCGCAGGGGAAACTGCTCCATCTCACCCGGGGTGAGAATGCGCTTGGGGATGCGCCGCAGGAGCGTGCCGCCGGCGTAGGCGCACAGGGCGGCATCCCGATAGGGCTGCGCCACCCGGAAGCGGACGGTAACGGTTTCGTCCATGTTCTCCGGGTCGATGGATTGGGGCACGGTGTAGCGCACGCCGTTTTTCCCCTCCAGACGCACGGAGCGGCTGCCTGCCCGGGTACCCTGCAGGTATAGGGCGGCATTTTCTCCGGCCCTTTGGGCCTCCTGGCTCACAAAGTCCACCAGGTCATGGACATGGAGCACGTTGCCGCAGGCAAACACCCCGGGAATAGAGGTGGCCAGCCGGTCCGTCACCTCCGGGCCGCCGGTAACACCGCTCAGATGCACCCCGGCGGCGGAGGACAGCTCATTCTCCGGCAGCAATCCCACGGACAGCAGCAGCGTGTCGCAGGGGATGTACTGCTCCGTGCCGGGGATGGGACGGCGATTCTCGTCCACCCGGGCCAGGGTCACACCCTCCAGCCGCTCCCGGCCGTGGATGTCCACCACGGTGGTGGAGAGGTACAGGGGAATGTCAAAATCCTCCAGGCACTGAACGATGTTGCGCTTCAATCCGCCGGAGTAGGGGAGGACCTCCGCCACCGCGTGGACCTTGGCCCCCTCCAGGGTCATGCGCCGGGCCATGATAAGCCCGATGTCGCCGCTTCCGAGGATCACCACATTTTTCCCGGGCATAAAGCCCTCTATATTCACCAGGCGCTGGGCGGTTCCGGCGGAGTAGATGCCCGCCGGGCGGTAGCCGGGGATGTTCAGTGCGCCCCGGGGGCGCTCCCGGCAGCCCATAGCCAGAATGACCGCCTGGGCTTGTATCTGAATGAGCCCCGTTTCCGGCCCGGTGACGGTAAGCACCCGGTCCCGGGAAAGATCCAGCACCATGGTGCGCAGCAGATAGGGGATGTGCAGCTGCTGCACCCGGCTGATGAACCGTCCGGCGTACTCGGGGCCCGTCAGCTCCTGGCCGAAGGTGTGCAGACCGAAGCCTGCGTGGATGCACTGGTTGAGGATACCCCCCAGCTCCTTGTCCCGCTCAATAATGAGGATGTCCTCCACGCCCTTTTCCCGGGCGGCAATAGCGGCGGCCAGACCTGCAGGGCCTCCGCCGATAATGGCAAGCTGTACCTGTTTCATTCCTGCACCTCCTTGGTATATCCGACCAAAAGCCTGCTGTCCCCGCCGGACTTGGTCAGCTCTGTTTGTGCAATACCCAGCTCGCGGCTGAGGATTTCCATCACTCTCGGGGCGCAGAACCCGCCCTGGCAGCGGCCCATGCCCGCCCGGACCCGGCGCTTCACCCCGTCCAATGACCGGGCGCCGGGAAGACGGTGGATGGCGTCCACGATCTCCCCCTCGCTGATCTGCTCGCAGCGGCAGATGATGTTGCCGTAAGCGGCGTTCTCCTGCACCAGAGCCTGGCGCTGCTCCAGGGGCAGCTCACGCAGATGGGGGATGTCCTTGCGGGTGGGAACAAAGGTCAGCTTCTCCGTGGCGTCCAGCTTTTGGGCGATGCACTGGGCCAAATACTGTCCGATGGCCGGAGCGGAGGACAAACCCGGAGACTCAATGCCCACGGCATCGAAGAAGCCATCGGCACTCTCGCCGATGATAAAATCGTCCGCATCCCCCTCCAGGTGGGCCCGGAGGCCGCAGAAGCTGGTAATGGTGTCTCGCATGGGCAGGTTCGGCACACTGCGCTCTGCCATTGCGGTGGCGTAGGCCAGGCCGTCTGCAGTGGTGTTGGTGGCGTCCTTGTCGCTGCGGTCCACGGCGGTGGGGCCGATGAGGAGGTTTCCGTGTACCGTGGGCGTCACCAGCACACCCTTGCCAAATTTGCCCGGCAGCTGGAATACCGTCCGCTCTACCAGGTGGCCATCCTTTTTGTCCAGCAGGCAGTATTCACCGCTGCGGGGAACGATGGAGAGCTTATGCTCGCAGACCATGTTGTGCAGGACGTCGCTGTATAACCCGGCTGCATTCACCACCGTGCGGGCCTGAAGAATTCTTTCCCCGGCGGTGATCTCATACAGACCGTTCCGGCAGGTGATAGCCGTTACGGGGGTATCCATGAAAAACTCCACGCCATTCTGAGCGGCGTTCTCCGCCAGGGCGATGGTCATAGCGAAGGGACAGACGATGGCGCTGGTGGGGGCATACAGGGCCGCCACCGCCTCCGGAGACAGGGCGTTCTCCAGGGCGTGCAGCTCGTCCCCGCTAACAATGCGCAGGCCCTCCACGCCGTTCTTTTCGCCGCGCTCCCGCAGCTCCTCCAGCCGAGGCAGGTCTTTTTCGTTGAAGCACAGCACCAGGGCGCCGTTACGCTTATAGGGAAAGTCCAGCTCTTGGCTTAGGTGCTCCATCATGCGGCTGCCGGCCACATTGAAATGGGCTTTTTTCGTTCCCGGCACGGCGTCGAAGCCGGCGTGGACGATGGCGGAATTGGCCTTGCTGGTGCCCACGCACACATCCTCCCCCTTTTCACACAGGGCCAGGCGCAGGTCGTAGCGGCTCAGCTCCCGGGCTGTGGCGCAGCCCACAGCACCGCCGCCGATGACAATGGCATCATAAATCATTATTGAATGCACTCCCTTTCCAAACAAAAAAGCCATACAAAACAGCACGCAGAAAATCTGCGTGGTCTTTTGCATGGCTCAAATTCTCATTGCACTATATGCTATTCTATATGTATAATAGCAGGGACGGCGGCCCCTGTCAAGAGGGGATTGCCGGAAGCTGTCTTAACGATTTCTTTACGAGTTTTTAACGGCGATATATGGTATACTAATTTCCATATAGGAGGACGCATCATGAAAAAGCGGATTCATGTTCCCTGGCCGGAGGAGTGGAAGAAGCAGATACACCTGTCTACCCAAAGGACAAACCTTATCTATACACCTAAGGACTTTATCATCTCGTTTTCACTGTACATTATCACAGTCATCGCCTGTATGCTGCTGCGCTCCCTGGACGAGACCGGGGATACCAGCTATGTGGCTATGCTGTTTCTAACGGATGTGTTCCTCACGGCGGTGCTGACGGATGGATACCTGTTCAGTATCCTCTGTGCAGTGTTGGGCGTATTCAGCGTGGACTACATATTTACTGAGCCCTATTGGCACATCAGCTTCACCCTGGCGGGCTTTCCGCTGACCTTCCTGGTAATGATGACCATTTCCATCCTGGCCGGCGCCCTGGCCAGCCGGGCCAAGCAGGTGGAGGTCACGCAGAGGCAGATGCAGCGGGAGAAAATGCGCGGAAATCTTTTGCGGGGCATGAGCCATGATATCCGCACACCGCTCACGGGCATCGTGGGGGCCACAGACGTACTGCTGGAGCAGGATGGGAGCCTGACCCCTCAGCAGCGGCGGGAGCTGCTGCAATCGATAAATGAGGAGGCCAGGTGGCTTATGCGGGTGTCGGAAAACCTGCTCTCTATCACCCGCATAGACGGCGAAAATGCCGGAGTGAAAAAAACACCGGAGCTGGTGGAGGAGATCATAGAGGGCGCGGTGAGTAAGTTCCGCCGGCATTATAAGGGCATCACCGTGCAGGTGCATCTGCCGGAGGAGCCGATGCTGGTGCCTATGGATCCGCTGCTGATGCAGCAGGTGCTGTTTAATTTAATGGAAAATGCTGCCCGCCACGGGGAGACGGTGAACCAAATCGATATCTCCCTCAGCCAAAAGGATGAGTGGGCGATTCTGGACGTGGCAGACAACGGCGTGGGCATTGCCCGTGGCCGGCTGGAGCATCTGTTTGACGGGACGCTCCACCCGGAGGAGGGCCGCGAGGACGCCCGGCGGGATATGGGCATCGGCCTGTCGGTCTGCCGCACTGTCGTAACGGCCCACGGCGGCACTATCACCGCGGAAAACCAAAAGCAGGGCGGAGCGCTGTTTCGCATCACTCTGCCCATAGAATAAGGAGGAAGTATATGAAAATCAAGGACAAGGTCCTCATTGTGGAGGACGAGCAGAGCATCAGCAATTTCATTTCCATGATCCTGCAGGCCAGCGGCTTTGATACCATCGTGGTGCGCACCGGGGAAGAGGCGCTGACCATGGTCTCCTCTCATTGCCCGGATCTCATCATCCTGGACCTTGGCCTGCCGGATATGGACGGCATGGAGGTACTGAAGTCGGTGCGCAAGTGGTCCAATCTGCCGGTGGTGGTGGTTTCTGCCCGGAATCACGAGCACGATAAGGTGGAGGCGTTGGATTACGGCGCGGATGATTACCTGGTCAAGCCCTTCGGAACGTCGGAGCTTCTGGCGCGCATCCGCACGGCTATTCGCCACACCCGCACGGCCCTGCCCAATGGGGAGATTGCCCAATCCGGCAAGTTTACCACCGGCGAGCTGACCATCGACTATGACAAGCACCAGGTGCTGCTTCGGGGCGAAAACGCCAAGCTCACGGTGAATGAATATAAGATCGTGTCGCTGCTGGGCAAATACGCCGGCAAGGTGCTGACCTATGATTTTATTATCCGGGAGCTATGGGGCCCCAAGGCCAAGACGGATAATCAGATCCTCCGGGTGAACATGGCCAATATCCGCCGTAAGATAGAGAAGAATCCCGGCCAGCCGGAGTATATCTTCACAGAGGTAGGCGTGGGCTACCGTATGCGCGAGGACGACTAAAACTCCTTCCTTAACAAAGATAAAGGGCAGCGAAAATCGCTGCCTTTTTTCACGCCCTTGCCGTCATGCCAAGGGCCGCTTGCGCATATAATAAAAGCAGAAATCGTGATAAGTTTCACAAAAGGAATTTTTATAGAAGGGAGGTTTCGCCAAAGGAGCATAAATCCGTAAGCATCCGATTAAGAAAACTCTGTAACGCGTTAATACGGCGTTAAGGAGGGGCGAAATCTATTTACAGCTGGAAACGGAAATGATAAGGTGCAAGTAGACCTCTTTGGAGAGAGGACAAACAACTTTAAAGGAGAGAAAACTATGGAAGAAAGAAAAGGCTTTGGATCCAATTTTGGATTTCTGATGGCCGCCGTTGGTTCGGCAGTCGGCCTGGGTAACATCTGGGGTTTCCCCAACAAGATGGGTGCAAACGGCGGATTTACCTTCCTCGTTATTTATCTGATCCTGGCGGCCTGCTGCGGCATCATCGTCATGGTGGGCGAACTGGCTCTGGGCCGTAAGACAGGCCGCGGCGCCGTGGGTGCGTACCGGGTCCTGTCCAAGAAGTTCAAGTGGCTGGGCTGGCTGGGCATTCTGTCCGCCTTCCTGATCCTGTTCTTCTACTGCGCCTTGGGCGGCTACTGCATCAAGTATGTGGTGCTGAATGTGGGCGATCTGTTCGGCGCCAGCTTCGGCTCCAACGGCCTGGACGGTGCCGGTGTGTTCGGCGCCTTCATGGGCAACCAGATGGAGGCCGTGATCTACGGCCTGATCTTCGTCCTGCTGACCATGATCATCGTCATGGGCGGCATCGGCGGCGGTATCGAGAAGGTCTGCTCCGTGGGTATGCCCGCTCTGTTCATCATCCTGCTCATCTGCATCATCCGCGCCTGCACCCTGCCCGGCGCTGTGGACGGCCTGAAGTATATGTTCGTTCCCGGCTGGGCTCTGGAAAACGGTGTTATTAAGAAAGCCCCCGATTTCCTGTCCGTTCTGTCCACCGCAGGTGGCCAGATGTTCTTCTCCCTGTCCCTGGGCATGGGCGCCATGATCACCTACGGCTCCTACCTGCATAAAAAGGAAAACATCGAGAAGAACGCTCTGCTCATCGTTATCATGGATACTCTGGTGGCCCTGATGGCCGGTCTGTGCGTCATCCCCGGCCGTTTCGCCCTGGACCCCACCGGCGCTCTGGGCGGCCCGTCCCTGCTGTTTGTGACCATGCAGAATGTGTTCCACAAAATGCCCCTGGGCGCTCTGTTCGGCATCCTGTTCTATCTGCTGGTGGTGTTTGCCGCCATCTCCTCCTCCATCTCTCTGCTGGAGGTCATCGTGGCCCACTTCTGCGATAAGGCCCGTGACGCCGGCAAGGGCGACAAGCGCAAGACCTATTCCCTCATCGCTGCCGTATTCGTTGGCCTGGGCTGCATCCTCATCTGCATGGATTCCCTGGGCGGCGCAGGCATCTCTCCCTTCAACATTCTGGGCATGGATCCCGAGAACCTCCCCATGTGGAGTGATTGCTGGCTGGACTTCTTCGACTGCATCTCTGAGGGCATCCTCATGCCGCTGGGCGCGCTGCTCATGTGCCTGTGTATCGGCTGGGAGCTGGGCCCCAAGATGGTGGACGACGAGTGCTGCCTGGAGGGTCAGAGCTTCAAGATGAAGGGCTTCTTCAACATCTGCGTCAAGTTCATCACCCCCCTGTGCATGATCCTGGTGCTGTATGGCCAGATCAAGGAATTCTTCTTCTAAATCAACGCAAATATAATATAGAAGGTGTCTCGCCGCGCCGTAAGCGCAGAAGACTCATACATAAAACGCCGGGGCTATCCCCGGCGTTTTTGCGCCTGCGCAAAGGGCAAATACATTCCAGAAGGGCCGACGGTGCAGCGGATGTGGAAGCGGCCCGTGATGGCAACCCGCGCCCTGTCCGCTGCAGCCTTTTGACGTGGGGGAAGGTGACTCAAAAGACGGTCAATTCATCAGCCTCGGGATCAAGTTTCCTCCTCAATTTAGTCTCTCCGGAAAGAAATATTCCGCCAGCACCCCCATAATTTTCAAAAATTTTTCGTCAAAAAAGAAAAAAAGGAGTTCACAATTTGTTAAAAAAATGGAATCGTATGACAAGAACTTGACAATATATGATTGGGCGCATAATATAGAAAATACCAAAACTTGAGGAGGTAAATCACTCACTATGGAAAAGAAAAGCACCAAGATAGCGTATTTTATTGCGCTGGCGGTCGTGATCGTCGCTCTGATCATCGCTAAGGTGAGCAACGACGGTTCCGGCTTTGTGGCCACCGGTTGGGCCCTGTTCCCCCCTGTGGTCGCCATTGCTCTGGCCCTCATCAGCAAGGAAGTGTATTCCTCTCTGTTCCTGGGCTGCCTGGTCGGCGCACTGCTGCTGGCTGACTTCAGCCCCTGGCAGACCGTCGTAAACTTCATCGGCGCTGGCGAGGGTGTTGGCATGATCAACGCCATCGACATCTCCATCCTGATCTTCCTGGTTATCCTGGGCATCATGGTGGACCTGATGAACAAGGCCGGCGGCTCCGCTGCTTTCGGCCGCTGGGCAACCAAGGCGGTTAAGACCCGCTCCGGCGCGCAGCTGATGACCATGCTCCTGGGCGTGCTGATCTTCATCGACGACTATTTCAACTGCCTGACCGTGGGCGCCGTTATGCGTCCCGTCACCGAGAGCCATCACATCTCCCGGGCGAAGCTGGCCTACATCATTGACGCTACCGCCGCTCCCGTGTGCATGCTGGCCCCTGTGTCCTCCTGGGCTGCCGCCGTTGCATCCTATGTGCCCGATGGCTTCCCCGGCTCCCGCATCAGCATGTTCCTGAGCCAGATCCCCTTCAACTATTACTGCATTCTGACTCTGGTGATGGTCATCGTCACCTCTCTGCTGAACATTGACTACGGCCCCATGCTGAAGCATGAGTACAATGCCCAGGTCAAGGGCGATCTGTTCACCACCCCCGAGCGTCCCTTCGCCGGTGCGGATGACTATGAGGAAGGCGCCAAGCACTCCTCCATCCTGGACCTGCTGCTCCCCGTCATCGTTCTGATTGCCCTGTGCATCGTTGGCCTGATCTGGACCGGCGGTATGTGGGATGCCGAGAGCGATAACTATGGCAACTTCATCATGTCCTTCTCCGATGCCACTGCCGGTACCGGCCTGTGCCTGGGCTCCATCGTGGCTCTGGTATTCACCTTCATTTATTACTGGCTGCGTGGTCTCATCAAGTTCGAGAAGTCCATGGAGTCCATCCCCAACGGCTTTATTCAGATGATTTCCCCCATCCTGATCCTCTGCTTCGCCTGGACCCTGTGCGGCCTGTGCCGTGACAACGGTCTGCAGGTGGGCGAGTTCGTGAAGAGTGTCATGGCCGGCACCGGCAGCCTTGCCAAGTTCCTGCCCTGCGTTATCTTCATCGTGGCCTGCTTCATCGGCTTCGCCACCGGTACCTCCTGGGGCACCATCGGCATCATGGTCCCGCTGGTCTGCGCTGTGTTCGATTGGAACTCCCAGATGACTCTGCTGTCCATCGGCCTGGCTGCTTCCTGCGCCGGCGGCGTGTGCGGCGACCACCTGTCCCCCATCTCCGATACCACCATCATGGCCTCTGCCGGTGCCCACTGCTTCCACCTGAACCATGTGTCCACCCAGTTGCCCTACGGCGTGACCGTGGCTGCCGTTTCCTTCGTCAGCTTCCTTATCGCCGGTCTGGTGCAGAACGTTGTGATCTGCATGATCATTGGTGTGGTTCTGATGATCGCTACCCTGCTGGTCATCAAGGCTGTGGTGTCCAAGAAGCACGCCGGTATCTTCCGGGAAATGGCTGAGGCCAACAAGGCCCTGGCTGGCAAATAAGATATAGTCTGTCTACATACTTACAGCAAAAAGAGACGCCCTCGGGCGTCTCTTTTTTTACTGACAAAAATTCCTGAAGAATTTTCTGCCAAAGTGGTTTGCGGCCTGCTGCACGCATAATTTTGCCGCATGCGACAGAATTTCACACTGGCTGTCTGAGAGGTATTTTTCCCCCACACACATGTCCCAGTGAAAAGTGATTTGAATTTTTTGCCGCCTGCGGGCGGCAAACTTTGCGAGGCTTTTAGGGGTGTATATGCGTAATGTATGTGTATACGGTATGCCACATCCAACCACACCTCTTGTAAACCCTCCATAGGGGCCGATGGCCCTGTTGCGGCGCCCAAAATTTCCGCGTTGCCTTACGGCGAACGCTTGAAATTTTGACCGCGGCCACTCGCTCATCTCGCTTCTTCTGCCACTGGCTGCGGCAACCCGCATCCCCACGAAAAAAGGGCGGAGCGCAAATGCGCACCGCCCTCTGCCGTTTCAAATCAAAACATCTTTTTCACATATTGGTCGTATTTGCTGGCGTTCATGACACTCTGGTAGGTATTCTTAAAGCGGGAAACGGTGAGGCTGTTGAACTCCAGGATCTGCCGGTACTTCAGAGCCCCGGCGATGGCTGCGATACCGCAGCTGAAATAGCCGTAAGGGGCTGTCCGGGCGGCAACGGCTATCAGTGCGCCCACCAAAATCACCGAGATAACCACTCCGGCAATCTGCTTTTTCGGTTGAAGCAGGCGCCGATCCGCCTCCGTGATAACACCCTCCTCGACCATGGTCTTGGCTAACCGAGCCTGCACAGTGAAGGTGGAGATGGCATTGAGCACACAGGGGGCCGCCACAAAGAAGGTAAATAGGGCCAAAAACGCCTGCACAATAAAAATGGAAATACTGCTTTCGTTCAATGAAATTTCCTCCTAAAAAATTTTTCATGGTATCCTATATGCGAAACGGCCATACCGTCAAGCGTCGGTGTAAACGATGGACACATCACTCCGTCCGGTGGCGTACAGCATGTGGCCGTAGCTTAGGTCAAAGCCTACGATGTCGCCTACCTGCAGCACCCGTGGGCAATCCTCTACATCCACAATGCAGTGGTCGGAGGAACCGCCGATAATAGTCATGCCCGGCTCCCGGCAAATAAGGCTCTCCAAATCGCCTGCATCCGCTCGGCCGAAGGCCACCAGACCCCGCAGCCGTGTGCCCCGGTCCACATAGGTGGGGCGGCGACCGAAGGCATCGATCATGGTCTCGCCCACAGGGTAGGTAGGCTTTTTTCGCAGCTCGACAATTTCGCCCTCCAGGTATATGGTGCCGCGCTGCAGGTAGTCCATGTCGGGGATGCCCCAATCCACCTGCAGATCCTTGGCCAGCAGCGCCGCCTCGCCGATACGCAGGTGATTGATGCCCGCAGGCATGACGCCTCTATGCACCAGCGGGTAGCTGCTGGTGGCTCCGCCGGAGACGATCTCCAGCTTACGGCCGATCTGCTCCTCCACGGCCCGGGCGATGTCCACCAGCTGTCCCAGATTGGCGGGGGTGGGGACAATGGAGCCATAACAGCCCAGGTTTACCCCCACACCAGCCAGGACCAGGTGGGGCAGCTCCCACTCCACATGGCAGCAGGCACGGATCATTTCCGCCTTGTCCCAAAAACCCTCCCGCAGATCGCCGAGATCTGCCATGAGAATGACCTTGTGAGTGAGGTTTTGTCTGGCGCAGACATTTTCCAGGGCATTCAGTGTGGAAACATCACTTTGCAGCGAATAATCCGCCAGGTGCGGCAGGCTCTCCAGCTCGCTCATGCCCGGCACACGCAGCAGCAGAAAGGGGCCGTCGACGCCTTCTCTGCGCCAAAGCTCTATCTGCTCCAGCCGGCTGGTGGCCAGCTGCGCCGCACCGCACTCTTTATAGAGCCGTGCAATCTCCGGCAGACCACCAACGCCCTTGATCACACCGGCGACATTGATGCCGCAGGCCCTGCAGCGGGAAACGATTTGGGTAAAATTGTTGCGAAGCTTGTCCCGCCGGATCACCAGGCGGGGGAATTGTCTATCCATGGCCATACCTCGACCTTTCAGAATCTTTGCAGATAAAATCAGTATACCACACTATGCGGGGAATTGCCATTATTTTTTTCCCGTGCGCCCCTCAAAATGCGAAAAAACCTTGACCAATTCACAAAGAACAAGATGATGCTTTTTTCTTTTTTAGAAAAAATGACAAAATCTAAAAAACCAGGTTGACAGATGTAGTGCATGGGTGTATTATGCCCACATCAGAAAACAAAGGAAAGGAGAAAGCAGCATGAAGCGTTTTGTGAGCAGCAGCATGATGATGGAGATGTGCATGCCCATGTGCATGTGCATGTTTTCCTGCGCTCATAACAGCCATCTGCTTTCCCAAAATGCCTGAGCGGTTTTTGAAGCCGCAGGGTTCGCTTATCACAGCGGGAAGTCACTTGGCTTCCCGCTGTTTTATTTTTGCAAAGGAGGATAACCCCATGAAAAAGCTTTACCGTCTTTACACCACCGGCTGGCGAATGTGTCCTCCGGGCACGGACAGGTAAAAAACAATCGAGAAGATATCCAACCAATTCAATTTATTTAGAAATAAAAAGGAGAACAAAACCATGAAAAAGACTACCAAGCTCACCGCTCTGGTCCTGGCCCTTGTGCTGACCCTGGCCCTGGCCCTCACCGGCTGCGGCAAGAAGACCACCACCATTCAGATTGCCGTTCCCAACGACACGACCAACGAGGCCCGTGCCCTCCTTCTGCTGGAGCAGCAGGGCATCATCAAGCTGAAGGACGGCGCCGGCATCACCGCCACCAAGAACGACATCGTGGAAAATCCCCACAATGTGGAGATCGTGGAGGCTGAGGCCGCCCGTCTGCCCGACATGAAGCAGGATGTGGACTACGCCGTGATCAACTCCAACTACGCCATCAACGCCGGCCTGAACCCCCTGAAGGATGCCCTGGCCATTGAGGGCTCCTCCTCCGCCTACGGCAACATCCTCTGCGTCAAGGAGGGCAATGAGAACGAGCCCAAGATCCTGGCTCTGAAGGCTGCCCTGGAGAGCAAGCAGGTGGCTGACTTCATCTCTGAGAAGTATGCCGGCTCTGTGGTCAGCACCGTCACCAATCCCACCGACGGCTATGACGCCTCTGTTGATTACGCTGCCCTGAGCGGCACCACCATCTCCGTCGCCGCCTCTCCCACGCCTCACGCCGAGATCCTGGAGGTTGCCAAGACCATCCTGGCCGCTAAGGGCATCACCCTGGACATCCGGACCTTCAGCGACTATGTTGTGCCCAACACCGTGGTAGAGGACGGCACTGTAGACGCCAACTACTTCCAGCACCTGCCTTACCTGGAGGACTTCAACAAGGAGAAGGGTACGCATATTGTGTCCATCGCCACCATCCATGTGGAGCCCATGGGCCTCTACGGCGGAAAGCAGACCTCTTTGGACGCCCTGACGAAGTAATTTAGAAACGAGGGAAACAAACATGATCGAGCTCAAGCACATATGCAAAACATTTGACTCCGGTGGGGGAGAAGTGGAAGCGCTGAAGGATGTTTCCCTCACAATAGAAAAAGGCGAAATATACGGCATCATCGGCATGAGCGGCGCCGGCAAAAGCACCCTGGTGCGGTGTATGAACCTGCTGGAGCGGCCCACCTCCGGCGAGATTTGGGTCAACGGGCAGGAGCTGGAGAAGATGACCCCCAAGGAGCTGCGCCGGGCCCGGGGAGAGATCACCATGATCTTCCAGCACTTTAACCTCCTGATGCAGCGCACCTGCCTGCGCAATGTGTGCTTCCCCATGGAGCTGGGCGGCATGAAAAAGGCTGATGCCGAAAAGCGGGCCCGGGAGCTTTTGGACCTGGTGGGCCTGCCGGATAAGGCTAATGCCTACCCGGCCCAGCTCTCCGGCGGCCAGCAGCAGCGTGTAGCCATTGCCCGGGCATTAGCCACCAAACCCAAGGTGCTGCTGTGCGACGAGGCCACCAGTGCCCTGGATCCCAACACCACCCACCAGATCCTCCAGCTGATCCGGGAGCTGAACCGGGAGCTGGGCATCACCGTGGTCATCATCACCCACCAGATGAGCGTGGTGAAGGAAATCTGCGATAAGGTCGCCATTTTGGACGGCGGTGAGGTGGCAGAGGAGGGCCTGGTATCGGCGGTGTTTGCCGCCCCCAAGTCCGCAGCCGGCCGGCGGCTGGTGTTCCCCGGCGGGGCCGATGCCCTGGTGTCCGACCCCGCCTCGGAGCGCCGTGTGCGGCTTATTTTCCGGGACAGCCAGACCACCGGTATTCCCCTGGTGGCCCGGCTGGCGGCGGAGGAGAGCGTCTACTGCAATGTTATCTCCGCCAGCACCCAGCGGCTGTCCCGGGAGGTCTACGGCAGCATGCTTCTGGGTATTCCCAGCGGCCAGTTTGACCGGGCCGTGGACTTTATTAAGGCATATCCCAACATTCAGGTAGAGGAGGTGGAGCACAATGTACAGTGACCTGTTTTCTGCGGAATCCCTGGCGGATCTGCAAACGGTGTTGCCTCAAATTCCCTTTGCCATTTGGGAAACGCTCTATGTGACGCTGCTCTCCACGCTCCTGGCCACGATCATCGGCCTGCCTTTGGGCGTGCTGCTGGTGGTGGGCGAAAAGGGCGGTGTGCTGCCCCTGCCCAAGGGCGTGATGCATGCGCTGAATGTGCTCATCAACCTCCTGCGGTCCATACCGTTCCTGATCCTGATGATTATGGTATTCCCTCTGTCCCGGCTCATCATCGGCACCGCCGTGGGCACAGCGGCAACCATCGTGCCCCTGGTGGCAGCGGCCTTTCCGTTTATTGCCAGATTGGTGGAGGGCAGCCTCCGAGAGGTGGATCCCAATATCATTGAGGCGGCCCAGAGCATGGGCGCCACCCCCGGGCAGATCATCTGCCGGGTGATGATTCCCGAGAGCGTTCCCAGCCTGCTGCAAAATGTGACCATTGCCCTGACTACCATTTTGGGCTACTCGGCCATGAGCGGTATCATCGGCGGCGGCGGCCTGGGCAAGATTGCCATCGACTACGGCTATTACCGCTATAAGTACCTGGTGATGCTGGTGGCGGTGATCCTGCTGGTGCTGCTGGTACAGGTGCTGCAAACCATTGGCACAAAGCTGGCCATCCATAGTGACAAGCGCCTGAAGAAGTAAAAAGGGACACACTGCAAAAGAGTTGTTCACTGAAATAAGACGAGTAAGCTTTCCAAAGAGGATTGCTTACTCGTCTTTTTTATGTTTTGAGTGTGATAATTAAATGCACCTTCATGAGCCTTGAAGGAGGGCCACATGCGAGAAATGAGCCGTGCAGCAGCGTATCAGCAATATAGGTGAGCCGCCCATATTGGGCGCTGATCTCGGCGTCAGAATCGGCCTTGCCATATCTGATCGAACCGCTTTTCCACAGTGTCCGTTCCCACAAATAAACGCGGGGACGAAAGGCAGAGTAACACCTTTCGTCCCCGCATTACGGGTGGGCCTATTATGCAGCAAGCCCTATTCCCATGTGTAAGCCGTGCGGCTTACTTGTCGTACATCTCGATGAGCTTGAGCAGGTGCTCGTAACGAGCCTTGGCCTCGTCCTCGTTGCGCTGGAAGAGCACACCGGCACGATCCGGGAACTCGCGGGTCAGGCGAGAGTAACGGGCCTCGTTCATCAGGAACTCCTGATAGCCGCCGGCAGGTGCCTTGGAATCCATGGAGAAGCGCTGGCCGGCAGGTGCGGCAGGATTGAAGCGGAACAGGTTCCAGTAGCCACATTCCACAGCCTTCTTCATTTCCTTCTGGCAGTTCATCATGCCGCCCTTGATGGAGTGCATCTCGCAGGGGCTGTAGCCGATGATCAGGGACGGGCCGTGATAGGCCTCGGCCTCGGTGATGGCCTTGATGGTCTGAGCGGGATTAGCACCCATAGCCACCTGAGCCACGTACACGTAGCCGTACTGCATGGCGATCTCGGCAAGGCTCTTCTTCTTCACTTCCTTACCAGCTGCGGCAAACTGGCAGACCTGGCCGATGTTGGAGGCCTTGGAAGCCTGTCCGCCGGTGTTGGAATAGACCTCAGTATCGAAGACGAAGATGTTCACATCCTGCTTGGAGGCGATAACGTGATCCAATCCACCGTAGCCGATGTCGTAGGCCCAGCCATCGCCACCGAAGATCCACATGGACTTCTTGGCCAGATACTCCTTCTTGCTCAGCAGGTCAGCCGCAATGGTGCAGGCCTCGCAATCGCAGAACAGGGCGCCCTTTGCCTTCAGCTCGGCAGCGTGCTCGGCGAACTGAGGACTGGCGGCCAGCTCCTCCACGGTGCAGATGCTCTCCTCCAGAGCCTTGACAAAGGCCTTGGTGGGCTCAGCATTGGCAGTGCCATCATCCATGGTGTCCAGCCAAGCCTGAGCGGCAGCCTTCAGCTCGGGACGGGCCCACTCAATGTTCACCAGGCGGCGGGTCTCGGCGGCCAGATCCTCACGGATCTTGTTCTGGCCAACGAACATGCCCAGGCCGTGCTCGGCGTTATCCTCAAAGAGGGAGTTGCACCATGCGGGGCCGTGGCCCTCCTTATTGGTGCAGTAGGGAGAGGTAGCCGCAGGACCGCCCCAGATGGAGGAGCAGCCGGTGGCGTTGGAGATATACATATGGTCACCGAACAGCTGGGTGACGAGACGGGCATAGCTGGTCTCGGCGCAGCCGGCGCAGGAGCCGGAGAACTCCAGCATGGGCTGCTTGAACTGGCTGCCCTTGACGGTGTTGTCCTGCATATCCTTCTTCTCGGCCACCTCGGCCACGCAGTAGTTGAACACATCCTGCTGCGCAAGCTCACCCTCCTGAGGAACCATAGACAGGGCGTTCACCGGGCAGACGCCGATGCAGACGCCGCAGCCCATGCAGTCCAGAGGACTGATGGCCATGGTAAACTGATAGGTACCCTTGCCCTTGCCGGCCTTCACGTCCACGATCTTGGCGGCCTCCGGGGCGTTCTTGGCCTCCTCGGCGGTCAGAGCGAAGGGACGGATGGTGGCGTGGGGGCAGACGTAGGCGCACTGGTTGCACTGGATGCACTTGTTGGCGTCCCAGGTGGGGACGGACACGGCCACGCCACGCTTCTCGTAAGCGGAGGCGCCCAACTCGAACTGACCGTCCACGTGCTCGGTGAAGGCGGAGACGGGCAGGCTGTCGCCGTCCATCTTGCCCACAGGCTCCAGGATCTCCTTGACCATCTTCACCAGCTCCGGCTTACCCTTCAGCTCACGGGTATCCGGCTCGTCCACGGCGTCGGCCCACTCGGCGGGCACGTCGATCTTCTTGTAGGCGGTGGCGCCCAGGTCGATGGCCTTGTAGTTCATATCCACCACATCCTGACCCTTCTTCAGGTAGGAGGCCTTGGCCTTCTCCTTCATGAAGCGGATGGCGTCCTCCTCCGGCAGCACCTTGGCCAGAGAGAAGAAAGCGGACTGCAGGATGGTGTTGTTGCGCTTGCCCATACCGATCTCGATGGCCAGATCAATGGCGTTGATGGTATACAGCTGGATGTTATTGCGGGCGATGTAGCGCTTGGCGTCGGCCTTCAGGTGGTGGTTCAGCTCCTCGAAATCCCACTGGCAGTTGATCATGAACACGCCGCCGGGCTTGACGTCGTTGACCATCTTGAAGCCCTTGGTGATATAGCTGGGGTTGTGGCAGGCCACAAAGTCGGCCTTGTTGATATAATAAGGAGAACGGATGGGCTTATCACCGAAGCGCAGATGGCTGATGGTGACGCCGCCGGTCTTCTTGGAGTCGTACTGGAAGTACGCCTGGACATACTTGTCGGTATGGTCGCCGATAATCTTGATGGAGTTCTTGTTGGCGCCCACGGTGCCGTCGCCGCCCAGGCCCCAGAACTTGCACTCGATGGTGCCGGGAGCTGCGGTGTTGGGGCAATCCTCGTCCTCGGGCAGGGAGAGGTTCGTCACATCATCCACGATGCCGATGGTGAACTGGCGCTTCATCTCGTCCTTCTTCAGCTCGTTGTAAACGGCGAAAACGGAGGCAGGAGGCGTATCCTTGCTGCCCAGGCCGTAACGGCCGCCGATGACCTTCACGTCGTTCCAGCCGGCGTTGGCAAGAGCCGTAACCACATCCTGGTACAGAGGCTCGCCCATGGCGCCGGGCTCCTTGGTGCGGTCCAGCACGGCGATCTTCTTCACGGAAGCGGGGAAGGCCTCCAGCAGCTTCTCGGGAGCGAAGGGACGGTACAGACGTACCTTTACCAGGCCCACCTTCTCGCCGTGGGCGTTCAGGTAATCGATGACCTCCTCGGCCACATCGCAGATGGAACCCATGGCTACGATGACACGGTCGGCCTCGGGATGGCCATAGTAGTTAAACAGCTTATAGTCGGTGCCCAGCTTGGCGTTGACCAGGTCCATGTACTTCTCCACCACAGCGGGCAGCTCTGCATAGTACTTGTTGCAGGCCTCGCGGTGCTGGAAGAAGATGTCGCCGTTTTCGTGGCTGCCGCGCATATGGGGATGCTCGGGGTTCAGGGCGTGGCGGCGGAACTCAGCCACAGCGTCCATATCGCACATGTCCTTCAGGTCCTCGTAGTCCCAAACGGCGATCTTCTGGATCTCGTGGCTGGTACGGAAGCCGTCAAAGAAGTTGATGAACGGCACCTTGCCGGAAAGGGCAGCCAGATGGGCCACAGGAGACAGGTCCATGACCTCCTGGACATTGCCCTCGCACAGCATGGCAAAGCCGGTCTGGCGGCAGGCCATAACGTCGCTGTGGTCGCCGAAGATGTTCAGCGCCTGGGTGGACACGGTACGGGCGGATACATGGAACACGGCGGGCAGCTGCTCGGCTGCGATCTTGTACATATTGGGGATCATCAGCAGCAGGCCCTGAGAGGCGGTGTAGGTAGTGGTCAGAGCGCCGGACCCGAGAGAGCCATGAACGGCGCCGGCTGCACCGGCCTCAGACTGCATCTCAACCACCTTGACCTGGGTGCCGAAGATGTTCTTCAGGCCGTTGGCGGACCACTGGTCCACAAAGTCGGCCATGGGGGACGACGGGGTGATGGGGTAGATGGCCGCTACTTCCGAAAACGCATAGGATACATGCGCGGCGGCGTTGTTGCCATCCATGGACTTCATTTTTCTTACCATGTTGTTTCTCCTTCCTTTTATTCATCCGTTTTATCGGAGTTTCTTGCAGGAATCTTTCGCATTGTTCATAGTAGCACAAATCTGCAGAGATGTAAACGCTATTTTTGTGTCTTTCGTCGTAATAATACTTTTTCATTGTCCTGCACAAAAATTCTCAAATTGGTTGCTTACTTTTTTTATAATTTTGTTTCATGCGGCGTGATTTTGTGGTAAAATAAGGATAATTTGGCAAGCAGGCTTAAAAGGGTCTCATGGAATTCCCATTGCCAGGTGAAAAAACAGACCCGTTTTCTTTTGCGATATGCGGGTGAGAGAAAAACATCACAGCCTGCAAGTGTGGGATTCTGGCGTTATATATCAAAGCTGCATACACAGCAGACTACAGTCTTTTTGCCGGGGTATTCTACGGGATTTTTCGGCAAGCTTAAAGAAGGAGTGGGCTATATGGTTGTGACGGTGCGCTCTTTGGGCTTGGGTGGCATCAATGGATACGAGGTCAGTGTGGAGTGCTTTCTCTCCGGCGGCCTGCCTGCCTTCGATATCGTAGGCCTGCCGGATGCGGCAGTGAAGGAGGCCCGGGAACGGGTCCGGGCGGCGGTAAAAAACTGCGGATCCAAGTATCCTGTCAGCCGCATCACCGTGAATCTGGCCCCAGCGGGCCGGCGCAAGGAGGGCACCGTATATGACCTGCCTATCCTGCTGGGCATCCTGGCGGCGTCAGAGGAGATCCCGCCGCTGCCGGCAGATGCAGCCTTTGTGGGAGAGCTGAGCCTTACCGGGCGGCTGCGCCCCATAAGCGGTGTGTTGCCCATGGCCATGGCGGCGGCCCGGGCCGGAATAAGACAGCTCTATGTGCCGGCGGAAAACGCAGCGGAGGCCACCCTGGCCGAGGGCGTGACGGTATACGGCGTGGAAAATGTGGAGCAGCTGGTGGCCCATCTGCGAGGACAAGCATCCCTCGCCCCTGCTCCTATCTGGAAGCCGGAGAGTGCCGGGCAGGTGGGCGGACCGGACTTTGCCGACGTCATGGGCCAGGAAAACGTAAAGCGGGCCCTGGAAATTGCCGCCGCAGGCGGCCACAATGTCCTACTCATTGGGTCTCCGGGGTCGGGCAAGTCTATGCTGGCCAGACGTCTGCCCTCTATCCTGCCGGATATGACCCGGACGGAGAGCCTGCAGACCACGGAAATTTACTCCGTGGCGGGCCTTACGGAGGCCCGGCATCCGCTCATCACCCGCAGGCCATTCCGCAGCCCCCACCACACGGCCTCGGCGGTGTCCCTCACCGGCGGCGGCGCAGTGCCCAGACCCGGGGAAATCTCCCTGGCCCACAACGGCGTGCTGTTTTTGGACGAGCTGCCGGAGTTTGACAAGGCCGCCATGGAGACTCTTCGCCAGCCTTTGGAGGATGGTGTGGTAACCATCACCCGGGCCTCAGGCTCCCTGACCCTACCCAGCCGTTTTATGCTGGTGTGCGCCATGAATCCCTGCCGATGCGGCTGGTACGGCCATCCTGACCACCGATGCACCTGCACGGAGCGGCAGGTGGAGAGCTATATGCGCCGCATCTCCGGCCCGCTGCTGGACCGCATCGACCTGCACATCGAGGTGCCGTCGGTGGACTATGAGGCCATGCGCCGCAAGGACACCCCGGAGTGTTCCCGGGATATTCAAAGGCGGGTAAACGCTGCCCGGACCGTGCAGCAAGCGCGCTATGCCGGGACAGAGGTTTCCTGCAACGCTTACATGACCCCGCCTATGATTGGCAAATACTGCGTCCTGGATGAAAAGTGCGAAAAGATCATGCACAGTGCCTTTGACCGTCTGGGTCTCACCGGCCGCAGCCATGACCGCATATTACGGGTGGCCCGGACCATCGCTGACCTGGACGGATCGGAGCACATCCGCCCGGAGCACATTGCCGAGGCCATCCAGTACCGCAGCAGCAGTATGCTGAAATAAAAGCATCCGTAGGGACGGACGACCCTGTCTGCCCGCCCCATCCCCAACCACTATATTAATATAAGGAGAACCCCCATGCACGAGATCATCCTCTGCAAGCTGGGCGAGGTAGTCCTCAAGGGCCTCAACCGCCACAGCTTTGAAACCAAGCTCATGAGCAACATCCGCCGCCGGACACAGAAATTCGGCAAGTTCAAAATCTACTCCCGGCAGAGCACCATCTATGTGGAGCCTATGTCGGATAGCTGCGACCTCACCGGGGCCTACGCCGCCTGTAAGCAGGTTTTTGGCCTCATCGCCATCGCCCGGGCCGTGCCCTGCGAAAAGAGTAAGGAGGCCATTTTGGAGACCGCCAAGGCCTATCTGGGCGATAGCCTCCGCCGCTCCGGCAGCTTCAAGGTGGAGAGTAAGCGGGCGGACAAGTCCTTCCCCATGAGCTCCATTCAGATCAGCCAGTGGGTGGGCGGCATGCTCCACGACGCCTTCCCCCATCTGAAGGTGGATGTCCACACCCCGGAGCTGACAGTGTATGTGGAAATTCGTGAGGATGCTGCCTATGTCCACGCTCCGGCTGAGCCTGCCGCCGGCGGCCTGCCCTTGGGCATGGGCGGCAGCGCATTGAGCCTGCTCTCCGGCGGTATCGACTCCCCGGTGTCCTCCTACATGATGGCAAAGCGGGGCGTGGTGCTGGAGATGCTCCACTTCGCTGCGCCTCCCTACACCTCCGACCTGGCCCGGCAGAAGGTCCTGCAGCTGGCCCAGGAGCTGACGCCCTGGTGCGGCCGCATGAGCGTTCACATCGTGCCCCTGACGGAGATTCAGGAGCAGATCCGCAAGCAGTGCCCGGAGGAATACTTCACCCTTATCACCCGGCGGTTTATGATGCGCATTGCCGATAGGCTGGCCAAGGAATTTGATTGCCGGGCCCTCGTCACCGGCGAAAACCTGGGCCAGGTGGCCAGCCAGACTATGGAGGCCCTGCGGGTCAGCGAGGATGTGACGGACCTGCCCGTGCTGCGGCCGCTCATCGGCATGGACAAGGAGGAGATCGTCCGCATCGCCCGGCACATCGGCACCTTTGATACCTCTATCCTCCCCTATGAGGATTGCTGCACGGTCTTTACCCCCCGGCACCCCAAGACCAAGCCCCATGTGGAGGAGGTGCGGGAGATCGAGAGCGTGCTGGATATCGACGGCCTGATGGAGCGGGCCATGAGAGAGCGGGAAGTGGTTAAAGTCAAGCTGTAAGGAGCGGTTTCTATGTCTCATAAAGCGGAGATCATTGCCGTGGGCTCGGAGCTGCTGCTGGGCAATGTGGCCAATACCGATGCCCGATACGTCTCAGAAAAGATCGCATCTGCCGGGGTGGATGTGCTCTACCATACAGCGGTGGGTGACAATCCCCAGCGCCTGCGACAGGTGACGGATATTGCGCGGAGCCGCTGCGATCTGCTGATCTTCATCGGCGGCCTGGGTCCCACCTATGACGACCTGACCAAGGAGACCGTCTGCGCCGCCTTTGGCCTGGAGCTGGAGTTTCACCAGGACGTCATGGAAGAAATCAAAGCCTATTTCAAAAACGTTTTCCGCCGGGAGATGCCGGATTGCAACCGCCGACAGGCATTCCTGCCCAAGGGCTGCGCGGTATTTCATAACCCCGTGGGTACCGCCCCGGGCTGCCTGTTTACAGTGGAGGGCGTGACGGTGGCTATGCTCCCGGGCGTTCCACACGAGTGTCGCTATCTCACGGACCACGCCCTGCTTCCCTATCTGCAGGCCCGGCAGGAGGGCGTGATTTTATCTCACACCCTGCACGTTTTCGGCCTTACGGAGCCCAAGGTCCAGGAGCTGCTGGACGACCTCATGGACTCTGTCCAAAACCCCAGCCTGGCTCCCTATGCTAAGGCTGCGGAGGTTCAACTGCGCATCACCGCTAAGGCGGAGACAGCGGAAATGTGCGAGACCCTTATGGCCCCGCTGTTGGCCGAGGTGCGGCGGCGGCTGGGCGAGCACATCTGCGGCGTGGATATGGGAGATCCGGAGGTCTGCGCTGTGAAGACGCTGAAAGCCCGGTCTCTCACCGTTTCTGCTGCCGAGAGCTGTACCGGAGGGCTAATCGCCAAACGCATCACGGACGTGGCGGGGGCGTCGGCGGTTTTTCCCGGGGGCGTGGTGTCCTATACCAACGGGGTCAAGGAAAGTATACTGGGGGTGCCCGGTGATATTTTGGCACAGTTTGGTGCTGTGTCGGAGCCGGTGGCCAAGGCCATGGCAGAGGGCGCCCGGCGCATTATGAAAAGCGACCTGGCTCTGTCGGTGACGGGCCTGGCCGGTCCCGACGGGGACGACCGGGGCAATCCCGTAGGCACCGTCTACATCGGTCTAGCCGCCCCGGGTGGCACGGAGGTGACGCATCTTGTGCTCAAGGGCGGACGCGAGAGCATCCGGCAGCAGGCGGCGGACTATGCACTGGTCCTGCTGAACCGGCACCTATATAATTCAGTTCAGAAAGCCAAAGGAGAAGATGAATATGGCAAAGAATAATGTACCCATGGATTCCTACACCCGGCAGCAGGAGGCCATCCGCAAGGCCAAGGGAAACCCCAATAAGAACATACACCACAAGAAAAATAACTCCAACTACGGCGGCGGCGACTATCAGAGAGAAAAAACTGCCCAGGCGGCCAAAAAGCCCGAAAGAGTCAAGCTGCCCCTGTGGCTGAAGATCACCCTGGGTGTGATGTTCGGCGTACTGGCGGCAGCGCTGATCCTGCGGATGACGGTGTATAAGGACAGCCTGTTTATGAACTATCTGACCTCGCTCCTGCTGGGCCTGGCCTGCGCGGTGCTGTTTTACACCCGGCGGTTCCGCAACACCCAGAAGGACGGGAAGCTGTATAATGTCGTGTCCGTAGTTCTGGCCATCATGGCGCTCATCTACGGCATAATGGGTCTGGCGGGACTTTTGAGCTATTTCGGAATTTTGTAATTTCCCTGTTGACAAACACGCCTTTTGTGGTAAAATGACAAGCAATACAGCATAAATGCATGGATGGGGATCAGTAACCCCAGGCTATCGGTGCCAAGAGATCCGCCGGTTTGGTGCGAGGCGGAGACCGGGTCTGCGGCGAATATCACCCCGGAGCTTCCGGCTGAACAGGAGGAAACTCTCAGTAAGCACGGACGGCGGAGGGCCGTTATCAACCCTCACCCACGGATGGTGGGGCGGAGTGGCCGCCTGGGGGCGGCAACAAGAGTGGTACCGCAGAGGTTTGTTTTTCGCCTTTGTCTCTTAGTGAGGCAAAGGCGTTTTTTTACTGGCGAAAAATCTTTGATTTTTCTGCCAAAAGGCTTGCAGTCTGCTGCGCGCAT
>OOAO01000756.1_pt1 | contig 33813 bp, 37 predicted proteins | sample 1671821 | NCBI WGS metagenome assembly OOAO01 (sample SAMN06348196, study PRJEB24527) | human gut metagenome | biome: human gut; feature: ankylosing spondylitis patient; material: feces | host: Homo sapiens | place: China | collected 2015-10 | reverse complement strand
TCCCCCGCTCTGCCGCCAGCGTCAGGGGCATATACTCCTTGATGGTCACCCGGAAAGGGCCGTTGTTCTCCACGCCCCGGTAGAGGATGCCCTCGCCGTCCACACTCTGGATGTCGCCCACAGTATACCGGCCTGCCAGCACGGTGCCTGCCGGAAGACTGCCCGACGGGTTGCGCCCTGCAAGTTCCCGGCCGCAGTGGGGACACTGCTCCTCCCCCGCTTCCAGCTCCTGCATACAGTATGGACAAATGCGTCGTTGCTCCATGTCGGCCCCTCCCCGTAATGTTTTGTACTGTTTATTATAGCATAGCCGACGGGAAAATGGTACCCTACCGCCATGAACTTCAGAAGCACGGGATCATCCAGTATATCCACTCTTTTCGTTCATGCACACCATCTGACATAGGGTTATATCTTGCGTCTTGATGAGCATTCACCACTACATCACTGTATACGCATCAATCAGAAACCGTATGGCACGGATGAGCTGGGACAAAACATCCGGTGTGTTGCCGTAGATGCTCTCCACCATATCGAAGCAGCCCATACTGCCAATAGTGGAATTTTTTCATGTTATTGAAAAAAGCAGTATTTTTGCATGATACATTTATCCATTTTCGTTATGTATCTCCCACCATCCATACAACCATCAAAACTCGACTGATTTTGTCGAGTAGACATTTCTGCACTCAAATTTGTTCGGAGAAGTTGCTCGACGGTGGCGTATAAAGCTCACTTATTGCCATATGTCGCTACATACCCACTTTTCCGGGCATAAAAAAGAAGCCGCCGATTATTGACTAATCGACGACCTCAAAGTACATCAGAGCGTAAAATATTCACTTTTTTCCTTATAAGTGATTAAGCTCACTTATTTCAGTTTGTAATGATTTTCAGTGATTATAATCACTTATTTTTACCATACGATAGCATCACCCAAAACTCCGGGTGGCGTAAAAAGCTCACTTTTTCTAAGTGAACAAAATCACTTATTTCCAATAGCCATAAGTGAGCTTAATCACTTATTTTTATCGTTCATAGGTACAAAAGTAATTTTATTCACTTGTTGAGTAGACTTGTCAGGAGTGATTATAATCACTGTTTTGTTGAGTAGACTTGTCCGCACTGTCTCCTGCCCACCCGGTCACCTTCCACCTTGCTGCCTTGCAAGCATCCTGGATTCTGACCCGGTTGGCTGCCTTTTGCCGACTTCGCCACACGCCCCTCACATCGCCCCACTGTTGCGTTTAATTGGCGAGACCGAGGAACTTTCTGCAGCGGACACTTCTTCGCCGCACAGGGGCTTTGTGGGGCTTGGATTTTCGTCAAGAGCTTTCCCGTTTTCGACCAAAAACGGAGTGCCTAAATCGAAACTCACAAGTTGCTGTCTGGGGATGCTTTTCCCATCCAGACGATATGTATTGTTCCGGTTCCACCGCATGTCCCGGTAGATCATCCGCACCAATGCCACGCACTTGATCTCGCAGCTGTTGCTCACAGTCAGCTTCGGTGTCTTATGAGCTCCTGCATCTTCAGCCGTACAGTTCTGCACAGCTACCTGTTTTGCCTCTCGGTTGTACAGAAAACGATAGTGGGTTGGCCAGCCTAATGCTTCCAATGTGCTGCGGAAGATTGTGATCCTTCCATCTTCGACATTAAAAGTCAGACCCAGCATCCGCTGGTTCCATATTCTTTCGTTCACTACTCTCCCCTCCTTAAAAATGGGCGCACTTCCCCCTTGGAATCCTGGTTGCCGTTTTAATCAAGCCCGGTATCGGGGATGGTCTTACCCGTCAGCATCCCCACCGATACATAGCCATCCATTTGCTGAACTTCGGATTCTTTCAGATGTTCTTCTACAGGTACGCCAAAAGTACCCACAATATCATCTGGGTAAAATCCCTTTCTGGTATTTGCAGACTTTGTCTCTTGCGCATTTTTCTGGTCTGTTCCATTTTTTCGCTTCTGGCCCTCATGGAAGATCTCCGGCGCAAGCAGGTCAAAAACATACAAAGTTTCCCCTTCAAACGAAATTCTGTACCCAAGCATCTTATACCGGCATTCGGTATCCCAGCCCATTTCCTTATACACCAGTTCTGAAAACGGTTTGCAGGTCATCTTCCGGCTTTTACGTTTATCCGGCTTGGCGATACACCAGCGCAGAGCGTCCTTGTCGTTTTCATCACAGCCGCGTACAACAATACGCTTCAAATCACTGTTGAACATGACGTGTACATAAACCACATCTTCCAGCCCGGTGATGCAGGCCGTGTTAAATGTGATGCTGTCCTTGCGGATCACGATCGCGGGGTCACGAAGATGTGCAAACAACTCCTTCCGCACGACCTGGTATCCGTCATAGGAAAATGCTCCCTCAAACAGCGGAGCAAGCACCTGACAGAATCCATCCCAGACTGCTTTCAGTACCTCGGTGACATCCTTAAAATCAAAGCCCAGCCCATTGATCCGCTGTGTCAGCTGGTCGCAGAAACCTTTCACCTTGGAAACAATGTCGTTCCAGATGCCGGTAATGGCAGTACGGAATTCTTCATTTGTGTTCCAAAGGTTCATGAATGCTGCTACCAGCGTACCGATGACCGCCACCACTGCTACGACCGGCCCGGACAGACCGCCCAGAACCACCCCAAGCTTGCTGAACACACCACTGGCACTACCCACATGGGTGATAAGAAGCCGGACACCCTTTGCAAGAGAACTGAACCCCCGCATCGCTGTGCCGACGGTCGATATGGTCTTGCCCAGCACAATGAGCAGCGGACCAATGGATGCTGCCAGGAGTCCGATCTTGATGATCGTTTCCCTGGTACTTTCATCCATGCTGTTCAGTTTATCCACGAACTGCTGCACGGCAGATACGATCTTGCGGATGGTCGGCATCAGGATATCGCCAAAAGAAATAGCCAGCTCCTCCAGCTGAGATTTCAGGATGGTGAGCTGACCATTTAAGTTGTCCTGCATGGTCTCTGCCATGCTCTCGGATGCGCCGTCACAGTTTTCAATGGCACCACGCAGTTTGTTGATATCCGTCTCGCTGGAATTCATCAAGGCAAGGAAGCCGGACATGGCATTCTTGCCGACCAGTGCCTCTGCGTTGGCTGCTTTCTCAGATTCCGACAGCCCGGAAAATGCCACACGGCAGTCCGCAAGGATGTCGTTCAGGCTTCTCATGCTGCCATCTGCGTTGCTGGTCGCAATCGTGACCTCACCGATGTTTTTACCCACAAAGGTCACTTCACCGGAAAGGTTGTTCATGATGGTACGAAGGGACGTACCTGCCTGCGAAGCCTTGATACCACTGTTTGCCATCAGACCGATGGCTTCTGCGGTATCCTTTGCCGAGAACCCCAGTGCACCGGCGATAGGTGCGCAGTACTTGAACGTCTCGCCCATCATGGAGACATTGGTATTCGCATTGGAAGAAGCGGCTGCAAGGATATCTGCAAAATGCCCGGAATCTGCCGCAGACAAACCGAAAGCTGTGAGGGCATCCGTAACGATATCCGAAGTCGTGGCGAGGTCTTCACCGGATGCCGCCGCGAGGTTCATGATACCCTCGATGCCGTTCAGCATGTCAGAAGTCTTCCATCCGGCCATGGCCATGTATTCCATCGCCGAAGCTGCCTCGGATGCGGAGAACTTTGTCTTTGCACCCATCTCACGGGCTTTTGCACGAAGCTGGTCGAAGTCATCCCCAGTCGCACCGGAAATGGCAGAAACCTTGCTCATCTCGGAATCGAAGTCGGCTGCCGTCTTCACTGCGGCAGTGCCAATACCTGTTACAGCGGCAGTCACCGTCAGGAACTTCTTGCCGACATTCTCCACAGAAGATCCGATGTTCTGAAGCTTTTCTCCGGCTTCATCGATTTTGGCAAGAGTCGCATTCGTGGTCGCCGCCTGATTCTGTAAGGATCGTAGATTCTGTTCGGTCTCTGCAATCTCACGCTGGAGGGCATCGTACTGCTGCTGGGTGATCTCACCGTTGGCAAGCTGCTCATTGGCCTGCTGTGCGGCAGTCTTCAGAGTTGCCAGCTTTTCCTTAGTGGCTTCAATGGCATCCTTCAGCATCTTCTGCTTCTGGACGACCAGTTCTGTATTGGAAGGGTCCAGTTTCAGGAGTTTGTTGACATCCTTCAGTCCGGACTGCGTCCCCTTGATTGACTTGTTTACACTTTCCAGTGCTTTGGAGAGCTTGGTGGTATCGCCGCCGATCTCAACGGTGATGCCCTGGATTCTGGATGCCATTTGCGTAACCACCTCCTCGCAGGCATGAAAAAAGCCCATCTGCACAGGGCAGACAGGCTAAAGGAATAAAATACTATTGGATTTGTATCAAAGTCAGCCTTTCAGCATACAATATATTTATCAGTAAATTCATCGGCTAACCGGTTGATGTTTTTGCAAACATGTGCTATAATGCAATCAAAGAAAGGAGTTGACGATTATGGCTTCTGTTATGAGTGCTATTACCAACACTGTACCAATCACCCAATTCAACCGTGGTCTTGCCGGAAAAATTTTTGAAGATGTCAAGCAGTGCGGTGCCAAGGTTGTTATGAAAAACAATGCTGCCGAATGCGTTCTCATCTCCCCGGACGAATATGTCCGTTTAATGGATGAATTAAATGATGCTCGTCTGCTGGCTGTTGCTTCTGAACGTATGGCACACTTTGATCCCACCTCTTTGATTTCTGAGGAAGAAATGAACCGCCGTCTTGGTGTTACAGAAGACGATCTCGCCGGTTTTGACGAGGTAGAAATCGAATGAGCTGGAAAGTTGAATACCTCCCTGAAGCAGAAAAAGACCTCAAAGGTTTAGATGGTAGCCAGCGCAATCTTGTTCTGAAAGCCATCAAAAAAGTTCAGCAAAATCCACTGCCTGTTGATGAACAGGGCTACGGCAAACCGCTCGGCAATCACAACAGCACTAACCTTGCAGGGCTTCTGAAAATCAAACTTCGCTCGGCAGGTCTGCGCATTGTCTATCAGCTTCGACGCACGGAGACATCTATGATGATTATCGTCATTGGAGTCCGTGCTGATGAAGAAGTGTACGAACTTGCCCAGAAGAGAGTTCTCAAGCACGAAAAGTCCGATTGACTTTCTCTGCCTAATCGACTATACTTCAATAATGATCAGGTTTCAGTAACCTTGCGAGGTCCGAGACTGGGAAGATGACCTTCGGGCCACCTTCTTTCTCCCCCAGTTGTGCACGGCTGGGGGATTTTTTATACCCATTGCCAGACGATTGTGCTTATTTCGTTCACAATATAAGCACGGTCGTCTGGTTTTTGCTTTAGAACCGGTCGAAATCCGACTGACTTGCCAGTTCTTTATACGGATAGTCGTCGTTCTGCCGCTCCGTGAACATATCATTGACCAACCCGATGGTCAGCAGGTCGAGATCGGCAATACTGATACCGAGCTGTACACAACGCAGCAGAAAGAGCGGGGTGGTCATTTCCCGCTCACTTTTTCGAGGTTTTTTCTGGATTCCACCTCGGTCTGCACATTCAGCCCCCACAGTTCGATCAGCTGGGGCAGAATCTGGTAGATGGAGAAGGTGTTGAACTGGTCCAGGAACTCCTCCGGGCTGTCCGGCACCTTTGCCGGGTCTGCATGACGGGCCATCAGCCATGCCAGGTCCTCGAACATCTCCAGACTGAACAGATCAAGGTTGGAATTGTCCTCATCGTTCTCTCCTACGCTCTTTTCCAGCTGACGCAGGTCTTTGTAGATGTCACGGCCGAACTTGATACGGTACAGGCGAGGCACCGCGGCACTTGCCTTAAAGGTGACTTCCTTGCCATCGATCTCGATTTTCTTTGTAACTGCCATAATCGTAATCCTCCATAAATTTCATGTAAAATTGGCAGAGCCGAAGCCCTGCCATGTGTCTGTTCTTCTGTTACTCTGCCGGGTCAATGCTCACCAGTGCATTACCGCCGCTCACAGTGGGCAGCTTACCATCCCACTTCTGGATCTTCTGGTAATCGATCAGCGTATCGGACAGGCTTTCTGCCAGTTTGCGGTTTGCCTCTGCCTGTGCATCTGCGGCAATGGAAGTTTTCTGGGCTTCCGCCTCTGCATTGGTGATCGCCACCTGCTTATCCGCTTCTGCCTTGGCAATGGCGGCTTCATTCTCGATCTTCTGCTTATCTGCATTCTGCTGTGCAATGGACTTCTGCTGGATGGCTTCGTTATAGGCATCCTCGAAATTCATGTCGTTGATGACGACCTTATTCACGAACACAACGTCCTCACCATATTTCTGCACAAGGGACTCTGCCAGCTTCTGCTGTGCCAGAGGCTCGATCTTGGTACGGTTCGTCACCTCATTGGGACCAAGTTCAGCCATCGCAGACTTGATGGCAGATGCCACCAGCTCATCACCGACCAGATTCTTGATGTCGGACACATTCGCATACAGCCATGCACTCTTCTCAGGAAGCACCTGATAGGTCACGATGACATCAGCAGCATACACAGGAGTCTTGTCGGAGGCTTCGCCCCAGACCTGCGCTTCGATGTGCTTATCCTGCTGCTTGTTGTTGACCTTGTGGATGCTCTGCACAAAGGGAATGCAGAAGTTGAGCTTACCGCTCTGGATGGTGGTCTCCTGGATCTGGCCGAAGCTGGTCTTCACGCCCGTGTAGCCGGTGGGGATAATGTGGAACGAGCAGACAGCCAGCACCAGAACGATAATCACTGCGAACAAAGGAAAAATCTTCTTCATAATCATATACCTCTTTATAATAATGTAAGCAGAGCCGAAGCCCTGCAGTGTGTGTCGAGCACTTAGCCCTGCGGCTCCTCGGTGTAGCTGGTGTCTTCGGTGTCCACAGCTTCCGCCTGCGGCTCGTAGACCGCATCGTACCACTTGTTATAGACATCATCGGTGGTGTTGGTGCCGGTCTTTGCCTTGACATAACCGTTTGCCAGAGGGGTTGCCTGCAGGTTCAGGGTGTCCGTCTTGACTTCCTTACTGTCCTCATTGGTCTCACCCTCGATGGACGGACGGCTTGCCACACAGTTGTACAGCACATGACGGATGTGGCGCTGGTCGCCATCGAACTCGAACAGGAAGGCGAAATGCTCCAGTTCCACATTAGCGTTCTCCGCAAGCACGCCGTTGCCATCCAGCTCCTCGTGCATGATGTCCGTGAGGAAGCTCTCCGGGATCAGCGCGATCTCCAGATCACCCTCGTAGCCGGAGTTGTTATTCACGACATAGTAGGCGATATTGTCCGCATAGAACGGTTCAATCTCGCCATTGGCATCCATAGAAAGACTGACGGCACCGGGGATGCGGACCGGCTTTGCATAAGTGACGCTGCCATCTTCATCAAAGGTCGCCTTTGCATAGTGGCAGTTTTTCAGGCCAAATTTGACCTTATTGCTTTTCTTCGACATAGTGTTCCTCCCATAAAAATATCCCGCATGAGCATCACACGGTCAGCTCATACAGGACTTCATACATTTTTTCGGTTTCGATCCAGACCTCGCTTTTCTCATAGTAGAGTTCGTGTGCGGTCAGGACTTCTTCAATATTTGCTTCCATATCCGGGTCTTTGTAATCGGTGTAGACCTCGATGTCCAGCCGATTAAAGTGGTGGTACACAAGGTTATCCGCACCAAAGTTCTCAGCCCTGGGATACAGGAAGCAGATAAACGGTGGATCAGGGCTCTTCCCTTCTGCGAAATGGTCATACGCATAAGGAAGCCCCATCTCCTCCACCAGAGCTTTTACTTCTTCGTGGGTCATTGGTTCCTCCTTACTTTAGTGCCTTTTCGATAAGGGACTGGAGCTGCTCGATACCTGCCTGTTCAGCCGGAGCGATATGCGGTCTTCCTGCCACACGACCGCCGCCACGCTTGGCATGACCTTTTTCCAGAAGATGCGCCAGCTGGTAGCGGTTCTTGGAATGCACCACCATCTGAAGACTCTGACTGGATTCGGACTGCTTGGTCGCTACCCAGCTTCCCTTGTATGCGCCCGTCCGGGACGGTGCATTGGTCGAAATCTGGTCTTTGACCGTCTTGGCGGACTTACGCACAGCACTCTTCACCTGCATGGAAGCAAGCGTTGCATATTCTTTTAAGCCTTCGTTGATGGCATCTGCCATCTCATCGATGCTGACGGTTCTGCTCATCCGGCTGCCTCCTCTCCAGTCTGCAATGGATCTTCAGGATCTTCTTCTGATAGTTCATCGGGTCAACGGATTCGATATTGTAGAGCTGCTCCCGGAAGCGGATGCGGAAACCGGTGGAAGTCAGACCTCTCGTCTCACTGCACCAGCGAACCGTGAACACCACGCTCTTCTGTTCGGCTGTGACCTCACCCTCTTCTTCCTGCGCCTGATAGGTCGAAGCGTAGGCAAAGCAGGTGAAATATTCCTCCCATGTGTTCCGATGGTTTCCAACCTTATCGGTCACGACCGTGCTCTTCTCGATCGTGATCCGCTCATTCAGTTTCTCGATCATCAGAACACCCCCTCCCTCACAGCAACTGGGATGTTCCCGGCATTCCAGTCCTTGATGTCGGTGCTGCTCTTGATGTCCCGTACCGGGATCTTCAAGTGTGTCAGATGGTCAATGATACGCTGCCGGTCATGCTTGAACCAATAGGCCACCAGCACCGGCTGTCCGTTGGCGGCTTCGATCAGGTCTTCCAATGCTTCTAGCTTGTGGTCATGGATGATCCTTGCTTTGCCGTTCTCATCGTAGACAGGCTGGATCTGTTCCAGCCGGTCCACGCAGAACACCGGAAAGCCCAGAGCTTCCAGCTGTTGTCTGCGTTTGCGCTGAAGAATGCGCATCTGCTTGCCGGGTGCTTTCAGTTCGACAAAGGCACACTTGCCGCCGAGCAGCAGAACCAGTCGGTCCGGCACACCATTCATGCTCTGACTGGTAAATTTAAGGGCCTGTCCTCCGACGGCCCTCACTGCTTCTACAAACTGTTTTTCGACTTCACTTTCCCGCATCCGGCTTCGCCTCCTCTGCCCGCCAGACACCGATGCGCGGGCGTTTTTTTTCGGTCGGTTCTTCCTGCGCTCTTCCCGGATCACATTGCCGATGGCTTCATTGGCAGTCGGGTCCGGGTGCTGTGGTTGACCTTACGCTTCGGCGGGCTTTCATCCTTGTGTTCTGTGACCCAGTGAATGATATCTTCCATGTGCGCCACCTCACTGATTGATCTGCTTCCACTGTGCCGGCTCCATCGTGGCGACCTGCCAACCGATGCCTTCCAACGTAGTGGCGCGGTCATAGGATTCGACATCCTGTGACACACGGGTGACTGCATTGGACAGACCGTACATCGACAGGTCACCGCCAGCAATCAGGTATTTCAAAATGCCTTCCTGCTCATCCGAATTGATGCCGTAGGTCTGGGCGGTAAGCTGCACCACATCCTGCACTTTGCCGCTGATCGGCACGGACATCGCATCCTGCAGGCGGCCAACCACCTGTGCGAACCGGCTCTCATCAATGGCAGCCATCGTGGTGTCACGCAGCTTCAAAAGAAAAGCCTTATCCTCAGCTTCCATCGTTTCGTCCGAATACAGTGCGAAGCTGTCCTCCACGGCCTTGGCCTGTCTGCCGACATGGTGGCGGCGTTCGCCCATGTCATTGACCACCATACCGTTGGTGCAGACCAGACGATAAACCAGCGGCTGGATGGACACAGCCCCAAGGCCAACCTCGGAATTGGAGATCATCACACCTGCCTGCACGATATCGCCTTTGCTGACCTCCATCTCCAGACGGTGATTAACCACCTTGAGGTACAGGCGATTCTCCGTGACCTCGCAGGACATGACCTCGTACTGATCGTTTCCTGCAAACAGCGGCAGTACTGCCGTGGCGATCTCCATGTTATCGATACGGCGATACCGCTCCGACAGCAGCGCACGGGCAACCTGTCCACTACCATAATCCATCGAGCGGACCATGTAAGAGCTAGGCTTGTCCGCAAACCAGGTGTTCACGTTCTGAGCCAGCAATTCCGGCTTCTGTGCCTGCATGAGATCATAATATTTTGCCGGGATGCCCAGTGCCGATGCCACCTGACGGTGGAACAACGAGGTAGTGCCGAACACCTCCTGCTGGTTCGTAGTCAGGTGGTTGATCTCAAAGGTGCGGCCATCTTCCTGGAGGTGCATCCCCTGCGCCGGACTGATAAAATCCTGCTTTGCCTTGTTCTGACGATCCAGTTCCACAAGGACATCCTGCAAATTTCTGCCTGTTTTCATAAGTTTTTTCCTTTCTATCCTGCGGCGCATATTTATACGCCGGTTTATGCGTCCGTGTCTTCCCGTCACAAACGCCGTGTTTCATTACAGTTCCCGATTGATCATCTGCCGGATGATCTTGACAGCTCCCTGCATCCGGCTACGATTCAGCCGGGTATCGTGCAGCAAGGTGTCCAGGGCATCGACCTCGTATTGGATATCGCAGAGGACAGCACGGTAATGGTCGGCGGTCTGCTCCGATTCCTTTTCCATACGGTCAAACTCCTGCTCGTACTCATCGATATCCTCGACATTTTCCGACACATAGCTTTCTATCTCCTGTGCCAGCTCATCGCCGGCGTAATCTCTCACAGCTTCCAGCAGATCCCTGATTCCAAACGGAGTCAGGATGCTGCCATTGATCAGCTCAATCGAATGCGGCATCTTTGTGTCCTCCCATCAGTCCTTGAAATAGTAGTTGCCTTTGTACCCGGCAGCGGCCAGCGGCAGACCTTTGCACCATGCCGGATTTTCCGACATCAACTTGCAGATTTCCTCTACCGTGTACTGATCCTTCGGAGCTTCAATGATGACCTCGTCATGGACATGAGCCACAATGTTCAGCCCGTGTGCCGAGATCCGATCCATTGCTTCCGCCAGAATGTCACGGGCAATCGCCTGCGTTGCATTCTCGACCAGCCGGCCGGAATAGGTTTCCTGTCTGCTCCACTTATGGTTCGTGCCGACACCTTCATAGGTCAGGCTCATACGGCCGAAGCGGTTCGGCTGCTGTCTTGGTTTCAGATAGGCAAGCCGCCTGCCGGATGGGAGCACCATCCAGAGTGTGCCGGAATAAAACTCAAACGCGATCTTCCCGATTTCCTGCCGTTCCCCGGTCTTAAAGGCAGTCATGGCCGCCTTCTCGGTATCCCACCAGTACTGCACGATTTGGGGATTTGCCTCCCGCCAGGAATCAATAATCTCCGGGAGTTCATCTTCCTTCAGTCCCATCTGCAAGGCTCCCATGCTGATGAGCGCACCGGAGGAACCACCGTAACCGCAGGCCAGCGTAGCAATCTTGCCTTTCTGGCGCAGCTCGCCATTCACGGGATAACGACTTTGGTTACACTGGAAATTTTGTTAGCCATAATGAAATATCCTCCATATATCGATTGTGTATTGGTATTCTATGTCCAGCCTCAGTCCAGAGGCGTGAACTCATCTTCGGCAGTCTGCAGATCGACTGCCTGCCTTGGGTCAGAATCCGGGACAAGCGTCAGCTTGCCGGGCGGCTTGGCCACATATTCCCCAAGAATCTCCTGGAACTTTTTCTTTCCCATGAGCTTTTCAAACTCGGTCAGGGAGATCAGCTCCGTTTTGTAGATATCGGTGTATCCAGCTTTCGGCTCTGCTTCTGCCGGAGCTGTGTCTTTCTGGCCGGTATCCTCGTTCCACGGAAGCGCATCGGCATCGTCCACCGGGAAGTCACTGTCCGCAGTTTCACCGTCTGCGGAATCATTTTCCGCAGAATCACTCTCCGTGGCAGGCTGCTCAAGTGAACTTCCGGAGTTCACATCGTCCTCGACAGCAGGTTCATCTGCCACAGGGACTTCTGCCGGTTCTTCCACCGGGACATCTGCCTTGCGGATCTTCTTGACCGGCTTCTTACGGGGATGCGGTGCAGCCGCACCTTTCTTTTCCGACAGTGCCGGAACCTCTGCCAAAGGGCGTGGAATCTCATCCTCCGGGTCAGCGGCCAACAGCGGAATTTTTTCCAGCTGATCCGACACCCCGGAAAACATCTGGGCGAGGCCCTCAAAGACCTCCACCAGACCATCCACAACCTTCTTCGGTGCTTCCAGAATCTTCTTATCCTCTGCCATCATGCGTTGTCCTCCTCATCGGAGTCGTCATCATCGGTACCCCAGATGCTGTCCAGGTACTTGTGCTCCGCTTCAAGGACGGCGAGGATGCTCTTCATGCACAGACCTGTACTCTGCTTGATCTGGACAAGCATCTCGTCCACATCGATATCCGGAAGTTCCTCTTCTTCCTTGTCTTCCGGCTTATCGTCGGGCTGGAAGGAATTGTAGGAAGTCATACGCTCATCCAGATGAATGTGGAGATTCTCGATGTGGATGGTTGCCGGGACTGCCTGCGGCTTGTCCAGCTTCAAAGCTTCCTGCTCCTTGTTGGCTTCTGCCTTGTCCGGCTGGATAGCAGCCTTGCCAATCGGAATGCGTACTGCCTTGCCCTCCTTCACCAGCTCCATGAGCAGATCTTCCAGAGTTACGGCCTTCTTCTCGTTCATTTCGTTATTCATGGTTGTCCTCACTTTCTGCAGCATCCTGCTGCCCTTTGCTTTTCTGATCTTCTGTCTTATCATCCAGCGGAATCTGGTACTGTTCCGAGATGCTCTTTAACAGCAGCTCGATCACACGCCCCGGCTCTGGAAGATTCCGGACTGGCTTGTTCAGCTCATGGGCTTTCTTGATCTCTGCGGTCATGCCTTCTGACACTCAATTTTTCAAACTGCATTTTTTCAATGTCTGCAGCAGAAGAATACTGCGCTTTCTCCAACGTATTAAACTGCTTCTGAAATTCTGTATTGTAAATCAATTTTGCCCGAATCACTGGCGCCGCCATTTGCTTCAGCGGATCTGGCATGCATGTATTCAATTTTTTTAATAATGCAATTCCCATATTTCCCTCACTCTACAATAATTTTCACTACCGCGATGCCTGTTGGAGTTCCTACAACAATTTTCTTTGTACATTGCTGTTCCCCATACTTTACAGAACATTGCACATCTTCCGTCCATATTCTAGCATTGGAACTATCAACAATCATTTTCAGCTTGATATCTCGATCATAAACACTGATTATATTACCCGCAATCTTCATCTGGCATTCAGGAGCGAGAATGTAATTAATCTGTATTTTATCGCCCGAATTCAAATTTTCGACCCGATCCGTAATCGTCAATACAGACTCTCCATCAAATTCATACTTTCGTATATGCTTTGCAGGTGAATATCCATCATGAGAAGCTGTAAGTTCTATTTTTCCCTGCGCATTTGAGTGTGATATTAGCTGGCTCTCTGCTCGTTTTCCCCACAAAAAAGCTCCAAGCATCTCCGACTGATCTCTTCCATTGATGCAGACAGTATTATGATTCTCAGTTTTTCGATAGGCGTTTCTGCTTTCAGTATCACAATGATAAATGTATGTACCAGGATCTATAAAAACAGGTAATCCATTTACATACATTTGAAAACTCAAGGCATCCGCATGACCGTGCGCTGCAATGGTTGCCTTGATGCGCTTCATGACACCCTGGATAGAGCTCTGACGGAAGTTATCGCTGTTGCTCTTCATGGTCAGACGGTACACACCGATAGTAACAGACTTTTCATGCTTCTCATCGTACTCATTGTCATCATCATAGCCGTAATATCCAGCCAGTTTCAGAACACGATTTGCAATGAAATCTTTACGAGTACGGTTGCTCTCCACAATAGCTTCAATCAAATTCTCCGGTACATCGGCATAATTTGCCAGCAGCTGTTTAGTGTCCTTAGGGAGGCAATACCCGCCGCCCGATGTCAAGTCTTGGACAACTTTTTTTACAAATAAATCTGAAAAAAGCGCAAAAAAATAAGCCCTACAAGGCTTTCAATCGGTTTTGAACCAATTTGAGCCTTGTAGGGCTTATCTCTACACTCTATATAATTTTTGCTTTATACGGCCTGCAACGGGGTGTTTTCCATTACTTTCTTAAATTCTTCGACCGTCATTTCAGCATCTTCAGCAGCTTCTTCAACCGTCACGCGGCCTTTTCTCACTTGCTTAATCAGCATCCGCATCTCACCGATGCCAATGCCTTCTTCTCTGCCGATGCCGATACCTTCTTCTCTGCCTTCGGCCTTGACACCTTGACTAAGATTGCACATAATAAGCACCTCTCTTTCCAGTTCTTCGCTCATTGCAACACCAAACTCTTCTTCGAGAATCTTCTTTTTCTCCGTAGCTGCTCTTGACGAAGAAAGCAGCACATCCAGAAACTTCAAAATGCCTGTATAGTTTTCTGCATCGGGTTTTCCCAGACAGATCGTTACCACGCTCATCAGATCATAATTTTCTGATTTCTCGGCAGCGTTTCCAATCAACTGTTCTGGCCGAATCGAATACCGCGTGAGCGTATTCTGAAATTCGTCGGACGGTTTTGTGCAGACCCATATAGAATACACTTTTCGGATTTTTCCATATTCAGACTTTTTGAATATCGGCCCGTGCTGTGCAGAGATCATTCTGCTGCAATAATAGATTGCACGTTTCGTCAGTGGGTATCCCGGATTAAAAGCAGTCTGTGCTTCCACATTGATAATAAGACGAATCACATCTTGTGAGGCCGCATCATTCGCTGCTGTCGGGGCAATCGCATCAAAGCGAACGTCATAACGCACCGTTCCCTCAGTCAGCGTAGAATCCTCATTGTTGCTTCCAGTTATTACTTCAGGAGCCTTCGGAGGTCTATTTGTATCATCAACGTGAACACCAACCGTGCCAACCTCTGGGGTTCCCTCAATATACTTTTCAGCAATTTCGTCTACGGAACACTCACTGTATTCATCCACACAGCCCTTCATAATCTGCGCCAAAATCTGCTTGTTAGCCAGCAGCTTTTTGGCAGTCTTATCATAGTCCGAATCAAACTCCGTCTGAGTTATCGTGTGGGCAAGCTGATTTTCTACCGTGTTTTGCTTTTCCATCGGCATTCACTTCCTCGCAGTAGATTCAACAAGAGCGTATAAACTCTTATTGTACTTTCATCTTACCATAAATCGTTCCTCATATCAAGCTGTGTAACTCCCTCAAAATCCTTAAATTTTTACGAACAGTTGTCCATAATATAACATTGTCGTTAATGTTATATCATGGGCAACCGCTTGATGCCACTTTCCTGCCGTGCTATACTTATCCTATACAAAATTGTCAAGAGGGAGTGCATTATCATGAGCAAACGACTTGTCGCCTATTTTTCCGCCAGCGGTGTCACCGCAAAAGTTGCTGAAAATTTGGCAGATGCTATCGGTGCAGACGTTTTTGAGATTCAGCCGGAAGTTCCTTATACCAAGGCCGATTTGAACTGGATGGATAAGGAATCCCGCAGCACCATCGAAATGAGCGATCCGACCTCTCGCCCTGCCATCGCCGTAAAACGTGATAACATGGACGAATATGACATCATCTTTGTAGGCTTCCCTATTTGGTGGTATGTTGCTCCGACCATCGTCAATACATTTTTAGAGAGCCACAACTTAAAAGGTAAGACCATCATCCCCTTTGCTACCTCCGGCGGCAGCGGCATGGGTAAGACCAATGAAAACCTTGCGCCGAGCTGCCCCGGTGCAAGGTTGCTGCATGGTAAGGTGTTCAATTCCTATTCCAGCAAAGCCGACTTGTCTGCATGGGTAGACACGCTGAGCCTGTAACTTTCACATTCCTGCGGAATGAAACACCCGCCTGATTGAGAAGATTCAATCCTCTCAACCAGACGGGCGTTTTGTTTACTCTAATTTAATAATCTCTTACAAACATTACAATTCAATCATACCTGCCATTTCCCCTACAACATTTTTTGAATTTTTTGCCACTACCACAAGGGCAAAGAGCATTTACCCCCGGCTTCTTTACTCGCCTATGATTGTTCTTGGACTTCATCCATGTCCTAAGTCCAACTCCTGTCTCTGTAAACCAAATTGCTTCCGTTTGAATTTCAGCATCTTCATTTTCCAGCTTTTCTGCAAAGTTTGACAAGGACAAAGGCTGAAGTGTTTCATACATTTCAATCATATAGTGTTTCAATTCGCTGAGATGTTCTTGGGCGCACTCTGTAAAAGCCGGATAGTAAAAGACATTTCCTTGCGCTATATTTCCTTTATGTTCTGCTTCCACATCACATACCACTTTAAGCCACTCTGATTCAATGATTTCAAATTCTTCCTCTGATTCAAAAAATCGCTTAAGACTTCCTTCTACAATTTCTTCTGCATAATACATTCTAATAGCTGGAATCGGATGACTACATTCTTTCAGAGATTTAAGAATTTCAAACCTTGCGCCAGACCGATTATCGAAAAGTGAATATGCCGAAGCCAACGCCGCCATCAAAAAGCCAATTTCATTTTTTATATACGAATTTCTTTGTTCTACATATAGTCCTCGCTGTTTTGTATCTCTCATTAGCATATTAACCAACATACAAAATGCCGAACTATCCGCATCCAGTTCCAAAGCCTGCTGTGTCATATTTCTCCGAGCATCTGGGGAATTGTCCTTTAGTTGTTCAACTCGCTCACCTTGCGCAAAATTTGTTAGCTCAGATTTCATTTTTATCACTTTTTCATTGTCATCAAATTCGTATAGGCTTTTCCATAAACCATGCCGATGCCACAAGTGATATAATTCATGTAATACTATATATCTCCAAAAATAAACTCTTATTCCAGAAAGCACTTCCTCTTGAGGGATTCCCTCGAATATTTTGTATTTCTTTAAAACGTCCTCCGTGTACTTTTCTTCTATCAAATTCAGAAACGAAAATATCAATCCTGAAAAGACTACAATATATCCATCCGCTTCACCTGTAGGTTGGGCAAATGCATTTGGCTCATTTTTATCAGCCAAATATATTCTAGGTTTATATACTTTAGGGTACATCGGATGTAACAGCTGATAAATATAATCCAAACAGTCATTCATCATTTCCATTGCAGTGAGACACGCCATCTTCTTTTCAAAATCACCTTTATAAATTTCAGTCTCGTTTTCAAATATTTGAAGGTTTTCTTTTTCAAAAGGGATTTCTCTCATATCTGCTCCTCATGTTCAACCATTTCATATATTCATTTTCATTCATGCAGTTCCAAGGGCAGGCCATCCGGGTCAAAGAAAAATGTCATTTTCTTTTTGGTGTAGCTATCCAACCGAATCGGTTCACATTCAATTCCCATCTGTGCAAGTTCTTCCACGGTAGCTTCCACATCATCCACCCGGAACGCCAGATGCCGCAGACCACAGGCTTCCGGCCTGCTTACACGTTTGGGTGGGTTCGGCTCTGCAAAAATCTCCAATTCAATCGCATTGGCTCCGTCACTGACACTCAAATCCAGTTTGCTATCATAGTTGTCATTGATGGCAATGAGCCTTACCCCCAGCAAAGGAAGCGTATTCTGATGCTGACTTTGTTGTTATTGCAGCTCCTACCAACTATGACAGCAAGAAAAATTTCTTTGATACTTCTGCGGTTGAAGCTGTTATCAAACTGGTAATTGAGTATAACCCAGAAGGGGAATTTTAATTGGCGATTGCGTCCAACGTTGCAGTTAGGTTCAGTTCTTTCTCTGCTAGATATTTTTCAATATAGCTGTCCTGAATCGGAGACTTTTTATTATTGATAAGTTCCACCTTTTCCGGCACAATATCCACAGCAATAACCTTATGATGCTGGCTTAATAGCGTTGCGATAGACAGGCCAACGTAACCCCCTGATGTCAAGATAGGGACAACAATTTTTTCAAAAAAGCAAAAAAAATAAGCCGCATAAAGTTTCCCATTGGGTTAAACCCATTGGAAAGCCCTATGCGGCTTATTCGTACTTATTTTAATTATTAGACAATTTCAAATTCAATATCATGAACTTCCGGTTCAATATATTCCGAACACATCAGCGAAACGCTTACTTTGAATTTTCCTTTTCTAGCCGGAACAATATATATTCCATCAAACTCGGCATCATCTTTATGTGGCAACTGGTCACATTCAATCAATATCGAATTATCTCGTATAGATATTGATTCAAATACAGAAGAATGGGAGTTGCTAAAAATTGCCGGGTCTATGACTGGTAAGCTTCGGAATGGTTGCATTCCATCTATACTATTTTTCAAGAAAGCATATGTTGGATTTGAGTCGTTCATAAAACGTTCCTCTGCCTTTTCAATAGGATTCGGCGGAAGTTTTGGTCCTTGCGGTTCCTTCATTTTTTCAATATCATCAATATCATATACAAAAATACCCTTTGGAAATACGATTGAGATTCTAATATCTGTCGCCTTCGCTGTTCCCTTATTAAGCACTCTTATCTTGAACGCAACACCACCGTTTATTATTGTCTTATACACACTCATCTGGTGTACATAATCATTTATTTCTTCTTCAGACGGTAGTGCTGCATTATAAGCCTGTAAGTCCTTTTCTTTTACATACTTTTTCAAATATGATTCAACGCAACTTAAATCAAGTGGTTCATACTTGTTTTTGTAGCATTCTCCATCATTATGATATAATTGGATTTTGTATGCATTATCAGAGCTATCAATAAGCAGTTTTCCATGTGTTTTAAGACCTTTTTCATCCTCTTCTTCATCCTCCTGTTGATCCAGCACAACTGCGGCCATCAACTCAGGAACCCTCTTTACAATCTGTGATTTCAGCCCAGCATTTTCCTGCTCAAGTTCTCTTATCTTTTTATTCAAACTGAGAATTTCCGCATGACTTGCTTCAATATCAAAGGCATCTCCTCTTATCCACCCTGGACGCTTTTTTCGATCCATTTGCTGATGTAAAGATTCTGAAACCTCTCTAGCAAGTTCGTCAATATTAGTCCACCACTGTACCGTTCGTCCTTTTTTAGCTTCTGTCTTGAAATCAGCCAGCTTTTTTATACTTTCTGGATCTTTTTCCATAAATTCCGGCTTAATTGCCACATCATCATCAATTATGAATACCAGAATAGGAATTTTCTTCTCTCTCGCATAGCGAAATTCCTTTTCCGTATAGCTAATTCCAGCATCCGATCCAGATTCTATTACAGAGCCATATCGCTGTCCCAAAATCAAAACATAATAATCCGAACTATCAATCGTCTCTTGTATGATTTCCCACTGTTCTTCGTCAGCAGCGTTAAACATCTCCATGCCAACTGGGAAATGCATCATTGACAGGATTGCATCCCTTACTTTGCTACGTGCTTCTATCAAATCCTTATAAGTTGACGAAATAAAAATTTGGTATTTCTTTTCCATGTTATATCACTTCCTTACAAGATAGTGTTTTATTCTATAACTCACTGATTATTGTATAGCATATAATTCTCCTATCTCCTGAAGAATCTGTTCTTTCGTTCGTCCCACAAGCCCCAACTGTTTAACATCAACCGTTTCATTTTTCATTCGATCAACAAACTTCTGCATATCCTCATACACGCCACTGGGAGTGGCAATCTTGACCGTAGGGTCAATCAGTTCAGTCAATCGAAAAACGTCATTTTTATGCTTCTTAATGTTTTTACTATCAACGTGTTCTCCAGCTTCTTTGCGATCCGTCAAATCCATCCATGCTTTCGCCTTGAATGGAATCAAATATGCAGCATCCAAAACCGTCACTCCATCAACAGTCACTTTCCCCTGCTTCAAGAACTCATAGTAATCATCATCCAAAAGGATTGCAGACAAGCTAGATATGTCCTCATCCATTGGCAGCGGTGTCAATACTGCATCATCTGGAAGTTGAATTGCATCCAGTTTTCTAGTGAACAGTTCGATCATCGCTGGATAACGGTTTGACATCGGGTGACTGAACCGATAAAACTGCGGCATACCAGAGCTTTTATTACAATGTTCGTATCCAGCCTGTTTTACATAGTCCCAGAATTTTCTTCCAAAAGCCGCATCCACGGCTTCAATAATTAGAACAAGGTCAATGTCTTTTGTTGCACGGAAGTCTAAGCCTTCTTCCGTCATCAAGATGTCACACGCAGTTCCACCGATAATTGCATACTGGCTTTCGTTACCCTTGAACCATTCCTTAAAGCTTTCAATCCCTGTTACCATCTATCTTCCTCCACAGATTATTTAACATTTCTTCTACTGCTTCTTCTACCCGTTCATCTGCATCTTCCTTGAGCGATAATGCTAGAGAAAGTCCATCGACCATTTTTTCCTTCGATAATTTTCGTGGGTCATATCTCCACATTTCAACAGTCACCTGTGAATTTGAGTCCTGTAAATCCTTGGTCATGCAGTAATTCCACTGAGATACTTTTTCTGAAGCATAGCACCGAACACTAGGCGCATTGAGCATCGAATACTCCGCCAATGCGGAATACCCGCTCTCCAACAATTCAGTCTTTACTTCCTCGCATGGAACATAGACCGTCCTTTTCACAGGATTGAGCAGAACTTTCTCTGCTTTGTAAAACAACTCTTTGGCGGAGTTTTCCGAAAACAGTATCTTCTGCACTCCAATTTTTCTTGATCGCAGAAATCCCATTCCTTCAAGTTGTTTAGAAGCTCTGGAAATAGATGTTGGTGTCAAATCCAAATTTTTTGCAGCTTGACTTGTGGACAGCTCCTTTGCTCCCTCATAAATAAAATAAAGCAACAGCATCTGTGCCGATGGCAAGATTTCTTCTCTGTCACTCTTTTCTGCATCACAGCGTTCCTGCAAATATGCTGCCATAAAGGGCAGATAAATTTGCTTTCCATCCACAATAAATGCTATTTTCTCTCGAAGCAAATACTCTTTCTGCCGTGCAGTGATCTGTTCCAATACTAAAATCACAGGACAATCCGCAACCTTTTTCACACGTTCCAGATGCTTTTTTAATGTTTCCACCTGCTCCAATTCGGTTTTAGGATACAAAAAAACGGCTTTTTGACCATTCAGAGATACTTTCTGTGAATCATACCTTGTACTGATGAAGTTTGGCAAATGCTCTAAAGCTTTATTTTCATATAGCACTTCAATTCCTAAAACCCGCTTAAGGTATTCCACTCTATCGCCTCCATTCATAACTCTTTTTCTGTATTATAACTCATTTTAAGTTAAGATACAATATCAAAGTTATGATTATCCAAATCCAACTATTGAGACACCAATATTTTCCAAGCAATTTTGCTTTCATTTCACTTCTTGATACCCCTCCCGTGCCGTGCTATACTATTATCAAATCAAATATTGAGGGAGTGCATTGTCATGAGCAAAAAGCTTGTTGCCTATTTTTCTGCCAGCGGCATTACCGCAAAAGTTGCCGAAGATTTAGCAGATGCCATCGGTGCAGACATTTTTGAAATCCGTCCCGAAGTCCCTTACACAAAAGCCGATCTGAACTGGATGGATAAGAAATCCCGCAGCACTATTGAAATGAGCAATCCCGATTTCCGCCCTGCCATCGCCGCCAAACGCGACAACATGGATGAATACGATACGATTTTTGTCGGATTTCCTATCTGGTGGTACGTTGCCCCTACAATCATCAATACATTTCTGGAAAGCTATGACCTAAAGAATAAAACCATTATTCCATTCGCCACTTCCGGTAGCAGCGATATGGGCAAGACCAATGAAAAGCTTGCTCCTAGCTGCCCTGGTTCCAAGCTCCTACATGGAAAGGTATTTAACGCTTCCTCAACCAAAGCCGATTTGTCCGCATGGGTAGATAGTTTAAATTTCTAAAGAGGAAATACCATGAACATCTTTGAAGAAAAGACCGACAGCGAACTGCTTTCCTATTTTTCTGATTATCAAAAGCTGTGTTCCCTTGACAAATATACTGGATTTCAAAATCCAGACTTTACGGCTATTCTTAAATCCTATCGGGAGAAGTTCGGCCCTATTGGTGAAGGAGTCCTTGGTCACGACTTCTTTGAAGCTGTTTTCCATCGTTGGGAAAAGACCGTACATAACGACTAATCTCCATTCCTACGGAATGAAATGCCCGCCTGATCGAGAAGATTTGCGAATTCTCTCAACCAGACGGGCATTCTTTTTTGCTCACCTCGCTGTTTCTATGCGGTTATGCACCATACTTTTCCAATGCTCTCCGAATCACATCCTCACAGTTAAACTCAACTTTCATCGTCTGATCGTCATACAGATAAACCATGCTGACAAAGGCATCCACACATTCCTTGGTCAGACCTCCTATGTATGTTTTTTGACTTGCCTGCTTTGTCAGGCTGCGGATTTCCTCATCCAGTTCATCTGCGGTTTCCTGCTCTTCCTCTTCTATACGAATCTTCTCTTGCAAATCTGCCAGCTTTTCCCCAAGTCCTTTCTTCTTTTCCAGATATTCATTGCGGGTCAGAATCCCATCTGCATACGATTCATAGAGTTTAATTTGCTCTGCTGTTGCTTTCCTGCTGATCGCCGTCCGAACGTGACAATCGAAGATACGCAGCACAGCGATATTGTCCATTTTCCTGAAAAAACATAAAAAGCCGATAACCTCCTTAATCTATTTGTCGTTCTGACAATAAACCAAGAAAATTATCGGCTTTAGTTAGCATATTCTGTTTTGACCCAAAGCCATTATCTCATATTTCGCGGTCTATGTCAACGCTTTAATGTGTTAAAGTGTAAATTTTCTTCTGCTTTCTTCTTTTTTATCTCCGATGCGTCCGTGCGCATTTTTTCAGTGTGTCCTCTAATCGGTTCTCTCCTGCAAAGCTGATCTTCACTACCATGCCCTTGTCGAGATAGCAATAAGGGTTCTTGATCTGCGAAATGAAATCGACCATCCGCTCCCGCTGCGACAAGTCTTTTCTAATTTCCACTTCGTTGATGTCTACCAGTTCCTTGCGGTTCACATTACGGAGATCGGTCTGCGCCATCTGGCGCAGGCTTTCCATGGTGTGATAGGTTCGTGCAGTTGTTTCGGTCATTCACTCATTCCTTTCTGTTTTTTGGGTGGTGTGTCAGCCTCTTTCACTTATAGAATTGGAGAAAGGCCATTTCGCAAGGTATTTTCAAAAAATTTTTTGATTTTTTCAAAAACACCTTGCGAAACACGCTCTGCCCGATTCTAAAGATAGAAGAACCCGAAAAATGCGTAAGGCTACGGCTTCCACCGTAAGTAGCGCAAGATTCGCCTGTGTCCGCTCAAAACTCACTTTCGTGATTTTTCCCGGACGGCAATCTTGATGGGGATTCCGTTCCCCATTCCCACGGTACGCGCAAAATCATAGATTTTGGCTGTCTGGCTTCCACTAAAGTGGTCGCAGCCGACTGCCTACGGCTTGTCGGGAAGTTCTTGCAAATAACAGAATCAGGAGGGCACTACAATGGCAAGGCCAAAGAAAGAACAGAATCTACACAGAGGTTATCGCGTATATATTAGATTCAATGAATTGGAATATGCGCTTGTTTCCGACTATGCGAAAGAACTGGGTATGCCCATCGGCACTTATGTCCGTAAGTGTACCCTGCGGGAAAAGCCAGAAATTCATTACAGTGTTGTAGCCGACACTTCTGAAATCCATCAGCTAGTCACAATCGCTGCTGGCATCGGAAACAATCTGAATCAGATTACCCGCTATCTGCACAGTGGTGGAAAAATCACCGTCAGTATCGTAGACGAAATTAAAAAGTGCATCACAGAAGTTCGGGAACTTCGTCGAGAAATTGTTCACTTGGGAGGAATCTATGGCAATCCTAAAACACTTCGCAGTAAAAAACGCTGACTACGGTGCTGTTATTGATTACTTGAAATACCAGCATGATGAGTTTCACCTCGTTCCCATCCTTGATGAAAACGGCAATTCCATGCTCCGGGATGAGTTTTATTTTGATGGATTGAACTGCAATCCTGAAGCATTCGATCTTGAGTGTGAATTGCTCAACCAGCAATACCATAAAAATCAAAGATATGATGAAATCAAATGCCACCATTACATCATCAGCCACGATCCCATGGATGTTGCCGATCATGGTTTGACCGGGGAACAAGCACAAGCTATTGGCATGGAATATGCCAAAGCAAATTTTCCTGGGCATCAGGCACTTGTCTGCACTCATACAGACGGCAGCAACAACTCCGGTAATATCCATACCCATATCATTATCAACAGCCTACGAAAAGAAGATATAGCCTCTCAGCTTTATACTGAACGTGCCAGCGACTGCAAGGCCGGATATAAGCACCATCTGACAAAAGAGTATCTCCGTCATTTACAAGGTTCTCTTATGGGCATCTGCCAACGCGAGGGATTGTATCAGGTCGATCTGCTCTCTCCTGCCGCAGAAAAAATCACACAGCAGGAATATCATGCCCAGCGCAGAGGACAGCTAAATCTTGATATGGCCAACATGGAGATTATGGCAGAAGGCATCGCACCCATGAAAACAAAATTTGAAACCAACAAAGAAAAAATCCGCAATGCCATCAACGACATTGCGGAACGTGCGAAATCTTTTGAAGAATTTCAGCGGCTACTCAAAGCAGAATACGGAATACAGGTTAAAGACCATAGAGGGCGATTCAGTTATCTTCCCTCTGACCGACAGAAATTCATCTCTGCCAGAAAGCTGGGAAGTCATTACGACCGAGAATACCTTTTGCAGCTCTTTGAAGAAAATGCACTCGCCGCTGAACAGAATCAGGCGCAATGGGTGCAGGATGATCCTATCACCATTCTGTTCATCAAATCCGACCTGCGTCTTGTGGTTGATTTACAGAATTGCATTAAGGCACAGCAAAGCCGAGCCTATGCCCAGAAAGTAAAAATCAGCAATTTGCAGCAAATGGCTAAAACTGTTGCCTACATTCAGGAGCATGGGTATGATACTCAGAAAAAATTGCAAGATACCACAGATACGATTCAGTCCAAAATGGCAAAAGCCCGCAGCGATGCCAAGCTCACTGAAGCCAAACTGAAAAGAGTGAACGAACAGATTCATTATCTGGGACAGTATCTTTCTACAAAATCGGTCTACGCTGATTTTCTGAAATCCACCAATAAAAAGGATTCCCGGCAGAACCATGCAGACGAGATTGCCAAATATGAAGAAGCGTTGCAATTTCTAAAGCAACATTCACCAGACGGGAAACTTCCAACCATGAAAGACCTGCGTTCTGAAAAAGAACTTCTGGTACAGCAGAAGAGCGCACAATATGAAACTTACCAGTATTTCAAAGACTACCACCGTGAATTACAAACTGTCTGTTCAAATGTCGAAAACATCTTGAATCAACCCTCCGTACAAAAGCACGCCACGCGTGAATTCACGCTATAACCTTCCGGCAGACGCGTCTTGTTACATTGCTGACGCATCTTATTACATTGCTTCAGATATATAAAAAAGAAAAAATTCCGCATGACATAAAGAAAGTGATTGACAAGCCCTCATTTTAGTGATAAAATACTAGTCAACAGATCCCGCCAAGCCTCTCTACGATGCTCAAACCGGCGGGCCTTTTCATTTTATGAGGATTGTACAAATGAAACCCTATCCAAAGAATATATATCAGACTGCTGCTCTGATTCAAAAGTACAAAGATGCTGGTCTAGTAATAACTGATGACCAGAAAGTAGAAACGGCTTTAAATGAGATTGGATTTTATCGTCTGCGCGGATATAGTTTTCATCTCTATGATAACGCCACTAAAAAATACATACCAAATGTCGCGTTCGACACCATTTGTCACATCTACAACTTTGACATGGAGTTGCGCTCTTTACTATTTGGCATGACCTGTAAAATAGAAGTTGCTCTTCGTTCCAGATTTTGCGAAGCTCTCCTGCAGAAAAATGATGCGCTGATTTACCTTGACCCTTCTATCTTCAAGGATAAAGCGATATTTTGGCGAAACACTGCATCCATTTCATCAGAAATTGCACGTTCAACAGATGTATTTATCACCCACAATTATGACAACCATGATGGGCAGATTCCCCTTTGGGCTGCTGTTGAAGTAATGTCTTTTGGAACGCTTTCCAAGTATATCAAGAATCTTTCAACAGGCACAGATTCTGTATATCCCAGTCTGGCCCAGTTTTATAAATACACTTCTGCAAAAGGTAACCTTGCCACTCCAAGCCTTGAGATGTTCTCATCCTGGATTCATGCTGTTGTTGTTCTGCGGAACATTTGCGCTCACAACTCCAGAATATATAATCGTTCCCTTACGACAAAGCCCAAGCTATTAAGTGTCGATCAGCAAAATCCGGCTCCACGCTATTGTGGTCTTTATCATTTCTTGCTCGCCATGAAATATTTACGTCCATCCGATGACGAATGGAACGATTTTATCACTAGCTTTGATGCACTTCTAAACAAGTATCAGCGCGATATTGACCTCGGAAAATTGCATTTGCCTTCTGACTGGAGGAATCATGTCTGATTCTTCCGCATATAATATTAGGACAGATCCAGTCAAGCCTCTCTACGATGCTCAAACCGACTGGCCGTCAAAAGAGGGATAGCTTTTTATAAGCCATCCCTCTTTTTTATCTCCAGCAGTATCTCCTCTTCAATGTCCTTGTAAATCACCCTCGTTTCCACCAGATTTTTATATAGCTTATCTGGATAATAAGCAAAGTACGGTTCCATCTCCGAAATGCTCAAGTGTGCATCATCCATATAGCGATACAACCGTTCCTGCAATGGCTTTCCCGTCACTTCCGAATATACATCTACATCTTTCAGCATATCCAGAAACTGAAGAGCTTTATAATTTTTCTCTGTCACAGGCACTTTCGGTTTTCGCACGATTACACGGGATTTTGCCAGAGATGTTTCTCGATAATCATTTGTTGCCTTGTTCGACACAACCTCATACATCATAGGGACCTGCGTAGTAAGCCCCATCTGATTAAAGAACATCAGGCCGCTCACATAGCCACAGCGTTCATCTTTATCTCGCAGATACTTACATTCCAGAACTTTTTCCGGTGCGAGCTGTGAGCCGGACTTAAAGATTGTCTTTTTTGGTAAAAAGTAAATTCCATTATCAAAGCGTTTTACTTTACCTGTATCTGTCAACTTCTTGATTTGCTGCCGGACATTCGTGCGGGTCATTCCATCAACTTGAAGGTCTGCAAGGAAAATCGGCTCATTTTCTTTATAGTTATCTAATAGGTATTCATATAGAGTTTCCATACTTTCCTCCTGTCACAACATCGTGTATCAAGTTTTCTGTTCTGTTATCATTATACCCACTTTTCTCTGAAATATCAAGCCCGCTATTGTAGGCAAAAGAAAAAAGGCAGCTTCCTTTTTAGGGAAGCCACCTTTCTCTCATTACGGATTATCAGTTCTTGCGGGTTCGTTCCTGCTGCTGAACCTGCGCATTGTCCTTTCGCGCTCTTTCCGCCTGTTTGATATGCAGGCGATCCAGAACCGACACTCTGCCGCCGATTACTCTGGGCTTCTTAGGCACATTGTTCACGCAGCCGTCTATCATGTTGTAGTTCTGCTCTGTGCCAGACTCCCTTGCTCTTTCTGCCGTGCCATTTTCCAAAAACTTTTCATGGTGAAGCAGCTCCCGGACTTTTCGGACAGTCGCATTGTCAAATCCACTGGCAGTCGATGTTATGAATTTCCCATCCGACTGTACTACAATGCCAGGCAGCAAGTCCGGTTTCTGGTCATTCACCATCAGAACAAAGCGTTGCTCGTCTATGGTTTTCTCATCCGTTACCGTCCACGTTCCTTTCTGCCCCTCAACCTGATAGCCTTCCTCGTTCAGAAGCAGGTACTCGCCATTTGACAACTTCGTGAAAAAACCATTGAACTTGATAAGTTCCTTTGGATTCACATAATAGGACTGCGTTTTGCCGCCAATGGATGTTACGATCACATCACTGACACCGAATTTTCGGACTCTGAATCTATCAGGATTCAGCTTTTCCATGCGTTCCCGAATCTGCACCGGTGTAACGCCTTGAATCAGAGATGCTTTATAGCCCAGAACATAGTTCTCGCTTGTCACCATAAAGCTGTTTTCAATCTGGTACTCATACGGGCGGCAGCGATAGTCCCGACTCTTTTCCAAATCATTGATCTGGTAAATCATAAAAAGATTAGCACTCATCACGCTTTCTCCTCTTCCGGGGCATCCGGTCTGTATAAATCCAGTTCCAGATTCTTGAACTGCTCATCTGGCAGATTTTCCATTTTAGAAATCACCTGCTCCACCAGCAGCCTGACTGCCATATCATCTACAACATAAGGAAGAACCGCTTCCAGTTCCTTTTTCGTATTTTCAGCCGTATCCTGCTCAAACATTGCCATAACCATCATTTCATCTGCATTAAACTTCATCTTGCTCACAGTTCCATTTCTCCTTTCTTCTTTGCCTTCTTCGGTTTTGCCTGTTCCTGATTGGATTGCTGCTCCTGCGCCTTTTTGCGATTCTTCAACGCTTCACGAACAGACTGCCGGGTGTTGGGGCGTTCCTCCAACTCCTTACTTGCCTGCCGCTTTTCTAAAAGCGTTTTCATATCCGAAATTGCTTTCTGCACCAGCGGGCTTTCCCGGTAATGCTGGATATGGTTGACGACCTCTGCCTGCACTTCTCCGCCTACCATCAGGTCAAACATTCCCGAATAGATGCTTCCATCTTCAAGAGAAAAGCCAATGCTCTTGATTCCGTTCATCCGCTCCGCCGGAATCTTATCGTAGACTTCCAATGCCTGTTCCAATGTCAGATTGTCATGGAACTCACCCATCACCGGGAACTCCGCATACTCTGCCACATAAAAGCTGATGCTTGCTTCCGGCGCAGGCTTCTCTGCCGCCAGCTTTTCTTTCATTGCTTCTGCCCGCTGTGTTTCTGCGCGGTATGACTGTTCCTGAAGATACTCGGCACTAATCACACCACACTCAGAAACGCTGTGTCCGTGTTCTGCCAGAACTTCTTCCATCACTTCCTGCACGGGTCTGTATCCATCCACTTCGATGATACCGCCGTCCATTACCGTGAAGTCCTTATTATATAAGGTATAGTCGTAGCCATCTTCGCTGGTTTGGATGTGAAAATAGCCATCGTTGATCTCATAAGCCACCTCTACATCCTGCACTTTCAACGCTTCTGCCACCAGTGCGACCACATGGTTCTGGATGTACGGATTATCCCAGCCCGGAACTTTCTTGTAATCCTCCACGATAGTATCAATACCGTTCTTGCATTGCACAATGTCCAGACTGCCCGGAAGTGGGGCAGGCGTTTTCTCCACGCCAAGGGCTTTCAGATGAAAATTCGGAACCTGCTGATAGCAGAACATTCTCCTTGTCCTGTTCCAGCAACGGCTTTGCCACTGCAAGGTCAGCTTTCAGACCTGCTATGCGCTCTTTCGCTGCCGTGATCTCTGCCGGATACCGCCGTGCAATATCCGATTCCAGACTGTAAATCTGACTGGTGTGGTTGGCCCGCATCAGCTTCAGTTTGCTGACCTGAATATCCAAATCCATCTTTTCCTTGATGTAGGGATTTCCCGTTGCCAATGCTTTGATTTCTGCATAGGTCAGCGCGGTATCGTCCACATCATCGCAGGCACGGACAGGAGATTTCGAGGTCATGATCTGCGAGATGAATTTCTGCTTATTTTCCAGAATTTGCCACATATACGAATCGAACGTATTTTCTGTGACGTAACGGAAAATCTTCACTTTCTGGTTGCGGTTTCCCTGACGAAGAATCCGTCCTTCCTGCTGTTCCAGGTCAGAGGGTTTCCACGGGCAGTCCAGATGATGCAGGGCAATCAGCCTGTCCTGAATGTTTGTACCAGCACCAAGTTTTGGGGTCGAACCAAGCAGGATACGCACCTGACCGGAACGCACCTTTGCAAACAGTTCTGCCTTTTTGGTTTCGGTATTTGCCTCATGGATGAAAGCAATCTCCTCACGGGGGATTCCCTTTGCCACCAGTTTCTCCCGAACATTATCGTACACATTGAATGTTCCGTCTGCTTTCGGGGTCGATAAATCACAGAAAATTAACTGGGTGGATTTGTCGGGCGTGGATTCTTCCCATACCTGATAGGCATTCTCCACACAGAGGTTGACCTTGCTTTCCGGCTCATCCGGGAGCAGGTCATTGATAAGCCGCTGATCCAAAGCCAGCTTTCTGCCATCGTTCGTGATCTTGAGCATATTGTCAATTTTGGGATTGACATTGCCGTTTCGCACCTGCTCCGCGCGGTCGGCAAAGCTGCTCACCATTTCCTGCTGCGTTTCGCTGGGTTTCAGCACCTCATTGATGTACTCTGCTTCTGGCACAGGCAGATTCAGCATATCCGCCGTCTGTACGTCTGCGGACTCCTTGAACAGTGAGATCAATTCCGGGAGATTGAAAAAACGGGCGAACCGCGTCTTTGCACGGTAGCCCGTTCCCTCTGGGGACAATTCAATTGCCGTAACGGTTTCACCAAACGAAGCCGCCCAGCTATCAAAGTGTCCAAGATGAAGTTTCTGCAAGGTGTCATACTGCAAGTAGCGCATAATGGTATACAGCTCTACCATGCTGTTCGACACAGGCGTACCTGTTGCAAAGGTCACACCCTTGCCGCCAGTGATCTCATCAAGATACTGGCACTTTGCAAACATATCCGAGGATTTCTGCGCATCGGTCTGAGCAATACCAGCGATATTCCGCATTTTTGTATAGAGGAACATATTTTTATAGAAATGGCTCTCATCCACAAACAGGCGGTCAACACCAAGCTGCTCAAATGTAACCACATCGTCCTTGCGGCTCTGGTCGTTCAGCTTCTGGAGCTTTGCCTGTAAGGTTTTCTTTGTTTTCTCCATCTGCTTGACCGTGAAACTCTTACCATCGTCCTCTGCCTTTGCTTCTGCAATCGCAAAGGTAATGTCCTGAATCTGCCGCTCGATCATGGATTTCTGCCGTTCCGGGGAAAGCGGAATCCGCTCAAACTGCGAATGCCCGATAATAATGGCATCATAATCGCCCGTAGCAATCCGGGAACAGAACTTTTTCCGGTTGGATGGCTCGAAATCCTTTTTCGTTGCCACCAGCACATTGGCATTCGGATACAGCCGCAGGAAATCCGCGCCCCACTGCTCTGTCAGATGGTTCGGCACAACGTAGAGATTCTTCTGTGCCAGACCCAGACGGCGGCTTTCCATGCCGGCAGCAATCATCTGGAAGGTCTTTCCAGCACCCACACAATGCGCCAGCAGCGTATTATTGCCATACAGGATATGCGCCACTGCATTTTTCTGATGCGGCATCAGGCTGATTTCCGGGGTCATGCCCACGAACTTGATGTGACTGCCATCGTATTCACGGGGACGAATCGCATTGAACCGCTCATTGTAGACCTTGCAAAGTTCCTCTCTGCGGTCTAAATCCTTGAAAATCCACTGCTTGAACGCATCCCGAATCGCTTCCTGTGCCTGCTGCGCCAGCATGGTTTCTTTTTTGTTCAGCACTCTCCTTTCTCTTCCATCCTCATAGATGGTATCGTAAATTTTGGTATCCCGGAGATTCAGTGCATCTTCCAGCAGTCGATAACCGTTGACCCGCATTGTGCCATAGGTGTTCGTTACACGGGGATTACTCCGGTCAAGTGACTTGCCGCTGATATTCCATGCACCGCTGATCTCCGAATAGGTAGCTTTGATGGAACTTCCGATATAGTAGCTTGGTGTCTTAAACACCTGCTCCATGAAGTCCGTAATGTACTCTGCCTTGATCCAGTTTGCACCCAGCCGCACTTCAATCTCCGAAGCATTCAAATCTTTCGGCTGTACCCGCTTGAGATACTCGACATTGACCTGATACTCCGGGTGGTTTGCAGCAAAGGTTTCTGCCGTTTCCAGCTTTTCCCGGACATTGCCGGACAGATATTCGTCTGCCGTCACCCACACCTGTGTGACAGGATTGCGGAAGATAACGCCCGCCAGTTCTTCGGTCACTTCCTGCTCTGTCTTTCCGCAAAGTTCAGCCATAAACGGCACATCGACCTTTGCTTTTTCTCCGATGGAGAGTGCCAGGGCTTCACTCGGCGTATCCACAGAGGTCACAGGTTCCGGCTTGCGAATGGTGCGTTTCGTGAAAATATCTGCCAGACGCTTGAGGTTTTTATCCTCGTCCAGAATCTCAAGGGATGCCAGCAGGCAATAGCTGCTGTCCTGCCGGAATGCCCGTTTGTTGGCAGTGCTGTTGATAAGACCGTACTGCGCTGTGAACCGCTTATACTGGTCTTTCAGCTTTCCTTGCAGCAGTTCCACTTCGGCATCTGTACCATCGTGCAACTGGCAGTCCAGCAATTTCTGTGTAGTTTCCCGCAGGGCGATCATCCCCAGCACACGCTCTGCCGTGACCGCAGGCAGGTCAACCTTGTTCATATAGGAGTTTTCACGGTAATAAACCTGCCCGTCCACATTGGTGTAGCTGAAATTCTTCACGTTCGGGTCTGCCGGGAGCGGTTCTGCATTCTGGTTAAGTTCATCGTCCGTGATTTCCGGCTCTGTGATTTCCGCATGGATGTTCTCAACGGCTGCTTTCAACTGCTGTGCAAGGTCTGCGCCCTCGATGGGCTTGACTGTGGTTTCCTGCTTACCGTACTGTGTACTTTCAGTCGTGATCTCGCCCAGCACCATTTCAGGATGCTGCGCAAAATACTGGTTGATGGGGTATCCCTCCGGCGTTGTGCCAAGGTCTACCCACTCTGCCCGCTCCACTGCCGCCCGGTCACGCTTCTGCAAAAACAGAATGTCGGCTACTACGCTTGTATTCGCATTGCGCTGGAACGCATTGTTTGGCAAGCGAATTGCGCCGACCAGATCAGCACGGTTGGCAAGATACTCTCGGACAGAGGAATCCTTTTTGTCCATCGTGCCGCTGGAAGTGACTACCGCCACCACGCCGCCCGGACGAACAAGGTCAAGACTTTTTGCAATAAAGTAGTCGTGGATGAGGAAGTTGTGGCGGTCATACCGCTTATCCGGCACTTTGTAATTACCGAACGGCACATTGCCCACCACACAGTCAAAGAAGCTGTCCGGGAACTGCATCGTTTCAAAGCCCTGCACGGCAATCTTATTCTTCTGATAAAGCTGCTGTGCAATGCGTCCTGATACGCTGTCCAGCTCTACGCCATACATCTTGATGTTTTCCATGCTTTCAGGCACAAGACCCATGAAATTGCCGACACCACAGGACGGCTCCAGCACATTGCCTTTACTCAGTCCCATGTTGGAAAGGGCTTCATACATTGCCTTGATAACCGTAGGTGAGGTGTAGAAAGCATTCAGCGTGGATGCCCGCGCTTCGCTGTATTCATCTGCCGGGAGCAGAGATTTCAGTTCCGCATACTCCTTTGTCCAGTCCGCATTCTTCTCGTCGAATGCCTGCGGAATGCCGCCCCAGCCGACATACCGAGAGAGAACTTCCTGTTCTTCTGCGGTTGCCTGCCGCTGTTCAGCATCCAGCGTTTGCAGCAGTCGGATGGCTTCGATGTTTGTGTAGAGCAGTAAAGACTGTGGTTTCTATCGCTTCTTTCATCGGCACATCGGCCTGTTCGTACAGATGCCGAATGTACTCCAGCGGTTCCGTTCGGAAGATCGGATACCGGGCTTCTTTCGCAAGGGTCATGTCCTGCAAGCTGACCGTCCCCTGCTCAAAGTTGACCGAATCCACACGGAACTCTCTATCGTCCAGTTCAATGATGGTATTGACTGGCAGATATTCCTCTCTGCGGAAATACTTTGTCTGCGCATGGGTTCCATCTTCCTGCTGGCCGGACAGAT
>OOAO01000747.1_pt1 | contig 34015 bp, 19 predicted proteins | sample 1671821 | NCBI WGS metagenome assembly OOAO01 (sample SAMN06348196, study PRJEB24527) | human gut metagenome | biome: human gut; feature: ankylosing spondylitis patient; material: feces | host: Homo sapiens | place: China | collected 2015-10 | reverse complement strand
TACCTTATGTGATTGACAAGACGCTCGATCCTACAATGCTCCGTTTCATACAGCCCGCACAGCTTCATCAGACCGGGACAGACAGTCCAATTCCTATCCAGACAGTGAGGGAATGCGATTTGTTGAAGAATGGTGACAATATGCAACTCGAACAGATCAGGAAATTGCATGGGCAGGGAATGTCGAACAGGAAGATAGCTGAGGAACTGAACCTATCACCTGCCACTGTCGGAAAAAGGCTGAAAGGGATGGATGTTGATGAGAATGGATGAATGTAAGAATAGCTAAAAGTGAAAGGATTGGCTTTTGAGGGCCAATCCCTTCACATTGTATATTATTTGCTGTTGATTTCTGATGATTAGCATTGTTTACTGATGTTTACTAGTGTTTACGGGTGTTTAAGGTGTTTATAGGTGTTTACTAGTGTTTATGGGTGTTTATACTGTTTACAAGTGTTCACTATATAAACGAATAAACACTCTTATATTGATTTTTTTCTTCTTTTGGGTTATTCATTATTATTATCCCTAAATACCTATTATGTATATGGTAGTTTCAATAGGAAATGACCCAAAAGAAAGAAAAAACATCATTCTCTCTTCTTTTCTTTGGGTTATTTCTTTTCATATCCTATTACTTACTACTATATAAAGGCAATATCATATAAGTAAGACTGAAGAATGGCCCAAAAGAAAAAAATAGATAGTGGTGTTCATTCATTTACACACTAAACATAGGTAAACAGGCTAAACACTAGTAAACACCTATAAACACTCATAAACACCCGTAATCAGTGGTAAACATCAATTAATATACATCTTAGTGGGGTGTTCGCTTCCCAAACAGCGAACGCCTCCACACATCAATAACATAAAAACAAACAACAATGAACGATATAGATTTTTATACAAGTAAGAACAACACACTCCCGGCAAAAAGGATGAGTGTGGATTATGCCCTCCGTTTGATTCAGGAAGGCAGATACAGGGAATACGCGGACAAGGTTAGAAATGCCAAGACCAGGGAGGAATTGGACCGGGCTAAATTCGACGCTCCCGGATTTTCATTCTCAGGCATATTCGAGAGACGCGGGAAAGACAGGCTGATAAGGCATAGCGGTATCATGGCCATCGACATAGACCATCTGGACGGGGACGTGTTTTTAGAGAAGGAACGGTTGATGAAGAACCCTTATGTATACTCGGTCTTCCTCTCAATCTCCGGAAAGGGTCTCAAGGTACTGGTCAAGGTGCCGGACGGTCTTGACGCAGAAAGACATAAACTCTACTACAAGGCTATAGCTGAGGATTTTGGTGTGGATGAGGATAGAAGAGCTCAGGATGTGGCAAGATATACGAACGTCACCTACGATCCTGACCTCTATCTCAACCTTGGAGCACTTGTATGGAATAAACCGGAAGTGATAGCAGTGGAAAAAAAAGCGTCAACAGTCAACTACACAGCCCCGATAACTGATATGGATGAAAGTCTCAGGATCATACTCTCATGGACGGAAGGGGGATTCAGGAGAGGCAACCGTAACGGGTATGTCTATGATACGGCCTGCAATCTCTGTGAATATGGTATTGAAAAAGACGAGGCGCTTGATATACTTCTCCCTTATGCATGTCCTGACTTTACGACCAATGAGATAAGGTATACGGTCGGCAATGCATACAGGAATGAAAGGTTCGGGAGTAAGACGCTGAGAAGAGAAGGGGCGGCAGAAAGGTTGAAAGTGTTATTCTCCAAGGTAAAAAATATTCCTTCATTTTATCATCTTCCAAACCCGACAATGGAATACCGCCCGGACATGAGGATTGTGATAGTGGATGATGATGGCGTGGCTGAAGGGATGACGAGGCTTTTTCCAGGTTTCCAATGGTTCTCTACGGGCGGAAAGGTATTGTCGGAGGAATTGATGGCAGGTATTCCAAGACATCTACGTATCCTTATTTGCCCACGCCTCAACAATCAATGGTCTTATCAGTGGAAGGCAGAGATAGAGACGCTGCAATGGAAAGGTTATGGTCTGCATGTCTGGAAATGGTGGAAGGAGTTCGAGCCTGGAGTAGATGATTACATGAAAGGCAGTTCTGTGTATGATGTGATATGCAGAAGATAGATAGGATAATGGAAGAGATGAGTTTATAATGACTTGTCTCTTCTTTCTATTTTTTAGGGTAATTCAGAAACGTGCCTTGAACTCTGGGAATAAAATCTAAACCCGCTTCCCGATAATTCAGAGGCACTTCTTATTTATGACCTTTAGGAGAACTGAGAGAAACTTACCAAATAGTTTCAGTTTGTACTGGATTACGATACATGATCTATACCACGAATGTAATTAAAGGCTATAACAGGAAAATTTGGTAATCTGCCACGTGACATTCCTCTAAATAGAATATTTGTCGTGTAACCATTTTCAAATTTTGCTCCTTTTTGAACTTGAGTCATTTCATAGGCATCCGATACTATCTTTGCCTGAATCACATCAAGTCCTACCTGGGTGGAAAAGGCAAATTCGGAAAATCGGTTCTAAGTAATATATTACTACACGCTCTATGCAAATTTTATTACCTATTCTTTGTTTGACTGCAATAAGATTATGAAATGTGTTCACTAGGTTATAATATGTATTTGAGCCGTTAATTATATCAATAATTTACCTTACAACGACATTTAGCCCATTTGAGAACAAGTCAATATACAGATTTTGAGTGAAAAGGAATGGCATATTGCAATTATCCATTCGGATTGAAATAAACTTAATGAAATTCTGGGCAGCCTTAAAGTTCACATTTTGCCATTCTCACCATATTACTTTGTAAACTATTGATTAATACAAAAAAGGAAAAAGAATTTATAATTTATGAGTCCTTCTTCCATTTTTTTTATTATGCCATCATCAGGTTGAATAGACCAGCTATCATAGAAAGTATTTTGCAGACCGTAAATAGCACACTGTTTAATCGCAACCTGTTCAACAACAGGCTTATATTTATAATTATGTGATGAAAATATCATAAATGAAGTTTTTAGTTATTTACTGTTCCCGAAAAAATACACGTTATTCATCTGTAATTGCAAAGTATGTTTGTCTATCTATCTCTTCTTTGGGTGTATTACCCCAATCAATACTTTTAATACAACTAAAATCTTTATCAATTAGTTTTTTTACTTCTAATTGATTTATTTCGTTATAAATTTCAGCGTGTGTATCCAATTGTTGAGCTTTGGATATTGACATTTCTGATATTTCACTATATATTGTCATCATAAATATTTATTTAGCGTTCAAAATAATGATGATTTAATTCTGGAGAAAAATAATGTTTACGTTTTAACCATATAAATCCATCTCCTTTCGTTATTACAGCAACATCTACAGGTCCTCCAACACTCTCTTCTTCTGAAGTAATTCTTCGTTTCAAATAAGTCATTCGTACAAGACTTTCTGCCATGTCCGCTAAATCTTCTTTACTTAGGTAAGAAATTGTATTTACTAATTTTTCGATATAATTCGTTTGGATGTACTCATTCATATTTTGGATATACACATCAGTATAAGCATCAACATCTAAAGTATGAAATATATTTATTAATTCCATTGGTGCATTAGCCGTCTGTAGTTTTGATATAATTTCATCTTTAAATGTATTGAGAGAGGATTTATAGGTATTGTAGAATTGAACACGTAAATCAGCATCAATTCCACGAACAACAGTGTTTGCAACATCTGTTTGTGCAAAAGGCTCTACACAAGCAACATTTTCATTAGAAACTACATATTTACTTTTACTAGTATACTTTATTTTATTATCAAAAGCTAAACTTACAACAAAAGATTCATAAGATGGGAACAGCTCATCTTCCCCATATCCCCAAATAATAATCTCGGTTGTAATTAAATATACATGAATGTTTGAGGTGATTATTAAAAACAAAGCACTAATAAACTTTCCCTTAAAATTTTTAGGGCAACTAGAAGAAAGGCAATCCTTTAAAGTATTATCAATAATATCTTCTGCATAAATAACAAATTTTTCCAATGTATAATCTTCAAATCCATAACATTTGTCTTTTATTGAATACAAATCAATGAACTCGTCAAGTCTCAACAGCAAAGCTGAATATAATGTTTCATCATTAACTGTATCTCCTATCTTTTTAATATCATCTTGAGCTAAATTTAAAATTTCTTCCCAGAAACTATTTATAACGAAAGATAAATCACTTTTTTGCTTATCACAAAGTGACGGCATAATTTTCTGATTAATAAAATTAAAAAAATCCTTTGAATAATCGCTGAGTAATGGCTTTGATGAATTTCTAAGTTGATTGCGATAAATTTTAAAAATATCCTCCCACGGCATTCCTAGAAAATCCAAATTTCCACAAATAGCCGCTCCTACAGGATTATACTTAGATAATTCAAATATTTTATTGGCATGATTGGTAATTTTATGCCTTGATGAAATAGTATGTGTTGCTGCACTATCAGCTGCAAATGCAACACCTCTCCTGTTTATAGTACCAACAATTGCTGTCATATTATTATCGCTAAAAAAATCACTACTTTTTATATTGATTCTGTAAATATCTACAGTCTCATATTGTTTAAATAATTCACCTATGTATCCAATTCAAGACTCGGCGAATATAGTTCTTATCTTCATTTGTTACCCCTTCTTTAAATCTCTCTATACGTACAATTTTAATACATATATTTGCTACATGAACATTAAAAAGGCAAATTCTGCCTATAATACACACAAGATTCCATAAGACAATCAATTTCCTTTTCTTCAAACAAAGGTGATTGTATTTGAAGTTACCCAAACAGATTCTATGTTTGGAGATATAATTGATTTCTTCACGAAGAACTATACTTAGTCTCAAAAACTTTTCCTTTTGATCTATGCCAAGGAAACATCTACCCAATAGGTTGGCAAGAATGCCAGTTGTACTGCTACCTGTAAATAGATCTAAAATCCATGCATTAGGAGGAGTAGAAACCTGAATTATTCGAGACAATACGCACAACGATTTTGCACAGAATATTTTCCGCATGACTTCTCCCACATAATACAGTTCAAAATTTAGAATTCCAATTCCGTTAAGCAATGAGCTACAGAAAAAACATTATGATATGTGTTAGCCTGCCATAATATGTGCGCTTCTTAATCGTTCTGCTAAAAATTCTTCTATCTTCATATGTATTTAGTCTCTATTTGGTTTATAAAAGTACAAATAAAAAACTATTTTGTTAACCATAGGAACTTTTTATTTGTCAATCTTCTTATTTTTAGGGATATTTTACATTATTTGGTATAACATTTAAGTTTTATAGTATTTTAGTTCTCTTTCCCTCATATAACGATTTTCTCATTATTTTTATATAAATATGACGTATCTTGATAGCATGACACTGACCATACGATTAATTCCAACATCAAGAAATCTTTCTGCCTTGACCCTCTTCTTTATATCATACTCTAGAACAATTATTCACTCATATTTTTAGAAACACTTCATATTATAACGAGAAGAATAGAGGAGCAACCGTAATGCATGGTCCCTTTCATAATTATTTCTATACTCCAAACTTTTTTCTATCTCTAGACCATACTTACACTCCATCCTTCAGTCCTGGCTATCATCTTCATCGGATAACCTTTGCCGGGAAGTCTTGACACACCAAAACAACTGCCGGACAAATTCATTAGGCCATCACTCACATATTCTCCTCTTTTAACTTACACACATAAAAAACTACCGTCTGACAAAACCCCGAAATCCTTAGATGTGTGAGACTTAAACAATATATCAAATCTAAAAATCAAACAACATGAAAGAAGAAACAAGAAAAATGTTGGAAAAGGCCCGGGCAGGTGATGCCGAGGCCCAGTATTTAACCGGTCTGTATTATGAGGATAAGGGGGATGTCAATGAGGCTTTCCTATGGTATGACCGTTCGGCAACGCAGGGATTCGTGTATGGAATCAACGCCGTTGCTGTGTATTACCTGAAAGGGATGGCTGTAAAGCGTGATGTGGGCAGGGCAATCGCTCTTCTGGAAAGTATCGCGGAAAAGGAACCTACAGCGAAAGCCAATCTGGGCCATATATACCTGGAAGGGGAAGGATGTCCGCAGGATATACAGAAAGGCATCGGGTTATTCAGGCAGGCTGCGGATTCAGGTGACGGACTGTCGGCTTTCACAATGGGACATATACGCCTCAAAGGGTTGTATGGAACTCCCGTAATGTACAAGGAAGCGACAGGATGGTTCGAGAAGGCCTATGAACTGGGGATATACGACAGTGTGGATTTCCTCTGTGACCTGTATGAAGGTCTGTATTCACGAGGCATGAGGGACATCAGGAAATACAGGTTATGGTCGGATATCAGAAAAAGCCTTGAAAAAGTTCCCTGCACCGGTCTGGCAATGCCATCATCCGCAAAGGGAGGCAATGTACCGGTATTCGGGGAGGCAAACGGCAGACAGTACATCATCATCGGCGGGGAGAAGGCTTATGTCGATCTCCTCGTTGCGGAGACATTCCTGGTCAATCCTGATCCGAAGAGCTATACGGAAGTGGAGCATATTGACGGTGACATGTCCAACAATGCGGCTGATAATCTCAGATGGATAAAAAAGTAATAAAGTCTATGGTAAGGAATATGAAAGTAACATTGACAGAAAAGATTAATTGGACAAAGTACAACCTGACTTATCCGGGATTGGATGATATTATACAGATGATTCGTACGGGAGACATGCAATTACATGACAATGAGTTTGGAGACTATACGTTACAACAAGCCATTGCAAAAATCAGAAGTGTAGCTCCAGGTGACATGCAGAAATGGAAAGCCAGACTCCTGCCCGCTGTTGCCTATAACGGTATATTCAGGGAACTCAGCAGTGCGGGGCTGATTGAATACTCGTGTGTGACGGCATTGGATTTTGACCATATAGCAACACCGGATGAAATGATCTGGTTACGAAACAAGCTGATGATAACCGAATGTGTCCTGAGTGTTTTTGTTACACCCAGTGGAAATGGACTGAAAGCCTTGGTTTTGCATGACAATACAGATCCGGCCAGACATGGGGATTTATATGAGCAGCTACTAAACAAGTTCTATGTGGCTGACAGGAATGATTTAGGCTGTAAAGACCTTGCACGCAGAAATTATCTGAGCTACGATCCGGACATATGGGTCAATCCCACCCCTGAACCGTACCATTATGTCCCCACCATAAAGCCACAGGTACAGATGCCACAATTATCCGGGACAAGAACAGTGTCGGACAAAAGCATCATCAACATTATGAACTCCCACTGGAAGAAGAACAATCCGGAGTATTGGCAAAAAGGAAACAGGGGAAACAGCATCTTTATGTTAGCCTGCCGGATGTGCAAATGGGGTGTTGACGAAGGACTGGCTGCTGAGTATTTCATTGATGGCTGGGAAGATGACACAATGGATGAAAAGGAAATCAGAAGCCATGTAGGCAATGCCTATAAGACCGAAGAGAAGAACTTCGGAACATTGATATTTACAATACACTGATTTAATCAACCCTTAAAAACAGAAATTATGGCACTGACAAAAAGCCGGGGCAACATGTATCCTTTTGTTACCCACACGTGGAATGCGATAAAAGGGATATGTTTTCATGATTGCCCCTATTGTTACATGAACTATAATATAAAAGCCGACTACGGTTAACAATAATTAGCATAATTATGCGAGTTGTCGTGGATGGAAAGCTCGTCGGGGCTGACTGCGCAGCCCCTTGCCGCATGGCGTTCCCTCCGCAGGAGCTATTATGGCTTTGCAGACTTGAATCCATCAATATAAGGCTTTTCTTGAGTGACTACCGCAAAGGCTTGCCTTACGAGTTTGTTGGCGACCGCAACGACCGCCACTTTCCCCGGCTTGCCGTTAGACCTTAACCGGTTGAAACACTCCTTACATTCGGCATTGCATCGCAGGGATGCCATTGCAGCAACATAAAGCAGGCTGCGCAAGGATGAATCACCGTTACGGTTGATGTGACCTTTGACATTGACTGACGTACCGGATTGTTGGTAAGTGGGCGACAGCCCCAGATATCGGGTAAGCTGCTTGGCGTTATCAAAGTAAGCAAAACCTCCTGTAGCCATGATTAAGGCTGCCGCGAGTGTGACGCCGATCCCTTTGACGGAGGTGAGCAAGCCCATCTGTTTCCTATACTCACCTTGTGCCAAATTTGCCAGTTCCTCTTCCAAGTCCTTGACTTGCCTTTCAAGGAAAGCGATAGTCTTTTCTATGGTTTTCTTGCACTTGGAATCGAAGAAAGGAAGTGCTTCCATAGAGCCTTTCAAGTTACGGGTGGCTATAAGTTGCTTTTTGAGCTGGCGTATGACTGTCCGTTTCTGCTTCAAGATGAGAATGGCATCACTGCGGAGTTTATAAGGGGCGGGGTGCATTTTCTCTCCATAGAGGGCAATCAAACGTGCATCCGTTTCATCCGTCTTGGTGACGGAAAGCATCACACGGGCGAAGTTTTTTATCTTGAGAGGATTTTCCAGGCTGACAGTAATTCCTGCTTGCGAAAGAAGATAGACGAGCAGGGAACTGTAATTGCCGGTTGCTTCCAGCACGCAATGATAATCATCGGCTGACAAGGTTTGAATGAACTCGTGAACACCTTTTGTGGTGTTCTTGAATGTTTTTGTCTTACTGCTCTTGGCAGAAGAATAAGCTACTACGAAAGTCGCTTTGCTGACATCAATTCCAACGTAGGTCATAGTCTTAATGATTTATTGAACAACATCTGTACATCGTGAGCCATCATTGCGAATGCGGGGTCTAAAAGCCCATTGAACTATCCGGTTTTTGATGTATAAAGTGTGGGGGCAGAACATGTAACACGGTCTTTATGACTAATGAAGAGTCGGTCTTATTCCACACTTTGATGTTGAATGTTTATGCAAATTTATAACGATAATTTATTATACAATGAAGAAATTCGACGGTCTTCTTCCTATACGGTTTGATCCCAAGGAACTGGAAGTAAACCTGGGTGAAGGCAATTTCATTTTCGTAGGCAGCGGAACGGATGCCTGGGCTTTCGATATACCTTCGGACTGGATTACCCGGTTCCTGGATTATTGTAACCAGTTTGATAACAACTATCTTTTCCAATCCAAGGACCCTTCACGTTTTCTGGAGTTCATAGGTCATCCGGTAATGCGGAAATCGGTTTTGTGTACGACCATAGAAACCAATACCTTTTATCCGGACATCGTAAGGAATGCTCCAAATACCCGGAAACGTGCCAAAGCCATGCAAAAACTGGCGAACCTTGGAATGAGAACCTATGTGACCTGTGAACCTCTGATACAATTCGACTTGCCCGAAATGGTTGAACTTGTCAGGATGTGTTCCCCTGTACAGGTCAATATCGGCAGGAACTCACGACAGGACATTACCCTTCCCGAACCGACAAGGAATGAAGTGCAGGCATTGATAACCGGACTTCAGAGATTTACCAGAGTGGTAGTCAAATCCAATGCCAAGTGCTGGATTTGAGAATGTCCTGACTGATTGGAAAGATAAAGGAGACGCTGCATAAGCTTTCCTTTAAAATTTCATCAAAGCCGATAAAGAATCCATATGTCAAGGATACAGGTAAAAAATATTGTAAAATAACATCTTGTGAGTTAACCGAAGGCAAGTTAATTATACATATACTGCATATTTTATTATAATACCCACTCAGGCGGCGTTAGCCTACAACTGACGGAAGAGAAATAAAATATGATGACGGAATGCAACTTTTTTTGCTAAAATTGAGATTTTTACTTAAAAGAAATAGATTGTATAAGAAAAAATATTGATGCAAACTTAGTGTTGACTCACCCAATACGGAACAAGTGACATAAAAAAATTGTATGATACCTCGTCCGATGGTATGCAGCCTAAAGTTACCAATATCATTACAATACTCCCTTCATAACCTTTGATGGTATTGTACGGGTATTCTGGAGTAACGTTACAATCAGATAGAGACAGGATGTTTCTATTTTTTTTCTGCATAGTGGAGGGCAGGAAAGATCAGTGCCTGTAAAACCCGGGAGAAAAGCCGTATATCATCTCCCGGTAGTCTTTGGCACTTTGTTCTTTTTGCCCCTTGAATATCCTTTTACTGTTTATATAGCAAAGTTGGTTATGGTTGCTGATAGGGATAGAAATTGTATACACCCATTTATATCCCCCTCTTACCGAATACGCAGAAGACAGTGTATGATTTAGCCGGCAATGCATATTTCCCACTTCCACTTTAATCTCCGGACAATAGCCATAAATGAAGATGATGTATCCGCTAAGTTCCTGTCGATAGTCAACCGTAGGCAGGTTATATGATTGGTTATTATGATATAGTGTTAGAGTATAGATTATTATATAACCTGCCTTTGGTTGACTTTGCGATATGCTTTTGATGGTGAAAATATAATGCACAACCAGAAGAAGTATGTGAGAATTTTTATTATAGTTTCTGGGGTGTAAGGGGATTATTTTACTGTTCCTGATGGTTCATGGCGTATTCTTCATGGATCGCCCGCTCGAAGGGTAACATCAAAGTGGCATGATGGGGTAATTTATCTTGAGGTATGGAAGAGAAAGAAAATACCTGTGATCAATCATTCTCTATTCATTCCAATTTACTTTTGGATTTATCATCGAATAGTAATAATATTGGAAAAGAATGAAATACGATCAGACTTTAACTTGGAAACATAAAGAAGAGCTTCTTGATTCTATACCAAGATAAAAAGCCCTTCAAATCATTACTGAACTCTTAATCGGGTTATCATATAAAACGTTCGGAGAAGTCTTCAAGGGTGAATGATTGAAGTAATCTGAAAAAGGGAAAAATACAAGGGTATGAAATTACAATGATTAAATATTGTTAAAAACAACGTAATGCTTTACGTTAATAATTGAATGAGGTTAATGTTTACATGATTTATAATATATATATATTTGACCAGCTGTTTAAATATAAAATGCATTTTATTATAATAAATGTTGGATAAAAAACAAAATGCCTATGAAACATCACTGAATTTGCACAAAAGTAAATAATTTACTGATCTATTTTCATTATACTATGTATATAAACACAAAACAAAATCAAAAAATAATACTTAAATTTATGGAAATAAAATTGTTTGCCAAACGTATTAGTATACTTTTTCTTTTAATACTAGCAATTACAACTAATATGATTTATGCACAAAACACTGACATTATATCTGGAAGAGTTTCCAGTTCGATTGGTGAACCTATGATTGGAGCAAGTGTTATGGTAAAAGGTACTACTAACGGTACGATAACGGATCTCGATGGAAATTTTAAAGTAGAAGCATCATCAACTGCAACGTTAATTATTTCCTATGTAGGGTATGTCACCCAAGAAGTGCAAATTGCTGGTAGAAAAGCTGTCAATATTACCTTAAAAGAAGATACTGGACTGCTGGAGGAAATTGTAGTGGTAGGATTTGGAACACAGAAAAAAGTAAATTTGACTGGTGCAGTTGGACTTGCTGATGCAGAAAGTTTAAAAGAACGCCCAGTCTTAAATGCAACTCAAGCATTGCAAGGATTGGTTCCTGGATTACAGATAACTCAAACCAACGGAACATTAGGTGACACCCCTACTATTAATATTCGTGGTACAGGAACTATTGGCGAAGGATCAAGTGGAAGCCCTTTAATTCTAATTGATGGTATGGAAGGAGACTTAAATATGATAAATCCTCAAGATATAGCTTCTGTTTCTGTATTGAAAGATGCCGCATCTTCTTCCATTTATGGTTCACGTGCCCCCTTTGGAGTTATTCTTATTACTACTAAAACTGGAAGTAAAGACAAAATTTCTATCAATTATAATAACAGTTTTCGCTGGGCTTCACCTATAAAGATGATGAAAATGATGAATTCTGTAAATTTTGCCAGTTTTTTAAATGATGCAATGACAAATTCGGGCAGATCTCCACAGTTCGTTTTAGATCATGTAAACAGGATGGAAGATTATATGAATGCTGTACCTTGCGGTCCTGGACAAAGAAGAAAAGTCGATGGAACCATAATTTATGCAATTGATCCTGATGTAAACGGACAATGGTTAGATGGCTATGCAAACGGAATAGATAATGTTAATATTTTCGATGAAATATATAAAGGTACTACATTTAATCAAGAACACAATTTCAGTGCAAGTGGTGGGAATGATAGAATAAACTATTATGTCTCTTTTAATTACATGCATCAGGATGGTTTTATGAAAATTGGAAATGATGATTTAAAACGTTATAATACTACAACCAAGTTGAACATAACTCTGACTGATTGGTTAAAGCTAAATCTTTCTACGAGATTTACTCGTCAAGATTATGAACATCCTTTTTTTATGGACAATTGGGAATATTATGAACTTGTAGGAAGGTCTTCATGGCCCAATATTCCACTTTATGATCGTAATGGCTATTATTTCAATGCTCCGTCTGTTCCTCTTAAATTAGCAGAGCAAGGAAGCAAGATGCGACAAACCGACAATCTGTATCAGCAGGTAGGATTTATGATTGAACCGATAAAAAATTGGGTAACACACATTAACTTTAATTATCGTATTAATAATGTATTTAATCGTTCTCAGCAATTTGCTATATACAATCATGATATAAATGGGGAACCGTATAGTTCTGATTTAACTTCTGGAATAGGAGAAGATATTTCAAAAGAAAATTATTATAATTTTGAAGTCTATAGTGAATATACTCACTCATTCAAAGAGAAGCATAATTTACATGTTTTAGTTGGTTCACAAATAGAAGATTTTAAGCGACAAACTCATAATTTATATCGTGATGGAATAATACTAAACTCTAAACCAGAAGTTGATTTGACAACAGGGTTAGGTTCTAACGGAAGTGTCGTTTCTCCAACAGTAGGAGGACAACGATCAGAATGGGGATTAGTTGGCTTTTTTGGACGATTGAATTATGATTTTGAAGGGAAATATCTATTTGAAGGTAATTTAAGGTATGATGGGTCTTCTCGATTTCGTAAAAATAATCGTTGGAAGCTTTTCCCTTCGTTCTCTTTAGGATGGAATATTGCACGCGAAGAATTTTTTATACCATTGCAAGATGTTGTAGGTATGTTAAAGTTGCGCGCTTCATATGGAACTTTAGGAAATCAAAATACAAATAATTGGTATCAAACTTATCAAACAATTAAGCTAAATATAGCAGGAGGGACATGGTTACAAAACGGTATCAAACCTAATACATCTTCCGCTCCATCTTTGGTCTCAACTGAATTGACTTGGGAAACAGTTGAAACATATAATATCGGACTTGACTGGGCGTTGTTTAATAATCGCTTGACAGGATCATTCGATTATTTTGTGCGAAATACCAATAATATGGTAGGAAAATCTCCTGAGTTACCAGCAATATTAGGCACTGACGTTCCTGTTACAAATAATACAAACTTACGTACTTCTGGATGGGAGCTGAATATAGGTTGGCAAGATCGATTGAGCAACGGGCTTTCTTATAGTGCCACTTTCTTATTGTCAGACTCTCGTACTAAAATAACTAAATACCCTAATAATCCGACAGGATTAATTGAATCTTATATTGCAGGTCGCTATACAAATGAAATCTGGGGATATGAAACTTATGGGATAGCAAGATCAGACGAAGAAATGCAGGAACATTTAGCTAATGTTGACCAAAGTTCAATAGGGAGTAACTGGGCAGCTGGTGATGTGATGTATAAAGATAAAAACAATGATAAAAGAATTTCAGCCGGTTCCAAGACATTGAGCGATCATGGTGATTTGACCGTAATAGGAAATAGTACTCCACGATATCATTTCGGTATAGACTTGACTGCAAATTGGAAAGGATTTGATATACGTGCATTTTTTCAAGGCATTATGAAACGTGATTATTGGCAAGGAAGCCCATTTTTCTTTGGAGGAGGAAATGATGTATGGTGGGCTGAAGGCATTACCGATGTGGCAGATTATTTTCGGAATGAAGACTCTTGGTCAGTTAAGAACGGTTTCCTATCAGAAAATACAAATGCATATCTTCCACGTCCAAGTCTTGGATGGAATGCAAAAAATTATCAATGTCAAAAAGGCTATTTACAAAATGCAGCTTACATCCGGCTAAAAAATTTGCAACTTGGTTACTCATTGCCTCAAAAAGTTTTGAACAAAATTGGTGTGCAGAATCTTCGAGTTTATGTATCAGGAGAGAATCTGTGGACAGGAACGAAACTAGCTGAACAGTTCGACCCAGAAACAGTTTCTGGTGGTAGTGGAGGTAATGCGTATCCCCTATCAAGAACCCTATCATGTGGGTTAAGTTTAACTTTTTAATTATCGACTTATGAAAAAACAAATCTTTAATATTGCTCTATCAGTGGGATTAATTGCCCTTTTCGCATCTTGTAATGATTTTTTAGATATGGAGCCAATGTCTCAAATTACTCCAGAAAATTATTATCAGACTGTAAGTCAAGTGGAGGAATTTACCAATCAATTATATACCGATGTATTAGTTACACATGGGTCAAATAGCAGTACTTTCGAAATAGATAAGAATACGGATAATCAACCGGCTACTGAGACTCCAGGAAACAAATATGATAATACTGGACAGTGGAAAGTTTCGATGGAAAATAGTTCCTGGTCGTGGACCAAAATCCGCAATATCAATTATGGAATAAATATCATAATGGATAATTATGAAAATGGGAAAATAAGTGGTAATGAGACTTACTTGAAACAGTACATAGGAGAATTATTCTTTCTTCGTGCTTGTGCATATTTTTCCATGTTGCAAAAATGGGGTGATTTGCCTATATTGACACAAGCCATTGATAATGATGAAACTGCCTTGATCGAAGCAAACAAACGCTCCCCCCGTAACGAAGTAGCCCGATTTATTCTTAAGGATTTGGATTTAGCAGCAGAATATATGACTCCAAACTTTGAACCTCGTCATACACGTATATCTCAAGATTGTGCCTATCTGATGAAGTCTCGTGTTGCTTTATTTGAAGGCTCATGGTTGACAAATTTCAAGGATACTCCATTTGTTCCAAATGGGAAAGGATGGCCTGGTGCTGTCAAAGAGTATAATAAAGATTATAAGTTTCCAGCAGGCGATATTGATAAAGAAGCCCAATTCTTTTTTCAGAAAGCTGTAGAAGCAGCTGAATTAGTTGCCCAAAAATACAAACATAGTCTAACTAAGAATACGGGTATTACTCCTCAAAAAGTAAGTGATATAAATGACTATTTCTATATGTTTGGAGATGATGATATGAGTACTTATCCGGATATTCTTCTTTGGAGAGAATACAATAAAGGCTTAGGAATTACAAATCATCTGGAGGTGATTGTACAGGGTGGATACGATGTTACCAGAAGTTTAGTTGACTGTTTCTTAATGGAAGATGGAAGACCAATTTATAATTCTTCAATCCCATATGATGATCAAACTATCGCTAAGGCTCGATCAAACCGAGATCCTAGGTTGATAGCTTTCATGAAACAACCAGGGCAGATTAATTATTTTATTAATGAAGATTATCCTGCCGATCATGCCCGCAAAGATGAAGCCTATCCTCCGCTTAATGTTGGCGATGGAACAGTAAACCGTTCCTTGACTGGATATCGGATTAGGAAAGGAGGATCATTTGATAAAGCAAGATGTGATCAATGGAAAAGTTATACAGGTTCTATTGTTTTCAGAGCAACCGAGGCTTTACTGAACTATATAGAGGCTGAATATATGTTAACAAAGAATATTCAGTCCGGACATATACTAGAATATTGGAAGTTAATTCGTGAAACTGCAGGGTTTGTCGGTACCGCTACTGATCCGCTAATTACCAATACCTATACATCAATGGACAAGGAAAAAGCTGATTGGGGAGCTTATACTGCTGGAAAGCTATTAACAGATGTTACATTATATAATATCCGTAGAGAACGTCGTTGTGAATTAATGGCTGAAGGCTTGCGTTGGATGGATTTAATTCGTTGGCGCTCTTTGGAACAAATGTGTAAAGAACCTTACCATGTAGAGGGGTTCCGCTTGTGGGATGTGATGCAAAATGAATATGATCTTAAACCTGCCGATTATGACGGCGGTAAGGATGCTTTTGTTACATCTCCATCGCGTGGGCAATATATCATTGCTTATGAAAATATTCAGGAACAATCTAATTTGTATCGGAATGGATTACATTGGATGATGGCTCATTATCTAGAACCGTTACCTATTAAGCAATTCTTATTGACCGCTCTTGACCATGTTGATATAGAATTATCTCCTTTGTATCAAAACCCATATTGGCCTCTTGTAGCAGATACCCCAGCAGAACAATAGGTATAAAATATCAACAGTAGGTTTTGGCGATTTAAATAAAAATTATGTAAATTAGAGTTGAGAAATCAACTCTAATTTATGGCTCAAAATGTTATAATTTAGTTAATTTATTCTATTTGCTTTGTAATACAGTTGAAAACCTGTATATTAGATTTATTTGTTTTCTAATTATGGTCTTCAAGTGAAGTTAAAATTAATTAGTTTATATGTGCATATCTATGATGTCTATAAGTTTTCTCTGTGTTTTTACTGCTATAGATTTAACAATAATTCTCATCTAGAATTTACAGATGAGAAGATTCTTATTATCTATCTATTCTGCGGTAATTCTCAGAGATACTTTGGCATCAAGGATATATAATTTTTACCAAAGAACGCTTAATGTTATAGTCCTAATTGTTTATTAGCCAATTATTTAATATAATCTATAGGCATTTAAGGTGTTGGTGGTAGCCATGATACAATCATTCAGCTCCAAAATTATGATTCGTTCATTTCCATTATGATTCTATGTTGATTGCTATCTGTAAGGGTAAAAATCGAGAACCATAGATATAATCTAGGGGGAGGAGGCTCTGCCAAGAACAGTGTTATTATGGTATAAAACTGTATATGGTAGACAGCACAGAAGTAGGAACAATGCCTTTTTGAAGATGCTGACCACACCATACGCTTTGAAAATAATTATGTTCAAAAGTAAAAATGAATCATAAGTACTCAAGCAAAGGAAAAAATGTCAGAGATTTGTTTTCGAAGGTTATCTCCAAAATCAGGCATCTATCGAATTCTTTTCAACTGACTGAATAAAAAACAAAATTCAAAAAAAGGTAAAAGATTAGGACTGTCAAAAGGCTGTTAGTACATACTTTTGGAAAGTTGGCTATACAATGCTGATCTATATCTATTTATTAAATCTGTAAGCCAACTATAGACTTGTATTAATTACTAATTTTATCAAAGATATGACAAAAAAGATTTTCATAGCATTTTTTTTCATAGCAACTTTTACATGTAGCTATGCGCAATCACGCTTGGAACAGTTATTTGATGATGGTTGGAAGTTCCACAAAGGTGACATCAAAGGGGCAGAGAAAAGTTCTTTCAAAGATCTGAAATGGCGTACTATTGATCTGCCTCACGATTGGAGTATCGAGGCATTACCCAATCAGAAACCAGATGAAGTTGTAGGACCTTTTGACAAAAGCAGTATAGGTACAACGGCCACTGCTTACACTATCGGTGGTACGAGTTGGTATCGTAAAACATTTACGCTGGACAGCAATGCCAATTATACTAATACAATTATCAATTTCGATGGTGTTTACATGAATAGTGAAGTATGGATAAATGGCAAGAAGGTTGGTGTTCATCCTTACGGTTATTCAGCATTCCATTATGATATTACGAAATTCTTGAAACCTGCAGGAGAGAAGAACGTAATTGCCGTTAAAGTTCGTAACGAAGGTAAGAATTCGCGTTGGTATAGTGGTTCAGGTATATACCGGCATGTACATCTGATTCGTACGCAACCTATTCATATTGCACATAATGGTGTATATGTGACTACCGAGAATATAATAGATGATATGGCTGTAATAAAGGTGGCTTCGACATTGGATAACCAGTCAAAAATGAGTGCAAATGTAAAACTCAGTATGACTATATGTTCGCCTACAGATGAGGTGGTGCAAACTGTTGAGACACCGATAAAAAACGTTGCTAAAGGTAGTAGTGAATTTGTACAGACTATAACCATTGCACGACCGGCTTTATGGTCGCTTGAGACTCCTAACTTGTATAAGATTAAAGTGACTGTTTGGGTAAATGGTAAAGAAACTGACAATGTAACCACTACATTTGGTATCCGTACCATTGAATTCAATGCTCAAGAGGGTTTCTTGTTGAATGGCGTAAGCGTATTACTTAAGGGTGGCTGTTTACACCACGATAACGGTTTTTTGGGGTCGGCGACAATTGATCGTGCCGAAGAGCGTAAAGTGGAATTATTAAAAGCATACGGTTATAATGCTGTAAGAACGGCACATAATCCCCCTTCACAGCAATTCTTAGACGCTTGTGATCGTGTTGGTATAGTGGTTATTGACGAATTGTTTGATATGTGGCAGCGCAAGAAAAACCCGCATGATTACCATCTCTATTTCGATGAATGGTGGCCTTCAGACTTAGCGTCAATCGTTATGCGTGATCGTAATCATCCTTCAGTAATTATTTGGAGTATCGGTAACGAGATTAATGAACGTGTAGCACCATCGGGCCATGCTTTGAGAAAGCTGCTTGTGGCCGAAGTGAAGAAATTTGATACCTCACGTCCAGTATCGGAGGGTATATGTACTTTCTGGGATCACCCTAATACTGATTGGGCAGTTACTGCTGAGGCATTTGCTGCTTTAGACGTAGCTTGTTATAATTACAATTGGAGGCAATATAACGCAGATCATGCAGCATTTCCCGAACGTGTGATGTTATCCACTGAGACCTACCCCAATGAAGCTTATGATAACTGGAATCAGATTGCCAATAATCCATGGGTTGTAGGTGAGTTCGTTTGGACAGGTATGGATCACTTGGGAGAGAACGGGGTAGGTAATGCAAGTTGGATTGGTGGAACAAGTAAACAAGGTAAGGGTAATGCACAATTTGGCGGCGGTATGCTTAGAACTTGGCCTTGGTTTGTAAATAATAGTGGTGACATTGATTTATGTGGTTTCAAGAAACCTCAAATGTATTATAAAGATGTAGTTTGGGGTGACAGCAAATTGGAGATGGCTGTACATGAACCTGCTCCTGAGGAAGGTGCACGCGAGAGAGTAAGCTATTGGGGGTGGCCTCAAGAGCATCAGAGTTGGAGTTGGAACGGTCATGAAGGTAAAGTTCTAGATGTGAGAGTTTTCTCAAGTTACCCTGTTGTGCGCCTTGAACTTAATGGTAAGGTGATTGGTGAACAGGTGGCAGGTCACAGTGTGAAACATATTGCCACATTTAAAGTACCCTATGAGGCAGGTGTATTGCGTGCCGTGGCGTTAGAGAATGGAATTGTGGTTGCCAGCAAAGAGTTTAAGACCGTAGGTAAGCCTACCAAAGTGAAACTTACGGTAGATAGAGCACAAATTCGCAATGATCGAAATGATTTGGCTTATGTAACTGTTGAGGTTGTTGACTGTCAAGGAAATCTTATTCCCAGTGCCAATATTCCTATCAAATTGTCTGTATCTGGAGCTGGAGAAATAGCAGGTTCAGGTAACTCATGCCCCAACGATCAAGAAAGTTTCAACAGTCCTATATGCAAAAGTTACTGCGGTAAGGCATTGATAATCTTGCGTCCTCTTATGAATAAAAGTACAGGTACAATAACTTTGATGGCTGAGGCTGAAGGACTTACAGCTGGTAAATTAGAGGTGACTGTTAAATAGGCTTTACATAGGTGAACGCGAACTACTATGAAAATAGTATTACACTACAAAAGTGTTTGTAAAAATATTTATGAAAATCAACAAATCAAAATAAATATGATATAACAAAAGAAGGTGTCTCTTTTTTGAGGTGGCTCCGAAAAATTAGACTGGTTAAACATTATCCGGTAAAGAAATAAGGAGACCAGCCATTAAGTTCAGTCTCCTTATTTTTGGGACTATCCATTAGATTGTGTAAATAGAAAACTACGGTATTCCTCTCGTAGTTTTTTATTTATGTATTAACTTTGTAAAAATGAGATTTTATGGACATTCCCAAAGAATTTTTAAGTAAAGCGTTTCTGTCCAGTTTAAGACAGGTGAAGATGTTACGGCTCTCATGAAAGAACTTCATACTCGCGTTTATGAGCAAATGCTGGAAGCTGAAATGGACAACCATTTAGGTTATGAGAAGCACTCCAATCAAGGAGATCATAGTGGCAACTCATGCAATGGCAACTATAAGAAGCGGATTCAAACCGAGATGGGTGAATCTGTTATTCAGGTTCCCTCGTGATAGGAAAGGTGATTTAAGCCTATTGTAGTTCCTAAGCATCAATCCCTTGACTTATCTATTGAAAGTCTTGTTATTTCTCTTTATGTCAAGGTATGAGTGTATCCGACATTGAATCGGAAATGCAGGAAATATATGGCATTAACCTCTCCACATCTGCTATCTCTATTATCACCAATAAGGTTAGCTAGGCTACCTCAGAGTAGTAGAATCATCCCCTGGAGAGCTTATACATGATGTCTGGATGGTATCGTTTCAAGGTTAGGGAAAATGGTAAAGTTATCAACAAGACCGTTTATTTATGCGTAGGTCTGAATAAGGACGGCGTGAAAGAGGTATTGGGTATGTGGGTTGGTAAAAATGAGAGTGCTGCTTTCTGGACGGGCATATTAGCAGATCTCAAAGCTTGTGGCGTAGAAGATATACTAATTACGGTTACTGATAATCTGAATGGATTACAGAAACCATCAAGAATGTGTTTCCCTCCTTTACCACTCAAATATGTGTGGTATATCAAATCAGAAACTCTTATCGGTATGTGGTTTGGAAAAAAAAAGAAAGAGTTCACTTCCGACTTGAAGAACATCTATAATGCACCCATGGAAGAAGCTGCAAAAATGGAGTTAGATAACTTTGAGCAAAAGTGGGGAAGTAAATATCCTTATGCAATACACTCATGGAGAAATAACTGGGAAGAATTAACCGTATTCTTTGACTTCCTTGTGGAAATTAGAAAGATCATATATACAACCAATCTTATTGAAAATCAGAATGGGAAAATTAGAAAGTATACCAAAAACAAGCTATCATTCCCAAATGATGATGCACTGAGAAAGTCTGTTTATCTGGCTATTACAGAAATTGAAAAGAAATGATATCAACCTATTTGGAATTGGGTGTTGATTTTTAACCAATTTATAACTATATTTGAAAACAGTACGGCAGGAAATAGGAGAATGGTTGCCTAACATACATATATTGGAGAATGATAAATAAAAGAGAATTATGATTGTTGTATAAAAAACGAATTGCTTAAATGAAAGCTGTTTACAATTTATTATTATGTCCGGGATGTTCATCTTAGAATGTACTACCATTGTTCCCGCTGTCGCGCAAGAGTCGACGGAGGCAGGGAAAACTGAACTCACTGTCACGGGTACTGTTCGTGACCGGGAAACTCGTAAGAAACTGGAGAATGTAACGGTAGCACTCGCTGGTACGTCCATCGGTACAGTAACCAATGCCGAAGGTATTTTCTCTCTGAAAATTCCTAATTTACAATCTGCTCCCCAGTTGGAATTATCGCATATAGGCTATCAAAACACGCGGTTTTCCGCTACGGCACCTGAAGGAAGTGCCGACCTTACTGCAACCATTTGGATGACACCGGTTGCCCGACAATTGGATGAAGTCGTAATCTATGGTGGTGATGCCCGCTGTATAGTAGAAGAGGCTTTGAAGAAAAATCCCTCTGCCGAAAACATGATGAGTGCGTTCTATCGGGAAACCGTGCAGAAAGGCCAGCGCTACATCGGTATCTCCGAAGCCATGATGGATGTGTACAAGACCTCCTACGTCTGGCGCACCACAGAACGAGACATGGTGCAACTCTCCAAGGCACGCCGTCTTTTGAGTCAAAAGCAATCAGACACGCTGGCGGTAAAAGTAGTTGGTGGCCCCAATTTGTCCCTCTACCTGGATGTGGTGAAAAATGCCGATGCGTTGTTTGAACAACAAACTTTGGAATACTACACTTTTACACAGGAACCGTCTGCCTTGTTGGATGATCGGGTGCAATACGTCATCAGTTTTCGTCCTCGTGTCCGTCTCGGATATGCGTTATTCAAGGGTAAGGTCTTCATCGACCGTGAAAAACTTGCTTTTACCCGTGCGGAGTTTTCCCTTGATCTGTCCGATCGTGAGAAAGCGATTGCTGCCGTACTTCACAAGAAACCTGCCGGATTGCGTTTCCCGTCCGCAGGAGGTGAACTTCCTCATTACCTATCGCCAACAGGGTAAAGAGACTTGCCTGAATTACATCCGTAATGAAATCCGTTTCAAGTGTGACTGGAAACGCCGTCTCTTCTCGTCTTCTTACACCGCCCGTTCCGAAATGGTGGTAGTGGAGCGTGAGGAATATCCGGAACGTGTCATTGCCCGTCGTGATGCCTTCAAGTCCAAACAGATATTCTACGACGTGGTGAAGGAATACTGGAACGAGGATTACTGGAAGGACTACAATATCATAGAGCCGACGGAATCACTGGAAAATGCGGTGAAGAAACTGCGTAAACAGTTATAAAAAGTAATACTTCAAAGTACATGCGTCCCATTGTAACTGCTTGCAATGGGGTGTATTGCTATTGAAAAGATACGATTCTGCCGTTTTCACTTTTTTACCCATGATTTGTGTATGACCATCTTCTTCTTGATGCCCTAACTTTATGCCTAATAAAAGAAATAATAATCAATTAAAAAAGAGAATATAAATGAGAACGGGTAACAGTAAAGAGTGCCTGAATAATAACGGGAGGTAATATACAAGCCTTCTCCCGATAAATCATAGGCACTCCATTCCTGCCCGGTGATGTATGGCATATAGTCGGTTTACCATCATAGGAGTATATAAAAAGAACAATAACCAACTTACCCGGATATAGAAGAGGAGGACAAATTATAATACCCGTCTTCATTTTTTTAGTTGTTTGTATAATAACAAATTGCTGGATGAACAGTCATTTGTCTCCCTTGAATTTGCCCTCCCCTGTATTATGGTGTGGATTGTAAGTTTAATATCACTGCCAATAATATGATCCAGACAAGAGAAAGTAACTCAACCCAATCTGTTGTTCGTGAGTCAACCGCAGGCAGATTATATGATGACTATATGAACTTCTATTATGATATCCACTCAGGCGGCGTGAGCCTACAACAAACGAAAGAAAAGGAAATATATTATATCCTAAAATCAACTTTTTTTCTCAAAAATGGGGAAATTACTTAAATAGAATAGGTTTTATAGAGAAAAAAAATGATGCGTACCGTTAACTCATCCGACAGTGATTTGGTTATACAGAAAGATTGCATTGTCCGATTTACTATATTTTCATTTATTGCAATCATACCTTGGCTAGAATGAATAAAATCCCAATTCTCTTGCTGTTTTTTGGGAATATACAGCCGGAAGAATAAGTGGCAAGTTTGGCAATAATACACTTTTTCCGTATTATCAATTTTTCCAGTTCCCAAATCATCATTGAAAGGGTAAACGGAACGCTATCAATATTTTTCCTTATGCAATCTATTCCTTTTAAGTAAAATCTCTCATTTTAAGAAAAAAAGTTGCATGAAATTATTGTATATCTTTCTTCTTTCGTTTGTTGTAGGCTCACGCCGCCTGAGTGGATATTACTATTAATTATAGTAGCAGTATGATACAATGGGCTTCCAGTTAACTCTTGTATCTCACCGTTTGGATAATGTATGAATGATGAACCTTTCCCCCCCATAGCTGAATTGGAGTACTTATACATTGTTTCAACTTCTCATTTGTCCTATACATAATTGTTTTAGGAAGTATGGGCAAAAGTGTATCAGTATAAGCAGGAATCCGATAAACCACTCCCATAGCCCTTACAATAGATCCGGTTTAAACCAAGCTGTATATGTTTCCCGTTAATATTGCCAGATAGTCCTTGCCCCGGTGAATGGAATGAAAGAGTAATATTGAAGAACTGATATGGTTACTTCACAGCTATAATCGACGGGCAAACCAATGACAGTGCCGGAAAACAGGTGGAGGAAATATAAAACTCTCTCCACATACGCCAGGCACGTTTATCTATTGCCCGTTCATCTCCCTCGCATTGTGGAGTATTAAGGTATGAAACTGAAGGGATATTATCATTCAGCCGGTAAGGATATTATGACTCTTTTGCCGCTCTGACTAATACTTAATACAGCGGGCCGTTAGTTATGAAGAAGAGATGAAGTATAAGAGGTAGTTTGCTGTCGGTTCATCATTGGTAGAAGGGTTATCTCAGTATCAGTATGGGAACTAATCCGGTAACTGGACTCTATATTGGCTACTCATCCACTCTATTCATCATTACCCGTACGGATTTGGGATGAAGTGTTGGTTATATGGCTACTTGGAAAATGGAATAATGTAAAATATTTTATATATCATACAATACTATGCCCGTTCTGTGGGGCATGATAAGTCAGCCTTTTTTCTTATGTTTATATTATATATAGGTGGGTAGCGTTTTACACACTCTAAGGATAGATAGTTTTTCACCGGTTAATAAATTGATATCCAATTTAGAAAGTCGTATTATATTGTTTTTTCCCAAAGAGCCGCATTTTGAACATTTACCCGCCTGAAATGTAGTGTTTACCCACCAGCGGATGATATTTACCCCCCTGAAAAAAAGAAAAAGGAGAGCACCGATAATATATCCCCCAATTTTTGGAATTATAAGTTAATCGGGCCTTTCAAAAGGCATTTACAAGCATTTTCAAACAACGTTTGCAACCACTCCCCCCTAATAAAGTTATGCAACCACACTAAAGTTATATACTCAAATATTTACTTGCAGATTCAATATATTAAATAAAAAAAAGCAGTATCCTTTCCGGACAAATGTGTGTGAGGATTACCCTCTCGCTTGACATTTACTAAGGAATTTTCCTTTCATTACTTTATAATTTATATATGCCCAGCGTATTAGTGAGTTACCCAATTCAGCAACTAAACTACTGCCATACTCAGATACTACTTCTTATTTATTCATAGGCAGGTCTATATTCTTTCTTTGTTAAATATCGCTCCAAATTTACACTTTTATTCCAATTAAAAAACCAATAATTACTTTTATTTATTTCAGTCCAAATTTCTCCAGCTTTTTTTCTATCTACTTTTCTTACAGATTCTATAATGTCTAATTGATCTTTTTTTTCAATATAAGGGCATACAATCCAATCAAAATAAAGCATAGCTAACTCCGCGCTTTTTAAACTATCATGCGTCTCTTCGTATCTCCTTTTTACTTCACGAATAATTTCCTCTTTTATCTTATGAAATACAACTTCATCCTTTATCACATATAGAATTGTACAAATTTGAAAATAGTTTAATTCCATATAACACTGAGGACTTTTATCTACATATAAACCAAATAAATCCTTGATAATTGATAGGTCAAGTTTCCTATCCAACAAACAGCTTATTGCAATAAGAATATTTAACACTTCAATATTTGTATCTCCTTTACGATCTTGAAATCTATAAATATCAAAACAACGCTTTACTTCTCTATTAATTTTATCTTCTACTTCTAATTTCATATCTCTTGACATACCAATCATTGTGCCTATTGATAATTGGATTATACGACATATTTTAAATGAGGCAGTAGCACACATATCCAAAGAATAAACATAAAAACTTATATCCAATATTGTTAAAAGAATATTAGTATCAGAAAAAAAAGTACCTTCTTTAATTTTTGATATAAACGTACCCTTTAGTAAACGAACAATTAACCCTAGCAGATGCCTATTCAGCGCATCATAAGATACGCTATATTTATGAGCCAATGTACGAAATTGATGTAGAAATAAATTTGCAACTTTATATGGCTTACTTATACTTCTAAACTCACCTTCTTCGGTTATGACATATTTGTCAACAAATGAAGTAAACATCAATAATAATTCTTGTCGAGCACAGGTTACATTAGTCGGAAATGGCTTTTCTTGAATATTTGTTTTAGATTCATTAATATACAATTTATATATTTCCAATTGTTCCTTAAAAACATCAAGAATCAAACTCAATGTTTCTTTTTTATTAGCAAATATAAAATGATCATCTACATAGCGCCGTATTTCATAATCGGACCCCAATTTTAAATTCTTTTCCCTTAATATATTAAGAACATTAAGATCTATACGCTGAAAGATAATCTCTGCAAAAATTCTGGAAACTTCTGGTCCTACTAAAATTCCATTTGTTTCGTTATAATTACTTCTTTGCATTAATTTATCAAAGGTTGTCTCAAAAGATATGGCATCAATATTATTTTTGGCACACTCTTTACCTTTTATAGCCCACGCTATAGAGTGAGTATAGATATGATAAAAACAACTAGCAATATCCATATTCATCATAAAATGGAACTTTTGTTCTAGTCTTAACAAATCCATTTGTTGGTGAAATTTAAAAATCATATCAATTGTCCTATAAGTGAAATAAGAACGATATATAGGAACTTCTTTATCTTGAATTTCATCCTCTAACTCCACTATCTTTTCCTCTTTATCAATTACCTTTTCTGCACTTTCCAAATTAAAAGTACACTTTGCTACATTATGTATATGTCGTAATGAATATGGACTAATATTGCAGAGATGTATCATTAACAGTTCATAATGTTCATATAAATCCACAAAATCAAGTTGAATTTTCGGATGCATAATACTTAGTAATCGACTTTTAATCCCACCATTCTTCTTTATTGTATAGTTAAAGGGAATTGTCCATGTGTTTGAAAAAGAAAACTGATGATTAAAAATCGCTCTTAACTTTTCATCCAACATATTATAGTAAAAACCACTATTGTCCAATAATAAAGGAATTTCATAGGGAAGCATTTCTGTTAATAAAGCTCTATACTTATTTTTAACTATAGGAGTGTCATTCATAGCCAACATTTTTTTATTTCACAAAGTAATTTGGAATGAAAATAATGAGACACATGATTTTCAAATCCAAAATAAAAAGAATACTTAGACAATCTTTTTTTTTGTTCTTTACTCAATAAAGAAGACAGTTTATATCCAAAACTGCCTTTTTTACAGTGCAACATCTTATTATAATATAAATTTAGCTCTCGAAGTTGCCTTTCTTTTTCTGATTCACTTATCATTTTATAATTAAAATAAACCCCTGATTTTATGGGAGTTAAATCAGCAATGTTACCAACTGTAAAATTCCCAGTAAGATATTTTATTCTATTAACAAGCATATCATAATTTTTATCGTGAATAAATCTCACAAATGCCTTTGTTAATTTCGTTTTTATCACTTCTACCTTATTTTCAGCAATTGATACCAATAATTCATTTTTTTGTTTCCTATTTTTTCCTATTTTTTTTAGAGAAAAAGAATATCCTAAATAACTAAACTTCTGATTTGAAGTCAATTTCGTTTCATCTAAAACATAAGATTTGTCCTGATTTAAAGTTAATTTCATTTTTTCTAGCAACACAGGGATTGTATTATACACTTCATCTCTAGCTTTTTCACAATTACAAAAAATAATTATATCATCAACAAATCTCGCATAATAGTATACTCCATTAATTCTTTGTACATCCAAATCAAAATACTTCATAAATAATTCTGAAATAGCCGAACTAATACTTAATCCTCTAGGCAGTCCTTTTATAGAATAAATTAAAGGATGAGAAAAAAGATTTTCTAATAATTCTATTGTCTGATAATTGACCCTACTATCGCTTTTAAGTTTATTCAAAACAACATCACGATCTATACTTTCGTAAAATGACTTTATATCTAATCTTATTATCCACAATAGATAGGGATCTTCTAATATAATTTTTACTTGCCTAATTATTTGGTTTCTATTTGCCTGAGAAACATTATATACCCGCTTTATATTTTGATATAACTTTCTTATTATTAGATTCTGGCACAAATAATCTATAGTTCCCTTTTCTTTCCCATTTATATATAAACCACCTACATAATTTATATGAAATTGATATATACCTTCCAATATATCATGAAGACAGCAAGATTCTATCTGAGAAATTAATTCCTCACGATTCAGTCCCAAACTACGACGTTCATATTGAGTTGTAAGCTTTTGTAATTCAGTACCAGAAAACACCAAACTATACATGTCTATCTCAAAGTTATTAATTACTATATTTTCACAAAATTCGCATTTTTTCTTATACAAACAAAATTTCATCTCTATTTAAACAAAGAATAAACCATATTGCACGAAAATTGCACAAATCACCGGAAAATAGAAGAAATGGCATGATTACGGATGAAAAAGAAATATTATCTTTGCCCTTGTAAAAGAGCTACTTAAGTAAGAGCGTGAAACGCAAAGATATAGGAAGATATCGGCACAGCCCGGTTTCATAATCATGAGGTCCACGGGTCAATCCCGGGTCCCGCTACAAAATAAATCACTGAAATTAAGACTGTTGAGAGGCTTCCACTCTTGGCGGTCTTTTTTATTTAAGATCTACGGGAACACAGAGGGAACACAAAAAAACTTTTAGGCCCCATTTTATTTACTAATAATCATAATCCATCTTGTTTCAGATTACAGAACAAGGCTCAGTATTCATAAGACCGGCAATGCAACAAACAAGCGGTAACGGATGTTCTTATTTTCTATAGTTTACTTTGGTTAAGTTGGTTTCAGTTGGCAATATGGTGTGTAGAACTTGTTAATATTGTTACTCAGATACGGGAAAGACAGCGAAGGATAGTATCAAACATACTGGATAATATTTGTCATTTATTGGGTGAAACCGAGGTGGGAAGCTGTGAAGTAACATGGGAACCTATACCTGTGAAGTGACATGAGAAGCAGGTGTGAACTAATCTATATGTTTGCTTATTGATTTATAGCTGATTACATAATATTGAGAAGTGTGAACTTTAATTATGCAAATAGACTGAATCCCCTAAAATGCAATATCCCCATATTTTATCATCGGTTCACAGCCATAAAAACAAATACGGTAAAAAGTATTGAGACTATGGACTGATGAGAATGGGCAACAGTAAAGAGTGCCTGAATAATAAACGGGAGGAAATATAAAACTCTCTCCACATTACTCCAGGCACGTTTATCTATTGCCCGTTCATCTCCCTTGCATTGTGGAGTATTAAGGTATGGAACTGAAGGGATATTATCATTCAGCCGGTAAGGATATTATGACTCTTTTGCTGCTCTGACTAATACTTAATACAGCGGGCGGTTAGTTATAAAAAAGAGATGAATATAAGATGTAGTTTACTGCCGGTTCATCATTGGTAGAAGGGGCATCTCAGTATCAGTATGGGAACTAATCCGGTAACCGGACTCTGTATTGGCCACTCATCCACCCTATTCATCATTACCCGTACGGATTTGGGATGAAGTGTTGGATGATTGTAACAGGTTGGCAACTTTCCCGTTGGTTTCAGCTATGTCCAATACGGGTGTAACCGAAATTTTCCGTTGTAACCTAATAGGGGGAACTGTAACCTTGTTGTGTAACCTTATTATGTAACCCTACAATGCAACCTTGATAGCATTTCTGTTGATTTACAAGATATTATTACGTAATGTAACTGTAACTTTACTTTTATGGAAAAACGTTTTTAGACCGTCAGACATATTTCTTATGCTTCTTATAATTGCGTTACATGGTTACAGTTCACTATCGGAAGGAAAGAGACAAGGACTTTACACTTACTTTCTATGTTTCACATGTGGGGATGTTCAACATGGTTACAACAAATACTGTTTTTTTGAAATGTAAATAAATGAGACTTATGTTGTTCAAGGCAATACCCTGCGCCATCTCATTTTCTCTGTAACAAATCAAGCCATCGGGATCCATTTATCAGAAAAGAATTTAAAACTCTGTATTGGTTACTCATCCACCCTATTCATCATTGCCCATACAGATTTGGGATGAAATGTTGGATATATGACTATTTAAGGATTAGAATATGGAATTGGAGCAATGTAAATATTTTACATATTCGTGCAGTGCTATGCGCATTCTGTGAAGCACGATAAACCACTTTTTTTTCTATGTTTACATCATGTATAGGTGTGTAGCGTTTTACACACTCTAAGGATAGATAGTTTTTCATCACTTAACCAATTAATATTCAATTCAAAAAATCGTTTTGTACTGTATTTCTCAAGGAGCTGTATTTTGAACGTTTACCCACCTGAAATATAGTGTTTACCCACCAGCGGATGATATTTACCCTCCTTGGAAAGCGATGTCTGTGCTTTCGGGAAGTAGTATTTTCCTTGATATGTATCAGCTTCGTACTTTCATTTTCTATATTATCTGAAAATATATTTTACCATTATATTATAAATATTATCTACCCTTATCCCGCTTTTCATACTCCTCCAGCTCCTCCATGCTTCTGATATTCAGCACCTCCACGAATTTCAGGACCTTTTCATCGCCATTCATCAGGGATTCGAGCCTGGCCTCCCTCATAATCTCCCCGTTGAGAAAGATGTTCCTCAGGCCCAGCTCCGTGATATTGTTCTGGAACATCTGTATCAGTACCGCATCGTTCCGTTTGAATGCGATGAACCATACGACGGAGGCAATCTTGGCTACCTTATCACGCAATCGTGTATTGTCCTTGTATTTATCCTTGTCTATCTCATCTATCCTGCCGACGTCCTTGAGTGTTTTCACGGCTTCCTCAGTGTCAGCTAGTTTTGTGATGTCTATACCTTTATTCTTCAGCCTGGAGAGTTTCAGCAGTAGGTCACCGGCAAAGACGTAGTTGAATACGTCTGTCTTCTGCTTGGGGTTGGCCGGAACAGTTGGAGCCGGTGTCTGTTCGCCATCTTCCGGTTCTGGCTGGCCTCCCATATCGAAAATGCCGTCACCAAGCTTCTTCTTGAATGCAGTTGTCACCTTCCTGGATTTGTCCTTGGCGGTCAGGTGGGCGTATATCTTATCCAACATCTGGGTATCTTCATGGCCCGTCGCAATGATTATATCCTCTCTCGGAACACCCCTACGGCACATGATGGTAGAGAATGTGTGCCGTGCAGAATAAGTAAAATTTAGAAATGCAATAAAAAACAGAATGACGAGAATTAAACGTAAATCGTTTATAATTAAGCATTTTGCGAAAATTGCATAATAAACAGACCTGCAAAAGAAAACAAAATATTGCAGCGTTTCAGTTACCAGACTGTTAGCCGCCTGTTTCGGAAACAACGGCAGGTAACCAAGTTTTTACCGATAGGAACAAAGCGGATTTGTATTCACTGTTTATCAATGTTTTGCATGCCAAAGGACGCTTTTCAAAGGAGTATTTTTACAACCTAAAAAAGAGCGTTATGAAAGTGGAAAAATTCAAGGTGCTGCTCTACCTGAAAAAGAGCGAGCCGGACAAGACCGGCAAAGCCCCGATCATGGGACGGATCACCCTCAACCGCACGATGGCGCAGTTCAGCTGCAAGCTCTCCTGTACCCCCGGACTATGGAACGCACGTGAGAGCCGGCTGAACGGCAAGAGCCGTGAAGCGGTGGAGACCAATGAAAAAATAGAGAGACTGCTGCTTGCCGTACACTCGGCCTTCAATTCCCTCATGGAAAGGAAAAAGGATTTCGATGCCGCCGCGGTCAGGGACATGTTCCAGGGTAACGCGGGCATGCAGATGACCCTGCTCAAACTTCTCGACCGGCACAATGAAGAGATGAAGGCCCGTGTAGGCGTGGACCGTGCGCCGACAACAATGTCGACCTACGTGTACACCCGGCGCACCCTTGCCGAATTCATCAAAACGGAATTCAAGGTCTCGGACCTTGCTTTCGGACAGCTCAACGAGCAGTTCATCCGTGACTACCAGGACTTCTGCCTGGAAAAGAAGAGACTGGCGATGGAGACGGTGCGCCATTACCTGTCTATCTTGAAAAAGATCTGCCGCATCGCCTACAAGGAAGGGCACTCGGAGAAATATCATTTCTGCCACTTCAAGCTGCCCAAGCAGAAGGAGACAACACCGAAAGCACTCAGCCGTGAGAATTTCGAGAAGCTGCGTGATCTGGAGATACCGGAAAAACGCAGGTCACATGTCATCACCCGGGACCTCTTCCTCTTCGCCTGTTACACCGGCACCGCCTATGCCGATGCGGTAAGCATCACCCGGGAGAACCTCTTTCAGGATGACGAGGGCAGCCTCTGGCTGAAATACCGGCGGAAGAAGACCGACTACCTCGGACGCGTCAAGCTGCTGCCGGAGGCCCTCGCACTGATCGAAAAGTACCGTGACGATACCCGCGCCACCCTCTTCCCGCCGCAGGACTACCACACGCTCAGGGCCAACATGAAATCCCTGCGCCTGATGGCGGGGCTCAGCCAGGACCTCGTCTACCACATGGGAAGACATTCTTTCGCCTCCCTGGTCACGCTCGAGGAGGGGGTTCCGATCGAGACCATCAGCAAAATGCTGGGACACTCCAACATAAAGACCACCCAAGTCTACGCGCGCGTGACCCCTAAGAGACTGTTCGAGGACATGGACAGGTTCATCGAGACGACCCGTGATTTGAAACTCATTCTTTAATCCTAAAAAATATCATTATCATGCGCAGTACATTCAAACTCTTATTCTACATCAACCGTAACAAGGTGAAATCGGACGGTACGACCGCCGTCCTCTGCCGCATCAGCATTGACGGCAAGAAGTCAGCCGTTACCACCGGCATCTATTGCAGGCCCGGTGACTGGGACAGCAAGAAGTATGAAACCAAAACAGTCAGGGAGAACAACCGCCTTGCCGCCTTCCGCAGCCGGCTGGAGAAGGCGTACGGGAACCTGCTGAGGAACCAGGGGGTGGTCACGGCCGAGCTGCTCAAGACCACCGTGTCAGGTGCCAATTCCGTGCCGGAATATCTCCTGCAGGCCGGAGAGGTGGAACGCGAACGTCTCAGGGTCCGCTCCAAGGAGATCAACTCCACCTCGACCTACCGCCAGTCGAAGACCACACAGCTCAATCTCAGGCAGTTCGTCGAATCCCGCGGGATGAAGGACATCGCCTTTTCGGACATCACCGGGGAGTTCGCCGAATCGTTCAAGGTCTTTCTCAAGAAGGAGCTGGGACACAGGAACGGACACGTGAACCACTGCCTGTGCTGGCTCAACCGGCTCATCTACATCGCCGTGGACCGGGAAGTATTGCGGACCAACCCGATAGAAGATGTGGCATACGAGAAGAAAGATGCACCTAAACTAAGGCATATCAGCCGCAATGAACTGAAGCGGATGATGGAGACCCCGATGCCCGACCCGATGATGGAGCTGGCGCGCAGGACATTCATCTTCTCCTGTATGACCGGGCTTGCCTACGCGGACACGAGGGCTCTCCATCCCCGGCACATCGGGAAGACCTCGGAAGGGAGAAGGTATATCCGCATCCGCCGGGCCAAGACGGACGTGGAGGCGTTCATCCCGCTGCACCCCGTGGCCGAACAGATACTGGAGCTTTACAACACCACGGATGAGGGCAAGCCGGTATTCCCGCTGCCTGTCCGCGACGTCCTCTGGTACGAGGTGCACGGGATGGGCGTGGCACTGGGGATGAGGGAGAACCTGTCCTACCATATGGCCCGGCATTCGTTCGGGACCCTGACGCTGACCGCGGGTATTCCGATAGAGAGCATCGCCAGGATGATGGGCCATACAAACATCGACAGCACGCAGGTCTACGCCCAGGTCACCGACCGGAAGATATCCTCGG
>OOAO01000723.1_pt1 | contig 34755 bp, 25 predicted proteins | sample 1671821 | NCBI WGS metagenome assembly OOAO01 (sample SAMN06348196, study PRJEB24527) | human gut metagenome | biome: human gut; feature: ankylosing spondylitis patient; material: feces | host: Homo sapiens | place: China | collected 2015-10 | reverse complement strand
GCGGCGATGGTACTGCACTCGAGAGGGTGTGGGAGAGTAGCACGCCGCCGCATTCAACTTATGGACCTTCCGGTCGAGCCCCATCGGGGTTCCCGGAAGGTCCTTTTTATTCCCGCGCACGGGTGTCTTCCTCCATTCGGTGGAGGGAAACGGACGCCGGAAGGCCCGTGGGCGGGAGGATTGTTCCAGTGAGTGGAGGAATCGGGACTACTGCTGATTCAACCAGGCGTGGAGTTTCAGATGATTGAGCGCGGTATTGGGATCATACGTATCATCCAAGCGTTCCTGATACATGGCAACCAGTTCGTCGCTGCGTCCCAGCGCTTCCAAAGCGGCCTCGCGAATCGTCTCCCACTCGTAGGGCACCACTTCTTCGGGGAACATCATCGTGACCTGATTAGGTTTGTCCCGCAACACCAGATCGACAAAATCGAGCAGATCCTGCCAACGTTCGGCAGCAATCAGACGTGCCGCATACGCATCGGCGAGCGGTTCGGAAGTATGATTGTCACGCAGGAAACGATCAGCCTCATCAATGTCACCACTAATCCGCAGCAAGTCATGTCGCAAAAACTGTACGGCATGATCGAACTGATTCTGCGCGGCCTGCGCAATCTCCTTTTCTGAAAGCAAAGCAGGATCAAGCATCGCGAGATTATTCAAATCTTCTGCGGATAAGGAATCAGCGTCTTCAAACAAACCCAAATCGGTTTTCACTTGCGCAACAGACTGCGAATCAGTTTGCATGTCGCGGCTGTCGGAATCATCTGCCGAGTTTGCCAACGTCGAAGCAGACGTGGCGAAATCACTCATCGTGGCAATGCCCTTATTCAACGCATCGTAAGCGAACATGCGCGTATCGTCCCATTGCGCGAACGACAGGCCGCACGAAAGCAGTTCAACCATCTGCATGGCGTTAAGACGGAAATCCTCATTGCAGGCCACTTGCGTGATGATATTCAGCGCCTGTTCGCCGGTCATGGGATCGGCATTGCAGGCCACGGCGTCCATGTACACGCGCACGGTCTGAATCAGGTCTTTCAAATAGTCGAAGCCCTCATTGTCTCGATCTGCGACGTTGCCAACGAATCGCGCGGTCATTTCCACTGCCTTGGCGAGATTGCCGACAGCATCCAGCCAACGTGTGCTTACGATGGCATTGCCGACCACCGCGTCCACGCCGGAAAGCGCCTGCGAATCAAGATGGAACGTTGGCATGTCGATTCTTGGAATCTCCACGCCGGTATCGGTGCGTTCGGCTGTGGGCACCATGGCGGCGATGGAATCGAAATACCATTGCATGGGCATACTGATTACCATGTCCGCGTCGGAAAGCTGTGCTACGGGCACATTATTGCGGTTTTCGGCATCTTCCTGACTGGCCTCGCGGATCATGTCGTTCCATAGGAACGTCGGGCCGTCGGATTCGCCGGAATGCAGCCATCCATTGTTGATGTACTCGGTGAGATCCTCGACTTCCTGCAGACGGTTGATCCTACCGTGTTCGTTGCTCATTGCATGCCTTTCCTTTAAAAACATGGATTGCATGTGCCGCGTTGACGACGGGTGCTTCGTGGAACAAGACATATCCTTATTCAGCCTATATCATGCTGCCGTTGTCGCGCATGTTTTTTGCTCTTTTCACGGCGAAAAGCCGATGATTTTGAATAGTCGCTTGAATGCTGTTGCATTTCTTTTTGATTGAGCGAAAAGATTATGCCGAAATACTGTGTGAAACGATGTGTGAAACATGATTTGGAATGAGCGGCATGGCCGTACGGCGGCGCCCGGTAGAATGGCAGTGTTGCCGCAACAGGGCGGCTTTCCATCGAAGGAAAAGGGAATGATATAGGTTGCAAGCGGTAATGTTCTGTGGCGTCAGCGCAAGCGTAATTGGTGTCGTACGCCGTTCACGTTCACCGTGTACATGCTCACCGATCAGGAAATGAGCATCAAAACCGGCATCCTTAACGAGAAATTCAATCTCATCAAACTATTCCGCATCGTGGATATTAGTGTGGAGCGCACGTTCCTGCAGCGCCTGTTCGGTTTGAGCACGCTGGTACTTGATACGCGCGACCAGTCTTCCGGCAACGGTGTTGTGGTACTGAAGAACGTGGTGCATGGTTTTGAGGTTCGCCGGGTGATGCAGGAGGCCGTGGACTCATCCCGTAAGGAAAATGGCATGTCAGCGCGCGAATTCCTCGGAGGTCCGGGCGGTCCGGGGCCGGAAGGACCTGGCATGGGATTCGATGCGCCTGATATGGGCGATTTGTAGAGACGCGTGGTAGTTTCGTTTCAGCGCATACGAAAGGCGCTTGACTTGAGCTGGTTTTTCTGGCTCGAGCCAAGCGCTTTTCTTTTTCTGGAGAGTACCGCCGCGGCGGTATGGGAATCGTTATATGTCCTATGGGACGCTCATACAACGTCCTCTGGGGCGGTCAGTACTTGTTGGCGCCGCTGCCGACGAAGTTGACCTGGAAGCCGCGGTGGTAGTGCAGGAACATGTCGGCGCCGTAGCGGTCGACAGGGCGGTGGGTGAACAGCATACGGATGGCGAAAGCGGTCTGCACGTCTTCCGGCAGGTTCATGAATTCCTTGTGCGCATCCCAATACGGGTTCATGGTGATGGCTGCGTCCGGCACATAGGCGTAGCCGTAACCGTCTTCGTTCACGTAGCCCATGAACGGCAGGTCCCAAGCGTTATGCGCGGTGAGGGCTGCCTTGAATTCCTCCACCTGAGCGAGGGCTTCGTCGCTGATGCCGAGGCTCTTGGCAACCTCGTTGGCTGCGGCGGTCTTGGCGTCCGCGTCCTGGCCGAACATGTTCAGATCCACGTTGATGACGGTCTTTTCATCTGCCATGATGAATTCCTTTCCTGCGATGTGTTCGCATAATGTCATGAACATTAGTAGTGTTCGTTTTAATGTTCGTTTAGATAAGCAAACGAACATCATTTCTTGAAGTCTGGTTCATGTTGTTGATGGATGCTTGCTGTATCCGTGACTAACGATAGCACGCTTTTTTAGCTGTGATACCGCGGAAAATACTGTTTTTGCAATTGATGATGCTGAGAATCGTTGATGTTGCAATGATTGCAGGTCTTGAAAATGACATTGTAAAAAGTAACATTGAGCGTGTTCTTTTTGTTCTGCAAAAACATGTTACTTTTCTGTTCAAACGAACATCTGCATATGATTGTAGGGTGGATTGCACGTGTGAAAAGGTGGTTTGAAAAGGCTTGAGCGATCATCGACGATGCACTGTGTCACTTTTTGCAGATGAGGTGACATTTTCCATATCTGAGGCGTGGCGGCCGTCTGTCCAACAATGACTTTCCGCCACGTCAGCAATTTTCTGGAACTAGAATGCTGGGTTGCCGGTGAGGTGACGGTAGAGTTCGGGGTCAACCGGTTTCGCGAGTTTCAGTGTGGAAATCACGACCTTTGATTGGGTTCCGTCATCTGCGATATTCACTGACTCATGCGCATCGTCTACAGCTACTGCCGAACCGACATAATAGTAGGATTTCTCCTTTTCCTCGGCCTTACGCCGAATAAAAATGGGAACAAAATGACGATTCTTCCATTCCGACGTATGCTCGGTTCCATCAAGCAGCCATTTGAATTCCGGAGATTGCAAAGAACGATTGTTTTTGCTGAACCATTCAATTTCTCCAGGATTCAAGAAACGATCGCCATACTGGCTTGCCTCATATTTAATGAAGATCGGCAAAGAATTCGTGTCGGTGTCAAGCTTATATCCGCCCACATTCTGCGGAATCTGCTCATCCTTCCACGCGCACAATCGCATGACATCGGCAAGACTATATTTCTCGCCATATATGAACCCATGATCCGGCATGATGCGACGCTTGCGAGCTTCCCTTGACAGTGCAAGCGCATTGAACAAGCTGGCTTCGATGGTATCTGTAAAGAACGTTCGGAATGTTGCGTGATGCAGCATTGACTCGCATTCCTGGGTCAATGCATACGATTCATTGTCGCACATACAAACCAAAGAAGTATTGCCGAAACGAGTGCGATTCGCACTTGTGAAATACGAATAATTCAATGTGGAAAAAGCAGAACCGCACTGCTGAATATTATTATCGACATACGGAAACAGCGTAGACAATAATGTTTGCAAATCAAACAAACTCAAGCTGTGCTGTGTGGAAAAACGTTCAAAAAGTGACGCATCATCGTCGGAACAATCCGGATTGATGCGACGCCAATCCAAATCGCACAACACCGCAAGAATCAGCGACTCATGCGGGCGCAAACCACGCAACTGAGTCGCAGTCAACATTTTCAGCACACCAGACTGCGCGTTTGACACCGGTTCAAGCTGCTCCACATACGAAGCCGACGCATGCTTGCCGCGCGACAGACTCTTCTCACGAGAGATCACGAACGACAGATAATCGTTAAACTTTCACATCACGTATGCCACGCTTATTTTGCTTGTTGGGTGTAGCGGCAGTTTGGGAAGCCGGTGCACCCGTAGAATGAGCGGTTCGGATCGTTGCGATTGTGCCGCAAGCTTAGGGCTTCGCCGCAATTCGGGCATTGCGGAGGAAGTTTGACTCCTCGGAAAATGTTCGGGCAGATCTTGCTATGCAGTTCATACATGAATCGCGACGGGCGGGTCTGATCCACGATGAAGAACAGTTTCTTCTTGCATCGGGTCATCGCCACGTAAAACAGTCGCCGTTCCTCCGCATGCGGGCATCGTTCCACTTCCGGCAGTAGCAGACCAAGCAGCGGCTCTTCGGGAATCGTGCTTGGAAAGCCTTTCAATCCGCCGGAACAGCAGAGCAGAAATACGAAGTCGCGTTGCAATCCTTTGGAAGCATGAGCGGTCATGAAACGAATATCCATATCCGGTTTTTCGAGAAAACGAATATTTCCAGTGCTTTGGTCGATGGAGAACAGACCTTCTTGATCGCAACGAATCATGAGATTGATATCGCTGCGATACCGGCCCAGCAGTAGTACGGACGCGGTTTTCGGTAGTTTGCGCAACTGCTCGACAATTACATTGAATCGTTCTTCCTCAGTATGCCCGCCAAGTGCTTTCAACGAATAATCCTTCTTATCGCTGGGATTATGCAAGTGTTTGACATACAGATTGGTGTCACGCATCACGAATGCTCCGCTTGCATCGATGAGACTTTGTCGGAAGCGCCGTGTGGTGGTGATCTGGAACATGCGGGTCGGACCCCAGGCGCGCCAAATTCGGTCGAAATCGAGAATGAGATGAAGGTCACTGCCTGCAAAACGATAAATCGACTGCCAATCGTCGCCAACGCAGAATAGTGAGAAATCATGTTGCAAGCGAAGCGCACGGATTAGCTCATAACGCGGTCGTGACATGTCCTGATATTCGTCAATCAGCACATATTTATATGGATGACGGTACGAGCCATTATTGACGCAACTGATGGCATCAACGATCATTCCCGGAAAATCAATACCATTATTGGTTGCGAAATTCTGCATATAGGCGTGATAAAGCGGCTCTATAAGCTGCAGCATCTCACGATTACGACCGATGTTTTTACCGCCATAACGTTCGTTAAGAGCTTGCATTCCAGTAGTGTCAATATTGTTTGACCGCATATGCTGGATAATGGTTTGTGTGGTATCGATAAGATTCTGACGATATTGATTGAATGCATAATCGTCTGTTGGAAGCTGGAAATTCTCAAGTCGTGCAGCTGTGGAATATTTATCGAGCAACTGTTGCGACATGAGTTTAAATGCCAGAAGACGATAGGAAACATTGTGTTCAAGCAGGTATTCAAATGCGTTACGCACCACATTGTTTGACGTGTGCCCGTCAATAATTGGACGATTGGCAATGGTGGAGGAACGGCAGATTTCCAGTCCGAGACTATGGAATGTGCATGCCCGAATGACTTTGCCGGTACTTTGCGTGATGCGGCTCGACATTTCGTTGGCGGAAGCTTTGGTGAACGATAGCACCAGAATCTCTTCGGGGGTGGCGGTTCCTGTGTTCAGCAACCATGCGATATAGCCGACGATAGTAGTGGTTTTGCCGGTTCCCGCACCTGCAAGCACCAGCGTATTGTGACCAGCTCCGGCGATGGCGCTGATCTGCTCGTCGTTCAAATCATGCTTTTCGATTTTGCCGATGATATTCCGCGCCCGCGCAATCTGATCGGCGGGAAGCAACGGTTGCGGCATAAGCTTCTGAGCCGGTTGTGAATTGGCATGAGATTGCGCTCGCGAACGATTCGTTGTGACAGAAGTGTTGCGAGCTGTGGTTTGTGTTTGCGCGCGGTATGACGATCGCGCCAACTGTGATGATTGGGATGGTTGCGTAAGCTGTTGCGTTTGACGTGATTGTACAGTGGACTTGCGTTGCGTCGTCTGCTGTTGCGTGGGATTGGGAACGTTTTGCCGCGCAAGCTTGGGCCCGGGCTGAGTCGCCGTTTTGGAGACGGGCGGTTCTCCAATAAGCGCGTTCATGAACTTGCTCAGCAATCCCATAATGTTCCTCCTCAACCAGTGCAAGGAGAAATTATATGTGCTGCCAATGAATGCTTCAGCGTCGGATGTTTGAACGGAATCGCAATTCGCCGACGCTGAAACTAATATTGGAGCTTAACGTTCGAAGGGGTAGGTGAGGTTCCAGTCGCGGCGCAGGGAATCCATGAGTTCCATGATGCGCAGGGTGTCGGCGTGGGGCATTTCCTTGCATTCGGTGCGACCGTCGATTACGGCCTGTGCGGCGGCCGCCACCTCGTACTCATAGCCGGTGAGCTGGGCGGGAACATCGTAATGTGCAACAACCGTATGATTGCCGTCATACACGTCAATTGCCTCAACATTATTAATGTTCTGGCACACCATATAACCATCGGTTCCCCACACGGATCCCATGCGGTCGCTATGGCATAGAATCGAACTTTGCGCGGTCGCCATCACACCGTTCTCGTAATAGAACGTCATGGAATTATGCGCATCCACGCCGGTTTCGTACGCTCGCATCGACGATTCAATGCGAGCGATCGGCGCATTATGCATGATCATGTCGATGAAATTGATTGGATATACGCCAACATCCAACAATGCGCCGCCGGCAAGCGCGGGATCAGTGATTCGCGCCTTCGCGGTGGTGGGGTAACACAGGTTCGCATCGATCGCCTGTATTTCACCAATCGCACCGGAGGCGAGAATCTTATCGATAATGGCGCGGGACGGCATGTATCGCGTCCAAATCGCTTCCGCGCACAGCATGCCGGTTTCTTTTGCGACGGCTAACATCTCACGGGTCTGTGCCGCATTCGCGCCGAACGCTTTCTCCACCAGCACACCCTTGCCGGCCTTCATGCACAATATCGCCTGTTCCGCATGAAGATTGTGCGGCGTAGCGATGTACACCAAGTCCACGTTCGGATCGGCCACAAGTTCCTCATATGAACCGTATGAAACTGGAAAACCGTATTTCGCGGCGAAATCAGCCGCACGTCCCGCATCTCGTGCGGCGACAGCATACGGTTCCACCAAATCCGCATAACGACTGTCCGCGGCCATTTTCACCAACGTGTCAGCCATATGCTGTGCGATCCGGCCTGCGCCGAGAATCGCAACACGAATACGAGCCATATCAAACCCCATCTTTCGTAAACTGTCTGAACAGTGTTGATTCATTTATATTGCTGCGTTGCAAGTTCCAGCGTACGCCATGCATGATCGCAACGCGCGTTGGTCCGTCTCGCACTTGCATTGCGTTTTGTCCGGATGCTTTTCCGATTTGCCGGATTTTGCCGGATCTTGCCATAATGGTGTGCTGTGGCAGCGCAGGAACACGTTAAGAAGACCGGAAAACCTCGGAAATCCGCAAAAAAAGAGAAATATGAGCGTGGCACGAGAAGCTACATCATGTCGCATATCCGAGGCAAAGACACATCCATCGAAATGATGGTACGCAGTTTTCTTTTTTCGAAAGGCCTGCGATTCCGTAAAAACGACAAGCGGTATCCGGGGCATCCCGACGTGGTGTTGCCGAAATACCGTACGATGGTGTTCATCAACGGCTGTTTCTGGCATATGCATGAAAACTGCCCGAAAGCCACACGCGTACCGAAATCGAATGTGGAATTCTGGAGTGCGAAACTGCTGCGCAACCACGAACGAGATGTCAGACAGCATGCCGAACTTGAAGCGATGGGCTGGAAAGTGATCGTGGTGTGGGAATGCGAGCTCGCCAAAAAAGTGCGTGAGGAACGGTTGGAGAGACTGTATTGCGACATCGTCGAAGCGTGATTCTTGCCGCTGGCGCATGATGCTCGTGGTTCCAGCTTTACACATGACATGTGATTTTCTGTTTTCGAAACGATACGCAACGGCGGTGGGACGGTACTTGCGATTTGTCGCGTCTGAAGAATACAAACGAACTATGGGAAATGCTGAGAACAGCGCGCTGCCGCAGATGTCGCACCGCGCCCAGATTGCTAATCCGTTCCGTGCCATGGTGTTTGGTGCGATGGCCGACGAGATGATCGCCGCAGGTACCGATGTGGTCAAGTTGAGCTTGGGGGAGCCGGATTTCGGCGCTCCGCCTGCAGTGCGTGATGCAATGCGCGAACAGTATGATGGCCGTCCATTGCCGTATACCGCTGCAATGGGCTTGCCGGAATTACGTCAGGCGATTTCCGATTTCTACAAGGAACGCCACCATGTGGACGTCGATCCGAAACGTATCGCGATTACGGCCGGAGGTTCCACGGCACTGCTGCTTGCCGCCGCATTGACGGTGAACGAGGGTGACGAGGTGCTGATCGCCGACCCGTCGTACCCGTGCAATCGCGAACTGGTCCGCGCGTTCGGCGGCGAAGTCGTGGACGTGCCGACGAACGCGGCCACCCGATTCCATCTCACACCGGAACTGTGCCGCGAATACTGGTCGGATCGCACCAAAGCGGTGATGATCACCTCGCCGTCGAACCCGACTGGCACCACCATCGCCTTCGATACCCTGAAAGCCGTGTGCGACCTGGCGAAAGGACGCGGCGCATGGCGTATCGTCGACGAAACCTACCTTGACCTAGCCGACCGTGAACCGGACGGCTCCGACGTGAAATCCGTGCTCGCCTGCGACCCGGACGCCATCGTATGTTCCAGCTTCTCCAAGTTCTTCGGCATGACTGGCTGGCGACTGGGCTGGATGGTTGTGCCTGAATGCGCGCTCGAAGCCATGGACGATCTCGCCACCAACTTCTTCCTGTGCGCGCATACACCCACTCAGCATGCGGCACTCGCGTGCTTCACTCCGGAAACGTTGGCCGTGTGCGAGGAACGCCGTCGGGAGTTGCTGGAACGTCGTCGCATTGTGGTCGACGGATTGGCTGAGATCGGTTTGCCGTTGGAAGTTGAGCCGAATGGCGCGTTCTATGCGTACTTCAACATTTCCGGCACCGGTCTTGACGCGTGGACGTTCTGCGAACGTGCGTTAAAGGAAGCGCACGTGGCGTTGACGCCGGGCCGTGATTTCGGCGAGGCCACTGCCGACACCCATGTGCGGCTTTCGTATGCGGCCTCCCGTGAGGCGCTTCGTGAGGGTCTGAGGCGAATCGGAGATTTCGTAGCCGAACTGCACGGATGATGTTTGTGAGCGCTTTGCAATCGTTGTCGGCGCTGTGAATGTTGCGTGGCCATCCTAGGTGAATAGGATGGCCACTCGAATATTTGCAAAGGTTGTCAATGTAATGTCAGGTGAAAGGGGGAGTGCGATGTCACTATGCTTGAAAGCATGGTTAGTTTACATTCGCATGTCACTCGTCTTGGCGTGCTTGACATTGGCTCCAATACCGTTCACATGCTCATCGTCGATGCGGCGCCTGGCGCCCGTCCGGAACCTGAGGCCAGCACGAAAAGCACTGTTCGCTTGATGCAATATCTCAAGGCCGATGGCACAATCAAAAAGGCCGGAGTCGAAGCTGTGGTCGCAGCTGTGGAAAAGGCCATGGGGCTGGTCAAAGAATATGAGATTACCCAACTGCTCGTGCTGGCCACATCCGCATTGCGTGAGGCTCCGAATGGCAGCAGGATCCTCAAACGAATCGAAAACGTCGTCGGCCAGCCGGTCACGGTGCTGTCCGGTGTGGATGAGGCCAGACTCACCTTCCTTGCAGCTCGCCGCTGGTATGGTTGGGATGCCGGTCGGCTGCTGGTCATCGATATCGGTGGTGGCTCTCTCGAGGTGGCTATGGGTTCGGATGAGGATCCCACAGTAGCGCTGTCCGTGCCGGCAGGTGCCGGTCGTGTGACCCGTGAATTCCTACCGGAAAACGGTATTGCGAATGATAGGGATTTGGAAGACGCGCGCAGGAACATCCGTAAGATTCTTGAGCCGATGGTCAAGGCGTTCCCGAAATCGAAGCACCCGATGCATGCCGTCGGCACATCGAAGACCATTCGTTCCCTGGCTCGTCTCGCCGGTGCCGTGGTGCGTCAGCCCGGCCGCGTGGACACTTCGATCATGACGATTGACCAGCTTGAGGATTGGCTTCCCCGTCTTGCGGCCATCTCGCCGGACCAGCGTACCGCATTGCCGGGCGTCACGCCGGAGCGCACGTATCAGATCGTCGGTGGCGGCTTGGTGATCGACGAGATCATGAAGGCGCTTGACGTCAAGGAAGTGGAAATCTGCCCATGGGCGTTGCGGGAAGGGGCTATTCTGCGCTGGCTCGACCAGTTTGGCCGCACGAGCCTTGGTTTCTAGCGGTTCCTAGGCTTCCAGCTTCCTCAGTTCCTCCAACTGGTTCTTCGCCTTGTGCAGCTTGGTGAAGATTTTGTTGCGCTGTTCGGGATTCTTTGCCCGTTGGTGATCGCGCGTGAGCTTATCGATCTGCTCGGTAAGCTGTGCGGCCTGCATACGCCGTGTCATGCGCGCGTCCAGTGCCGTGGGAGAGGCGCTGCCGAGCGTCACCTGCGAGCATAACGACTCCCACAGCGCGTCGATGGAATCGACCGCAGGATCGCCGATGTCCAGCATCGCTTCGCCGGCCGGTTTCCAATCTGAGACGAACACTTTGAATGTAGGTGTGTGACCGGCGCGTCCCGGCAGCGCGCGTCTCACGGCGAACGCGCACTCCTGCCGCTTCGTACCTTCGAAGTCGGCGTCGCGCACGCATACGAACACGATTCCCGACTTGCGTTGCATGGCAATCAGCTCGACGATATCCGTCGGTATGGCGGCGTTCTTGGCATGCAGGCGCAATCCGATTGCCAGTACTTCCGGAATGCGTGTTCCGACGGCAAGCCGTGTATTGCTTGGCCGCAGCAGAGACAACATGGTGATCGTCTCGATGTCGTTCGCCAATCGTTGTTTTGTTTTGGCTGAAACCGGTATTCTCGCCACGAACAGGCCTTTCGGCAACGTTGCCTTTTCTGCGGGAACCGCAGAGGAGTTCGGCAGACCCAATGTGAGTGCGGAAACGGAACCGCAGGAGGCGATCGTCATTGCTGGCCTTCTTTCGTGCTTTCATATCGGTTATTGGGGCAACAGTAGTCGCAAGAGCCGCAAATTTTGATAACGGCGCGTCGGTATGTGACTGGCGGGAATCTATAAAACTGCGCGTGGATGATGTCTCCATATATTGAGCAAAAGAATGCATTTTTTCGGCCATCGCGGGAACCGGTATCGGCGGATCGTTCGTCAAGCCCGTCACCTCCAGTGTGCAAGTCGCCTCTTTGGTCAAAGCCGGTTGTGGCGATCCGGTCGACGATCGGGGAGCACCCAAATTCACCTCCTGTGCGGCCAACGGCGCCGACTGCACACGTGCCGCCACCACCGATCCGACATCCGCGACGCAAGTGGGATGGCGTATCGGCGCAAGCGCGCTCTGTTCGCCATGCCGTGCGGCTGTGATAGACGATTGCAATCTGCGACACGCCGTGATTTGGTGATTGAGGCATGTGTGCGTATTATTTCATCTTGCGGTGATCAGAGCCTAGGTGAGACGCCCGGTCCCATTCCGAACCCGGAAGCTAAGGCCTAGCACGGCGATGGTACTGCACTCGAGAGGGTGTGGGAGAGTAGCACGTCGCCGCACTTAAACTTTTTTTAAATCCCGAGTCGAGCATCGCTCCTCGGGATTTTTTTTTATTACGCGATTCGCGCAAGCAAGTCGGTTTATAGGGTTATAGCCCAAAATGTGTGTCTGGCCGTAGCCTAGCCGGGGTGCCCCGGAGACGTTAAACGCTCGTGGATGGGACGTGAGACGGGCCGGCCAAGGCCGGACAATGCAGACCCCCGTGAAACGCGAACCAAGCGGCGGTGTGAGCCGTGTGAGATTTGGAGCTGGTCTTGGCGACGAGGTCATGCGAACTAGAACAAACTAGATTGCAACGGGTATTCTTGCTGTACGGCAATGGTGGTGATGCCGGTGAACATGTGCTGATAGGTTTGCAATGCCGTCGGATTTGGAAATGCTGTTACGAGAGAGCGCTCATGGGCATGGTGCTACCGTAAAACGCATTATTATCGATGACGTTCGTCCATGGGCTTGGCCTTGACGACTGTTTGAACGCAATGCCCATGTTGGAGGATGTATGGCACGGTCTGGTACGCCTACGAAACCGCGTATAGCGCAGGCGAAGGCTGTTAAGCCTATTCGCACGTTGAAGAAAGCTAAGTCGCATCGCGTGCGTAATGTCATATGCGGTTTTCTGGCTGGTATTCTGTCGATCGCGGCTTTGCTGGGCACGGTTTCGCACATACTGCCTGCTGAGATTCAGGCGTGGCCGTATGTTCCCATTATCGTTTCGTTGGTGCCTTGGTTTGCGATTCTTGCGGTGATTGCGCTGATTTGCGGCATTGTCTCGAAACGAACAATGTCGGTATTGCTGGCGATTGCGGCGATCGCGTTGCAAGTATGGTGGCAGTATCCGTTTTTCTACAATGAGACGAAGCTTCCGCGTGCCGCGATCGCGGCGGTTTCGGGAGCGTCCGCCAATACGCAGGATGATTATGCTCGTTTGATGACATGCAATGTGTTTAAGGGTCGTGCCGACGCGCAGGAAATTGTCGATGTGGTGCGTAGCGAGCGTGTGGAAGTGCTGGCATTGCAAGAAACGACCGATGCTTTCGTGGACGAGTTGAACAAGGCTGGTATTGGCGATTTGTTGCCGTATGCGCAGGTGGCAAGTTCAGACGGCGTGTATGGCAATGGTTTGTGGTCGGCGAGTCCGCTTGTTGATCCGGCTGATGATGATGTTGATTCGAGCGCGTCGTTCATGCCAGGAGCCACGGTTGCATTCAATGATGGTCGGACGCAGATCCGTTTCGTTTCGGTACATACCACGTCTCCGACCGATGGATATTGGCAGCAGTGGAAGCGTTCATTGGATGAGCTTGGTCGACTCCGGTACGATACGTCTCGCAGGTACGTGTTCATGGGTGATTTCAACGCGACCGACGACCATACGCCGTTCCGTAATTTCTTGGGAACACGGTTCACGGATGCGGCCAAACAAGCGGCCGGGGGATTGGTATTCACGTGGCCTGCGAATATCGATTATGTACCGACGTTTGCGGGCATTGACCATATCGTATTGGATTCCGGCATGTTGGCAGGTCGGGCCAAATCGTTGAAAATCGATGGAAGCGATCACAAGGCGTTGCTGGCAACCGTGCAATTCGATGTGTGAGAAGAGTGTCGGCGCAACTGCATATCGGCTGCGTATCCGCATAAAAAGTGCCCCAGATAGGAATCGAACCTACGACACCTTCTTTAGGAGAGAAGTGCTCTATCCACTGAGCTACTGAGGCAACGAATCTTCATTCTACACACATTCCGGACGAGTGTGGTATCGAAATGAAGAAATTCGAAATTTATGCATGACTGTACGCCACATAATGCCTTGTAAAACGTGTGGCGCACAGTCATGAAAATGCTATATTGACGGTATTTTTGAGATGCTCAGGCCAGATTGTCTTGCGTTCCAGCGGTATTGGCCGCAGTGGCCTGTTCCGCCTGGGCTGCGTCAAGCTTGGCACGCACTTCGCCGAGCAAACTTTGAGCGCGCTTGGCGAGGGCTTCGCCAAGCTCCCACTGGCGCATGGACTGGTCAAGGTTGAGTCCGCCGGCCTCAAGTGCCTGCACGGCCTGAATGAGCTGATCTCGAGCCTCTTCGTAAGGCATTTGTGCGATGGCTTCGCGTTCCTTGTCGGTCAGGCTGGATGCGGGGGTGGTTTCGTTGGTCATTGCTACTCCTTCGTTACGGTGGTGACTTCGGACACGATCACGCCGTGCCTCAATGTCATGGTGAGTTGGTCGCCGGTGTTCACGGCGTTCGCATCGTCGATTACATGGCCGTCCGCTCCCTGCACTACCGCATAGCCTCGGTTAAGGGTGGATTGCGGGCTAAGCGCGGTCAGTGAGGCGTGCGCTTTTTCGATGGTGAGGCTTGCGTCGTCAAGAATACGTGTCAGGCCGATTCTCATGCGGGTTCTTGCATCATCGATGAGACGCTGATGTGGTTCCAGCATGGTGAGCGGCTGTGTGAGGCTTGGACGGTTCGCATAGCCTTCAATCAGTCTTGTTTCATTGTTGACGGTGGCGTCGATGCGTATGCGCATGCGTTCGATGTTCACGTTGATCAGTTGCATCTGCTCGCGCACGTCCGGCACGACTTTCTTCGCCGCGTCCGTTGGCGTGGATGCGCGCAGATCGGCAACCAGATCAAGCAGCGTCCAATCATCCTCATGGCCGATCGCGGAAATCAGCGGCGTATGGGCGGCTGCCGCGGCACGTACCACGCCTTCGTCGGAGAACCCGATCAGATCTTCGAAAGCGCCGCCGCCACGGGCCACGATGATCACGTCGACATCAGGATCGGCATCCATCTGCGCGATCGCCTTGATCACGTCGGAAGGGCACTGCTCACCCTGCACATGCACATGCGTCACTTTGAAATCGACAACAGGCCAACGCAATCTCACGTTGGTGATGACATCGCCTTCGGCGCGAGCCTGCGGCGCGCAAATCAGACCAATGCAATGCGGAAACTCGGGCAGAGGCTGCTTGCGGTCAGCGTCGAACAGGCCTTCGCCTTTCAGCTTCTTGCGTAATTCGTCGATCATGGCCTTCAGGCTGCCTCCTGCGCCGGCCGCGATAATGGCGTCGCCACGTAAAGACAGTGACGTGCGTTTCATCCACAGATTCGGTTTGCCATGGATGATGACGCGGTCGCCCTGCACGAAAGGCGTGGCGGCTGCGGCGAACTGCCCGAAACCGTTGACTTCCAACGCAATGTCCTGATAATCATCGCGCAGAGTGATATAGGCGCTGCCCTGACGTCTGGTGTTGATCTGCGTGATCTGCCCGGCCACCCAAACCGATGGCCACCGTTCGACGGCCATATGGAATTTCTCGCTGAGCAGACTTACCGGCCAGGGGTTGTCAGCAGTGGTTTCGCCGGCCAGTCGTGGCAGCGGTTTGCTGTTCGGCTGCGCTGCCGGGGGTGTGTAATCCTGGTTCCAAGTCATAGTTCAAGATTCCATCATCTTGCGGACAAATGAAACACATGTTCGAATTCCGTGAGGGTACCCCGCCTTGTATAGTCCCTCTTCGGTGAGTGCGTCAAATCGACACTCGGGCGACACTCCGTGGCGAAATCGTTACCTTTGTCACACAAGTTAAGGAATGGCGGAATCAAGCCGAAAAATGGAATATATAGTTTTACTGCCGGCGTGCCGCTACTACATTTAGTGCTGGCTATGGCGTACAGTCATGGACGTAGCAACAATCTGGCATGCATAACGAAGCATGAAAACCTGGTCGGATGGGGTCCGACCCGGAAAGGATGATGAATGGAAACGCAGGCTCTGAATGCCATCTCCGCAACCGTTAAAACGGGAACCGGTAAGGTGCTCGTCGAGAAGCGCGACGGTCGTGTGGTCGACTTCGATCCGATCAACATCATCAGCGCGGTGAAGTCAGCCTTCGCCGACCTTGATAAGAAGATCGGGCCGCAGGAGGAACAGCTAATCCGTGATATCGCCAATCAGGTCGAAGCCGAAATCAAGGATCGTTACAACGGTCCCGCCAAGATCGAAGACATCCAGAATCTCGTTGAGCACGGTCTGATCGAAGACCACCTGTACGATGTGGCGCGCACGTACACCAACTACCGTCTGAACAAAGACATCGAACGTGCCAAGGCCACCGACATCAACGAAGCCGTCAAGCGTCTGGTGAACCGTGACGAGGCTCTGGTGCGCGAGAACGCCAACAAGGATTCCAACGTCTACTCCACCCAGCGCGATCTGCTGGCGGGCGCGGTGTCCAAGGCGTCCGCCTTCTCCATGCTGCCGGATGCGGTCTCCAACGCCCATATGAAGGGTGACATCCACTTCCACGACGCCGACTACTCGCCGTTCACCGCACAATCCAACTGCTCGCTGCCGAACTACTGGGATATGCTCGCCAACGGTTTCACTCTCGGCAACGCGCCGATGGGATCGCCGAACAGCATTTCCATCGCCGCCACGCAGATCACCCAGATCATGAAGGACGTGGCATCCAGCCAGTATGGTGGCCAGACCGCCAACCGTGCCGACGAGCACTTCGTCGAATACGCGCGCAAGGATTACGACAAGTTCCTTGAGCAGGCCCATGAGATCATGCCTGACGACCTGCCGATCGAAATCGCCGAACGTCAGGTGCGCTTGGCCAAGGATGTCGAACCGAAGCGTCTGCATTTCGAAAAGGACCGTCCGGCCCTGCCGATGGACGAGCCGTTCAACAAGGATGCCAGCCGTTTGCAGCAGTTGCGTGAGGTGTGGGCGAAAATTCAGACCCGCAAGGCCATCTACGACGCCATGCAGACCATGGAATACCAGATCAACTCCAATCGTGTGTCGAACGGCCAGACCCCGTTCGTGACCGTTGGCTTCGGTTTGGGTACCGACTGGTTCGCCCGCGAAATTCAGCGTGCCATCTTCCTGAACCGTATCCGCGGCCTCGGTTCCGAACACCACACCGCCATTTTCCCGAAGCTCGTGTTCACCATCAAGCATGGTGTGAACGCCGATCCGGGCGATCCGAACTACGATTTGAAGCAGCTCGCCCTCGAATGCGCCACCAAGCGCATGTATCCGGACGTGATCTTCTACGAGAACATCGTGAAGATCACCGGCTCCTTCAAAGCCCCGATGGGCTGCCGTTCCTTCTTGCAGGGTTGGATTGATCCGGCGACCGGCAAGGATGTGGAAGACGGACGCATGAACCTTGGCGTCGTCACCGTGAACGTTCCGCGCATCGCACTGGAATCCCACGGCGACAAGGATCGCTTCTGGAAGATCTTCGACGAGCGTATGGCCGTGGCTCATCAGGCATTGCAATTCCGTATCATGCGTTGCAAGCAGGCCGCGCCGGTCAATGCGCCGACCCTGTTCCGTTTCGGAGCTTTCGGTCGACTCGGCGCCAACGACAGCGTCGACCAGCTGTTCCGCAACGAACGTGCCACCGTTTCCCTGGGCTACATTGGCCTGTATGAGGCGACCAGCGTGTTCTACGGCAAGAACTGGATGCGCGATCACGGCTGGGATCCGCAAGGCAAGGAATTCGCACTGTCCATCGTCAAGCGCATGAACGAGCTGTGCAAGGAATGGAGCGACGCGGAAGGCTACCACTATTCCGTGTACTCCACGCCGGCCGAATCCCTCACCGACCGCTTCAACCGTATGGACCACGAGAAGTTCGGCGAAGTGGAAGGCGTGACCGACCACGACTTCTACACCAACTCCTTCCACTACCCGGTCTGGCTGCAGCCGACCCCAATGGAAAAGCTCAACTACGAGAAGGACTTCCCGTACTACGCGTCCGGCGGCTTCATCAACTACTGCGAGTTCCCGTGCCTGCAGTCCAACCCCAAGGCACTCGAAGCGGTGTGGGATTACGCCTACAACATCGGCATCGGCTACCTGGGCACGAACACGCCGATCGACCGCTGCTACGATTGCGGATTCCAAGGCGACTTCGAGCCCACTGAGGAAGGTTTCAAGTGCCCGGAGTGCGGCAACTCCGACCCGGACCACTGCAACGTGACCAAGCGCACCTGCGGCTACTTGGGCAACCCGGTGCAGCGCCCGATGGTGCATGGACGTCACGAGGAGATCGCGCACCGCGTCAAGCATATGAGCGGCGAAACCGGTCATGTCACCTTGAGTGACGGTTCCGAACGTGAATGGTTCGAGGAAGCCAAGTAAGGGCCGCGTCGGTAGCAAACATAAACGAAATATGAAAGAGGGTGGGTTTCCACCCTCTTTCATTCTGTGACAATCATGAGGCAAGCAGCAATCGCAAAAACGCGACGTAACGGCAAAACGTGAAGGGACAACGTATGATCAGCAGCGCGAATCCAGCAATTCAACGTCGTGACTTTGCGGCGGACGAAACCAATCGCGGACCTTTCATCCCCACAACTCGTTCCAACAATCCCAAAGCAGGGCAATGGACCAACCGCATGAGCCGCAATATGATCGCCGACTACAAACGGTTCCTCATGACCGATGGAGAAGGCATCCGATGCTCGCTGTACGTGTCCGGCTGCCCGTTCCATTGCGAGGAATGCTACAACACGTCAATCTGGGATTTCCAAGCCGGCCACGAATACAACGACAAGCTCGAAGCGCAAATCATGGATGACTTAAGCCAATCGTATGTGCAAGGCATCACCTTCCTCGGAGGCGAACCATTGCTCAACACGGGCGTGCTGTTGCCCCTTGCGCGCAAAATACGCGAACGGTTCGGTAATACCAAAGATATTTGGTGCTGGACCGGCTACACGTGGGAAGAGCTCATGCGCGAAGGCGAAAGCCCCGACAAGCGCGAGCTGCTCGAACTGATCGACATTCTCGTGGATGGCCGTTATATCAAAGAATTACATGATTCCCTGCTGCAATTCCGCGGAAGCAGCAACCAACGCATCATCGACGTACCGAAATCACTGGAAAGCGGACAAGTGGTGATTTGGCCGAAATTACATGATCAAACACGATTCATTCCCGAAATATACGGCAAAGACCGTTCTGCAGGGGAAGGCAGCGCATCCTGACATGGAAATGCTTGGAAGGGTTTGCGATCTCGACATTCGTCGAGCGTCCAGATACATAATTAGGCACGTTGACTGGATTAGTTGTCTAATTTGTGCGCTGTGTCGTGCATTTTATGCTGATTGCGAGCATTTACAAAGCACTTAGGCGTGGGCACAGACTACGATTACATGATTGGATAACCCGGGGTAGGGGCTTCCATGCCTGCCATGGAATGCAGCCCGGCGGATAGAACGATAGAGGTTGAGACATGGTTGAAGCAGCAGAAGCCGTGACCGAAACGCACGGCACAAAGCCGTTGCGTGTAGGTCTTGATATCGGTTCCACTACTGTGAAGGCGGTGGTGCTCGATCAGTCCGACGCGCTCGCGGACGCGCTGTTCTCCGATTATCGGCGTCACCACGCGAACGTGCGCGCCACCGTGGCCGGACTATTGGCTGACATCCACCAGGAGCTGGAAAAGCTTGGCCGAGGCGACGAGCCGATTCGCCTGGCCATCACCGGTTCAGGCGGTCTTGCCCTCGCAGACAGCCTCGACGTGCCCTTCGTTCAGGAAGTCATCGCCGAAACCGAAGCCATCGACAAGGAATATCCGCAGGCTGACGTGATCATCGAACTTGGTGGCGAGGATGCGAAAATCACGTATCTCAAGCCGACTCCGGAACAGCGTATGAACGGTTCCTGCGCAGGCGGTACCGGCGCATTCATCGACCAGATGGCAACACTGCTCGACACCGACGCCGCTGGCCTGAACGAAATGGCCACGCAATACGAAACCCTATATCCGATCGCATCACGTTGCGGCGTGTTCGCCAAAACCGATTTGCAGCCGCTTATCAACGATGGTGCGGCCAAGCCGGATCTGGCTGCATCGATCTTCACCGCAGTGGCCACGCAGACCATTGCAGGCCTTGCCTCCGGACGCCCGATTCACGGAACCGTGATCTTCCTGGGTGGTCCGTTGTTCTTCATGTCCGAACTGAGAGCCGCGTTCAAGCGGGCGCTCGACGGCAAAGTGGACGAATTCATTGTTCCGACCGACGCTCACCTGTATGTGGCATACGGTGCCGCATTGCAGGCCGATCAGGATGGTGACGACCTTGACTAAGCATTACGAAGCACGAACCTGCGCCGACCTTCTGGCACGACTGGACGAACTGGAAAACCTGCCGTCCAACACTCCGACCATGCCTCCGCTGTTCGCTACCGAGGCGGATCGCACCGCATTCAACGAACGACATCATCGCGAGCATATCCATCAAGGCACGCTCGAAGGAGCCCAAGGACCGCACTTCCTGGGCATAGACGCCGGTTCCACCACCATCAAAGCGACGTTGGTGAACGACGATCGAGAAATCGTATGGTCCTCTTATGCGACCAACGAAGGCAGCCCTCTGACGGCAGCCGTACAAATCGTTAAAAAAATCCAAGCCGAACTACCTGAAGGCGCATGGATCGCACGATCCTGTGCGACCGGCTACGGCGAAGGCCTCATCACCACCGGCCTGCACCTTGACGAAGGCGTAGTGGAAACCATGGCTCACTATCGCGGTGCCGAAATGGTAAGCCCGGGCGTTACCGCCGTCATCGATATCGGCGGCCAAGACATGAAATATCTCGCCATCAACGATGGCGTGATCGACTCCATCGCAGTGAACGAAGCATGCTCGTCCGGCTGCGGATCGTTCCTGCAAACGTTCGCCATTTCCATGGGTCTGACCATTCAGGAATTCACCCAAGCGGCGCTCAACTCCACCCATCCGGTCGATTTGGGCTCCCGATGCACCGTGTTCATGAACTCGTCCGTGAAGCAGGCGCAAAAGGAAGGCGCGTCCATCGAAGACATCGCCGCAGGCCTGTGCTATTCCGTAGTGCGCAACGCCCTCTACAAGGTAATCAAGCTGCGTGATTCCGGCGAACTTGGCGACACCGTGGTAGTGCAGGGCGGCACGTTCCTCAACGACGCCGTGCTTCGCGCATTCGAACTGCTCACAGACCGTGAAGTGACCCGACCGAACATCGCAGGACTCATGGGCGCATACGGTGCCGCACTGACCGCACGCATGCACTATGCCGACGAAGCGGAAGACGAAGACGTCGATACCACCGACACCAAAGAGGCGGTGATCGCAGGCGTATGCCATACCGCATCGAACATTTTGAGCGGCGAAGAACTCGACAACCTGTCGATGACCTCCGAACGAGACGTGTGCAAACTGTGCCAAAACCACTGCAAGCTCACCATCACCACCTTCCAAGACGGATCCCGCTACGTGACCGGCAACCGCTGCGAACGAGGCGGAGACGCGAAAAAGAAGCGTTCCGATCGCCCGAACCTCTACGATTACAAGTACAAGCGTTGCTTCGCTTACCGCAGACTCACCGACAAAAACGCAACCCGCGGCGAAATCGGCATTCCGCGCGTACTCAACATGTACGAAAACTATCCGTTCTGGTTCACACTGCTCACCTCGCTGGGCTTCAAAGTGATGATTTCCGGACGAAGCTCGCATGAACTGTTCGAAACAGGCATCGAATCCATCGCATCCGAAAACATCTGCTATCCGGCCAAACTTGTGCACGGACACATCAAATGGCTGCTGAGCAAGGGTGTGAAAACCATCTTCTATCCGTGCGTCAGCTACGAAGAGAACCTGGTACCCAACACCGACAACCACTACAACTGCCCGGTAGTAGCCAACTATCCCGTGGTCATCGGCGCAAACATGCCGGAACTGCGCGAAGAGGGCATCCGTTACATGCGCCCATACTTCAACATGGCCAACCATGAACTCATGGTCGACCGTATCGTCGAAGAATTCGCTTGGGCCAACGTGACCCGTGAAGAAGCCGAAACCGCAGTCAAAGCGGCCTATGCCGAAAACGAAGTCTTCAAGCACGATGTGCAGATGGAAGGCCTCAAGGCACTCGCCTACATGAAGGAACACGACTGCCGAGGCATCGTGCTCGCAGGCCGCCCGTACCACATCGATCCGGAAGTCAACCATGGCATTCCGGAAACCATCTGCTCGCTCGGCATGGTGGTATTGTCTGAAGATTCGATCTGCGAACTGCAGCCGGGGGAGAAGCTCAACCTGAGTGATTTCCTCGCCGCGGACGAAGACGATCCGCGCAAGAAGAACGCGGACGGCTTCCGTCATGTGGAAGACCGCAAAGTCACCAAAATGCCGTTGCGAGTCACCAATCAGTGGGCCTACCACGCACGCCTGTACTCGGCGGCAAACTTCGTGGCCTCCTATCCGGGACTTGAACTCGTACAGCTCAACTCCTTCGGCTGCGGTCTCGACGCCATCACCACCGACCAGGTGGGCGAAATCCTCGCCGACAAGGCCGACGTGTACACCATGCTGAAGATCGACGAAGTCTCCAACCTGGGCGCGGCAAAAATCCGACTGCGCTCGCTCAAGGCAGCCGTCGAAGAACGCGAACGCAACAAGCAGCGCGGAATCGCCGCAGTCATGCCCAACAAGCAAGACAGCGTACCCAACAAGCAGGGCGAATTCCGCAAGACCGGGTCTGAGGCGCCGACTCCGGGCCGTCAAGTCATGCTTGACACCGTGATGAAAGCCAATCCGAAACTTACCGAAGCCGTCAAAGCCGCATCCAGGCGTGCCGCGGAAAACGGCATCGGCGAAGCGAAGAAATCCGCGCACAATTCCGCCACCATGTCGAAGTACGCCAACCGCGTGCCATTCGGCAAAGACATGAAGGACTACACCATCGTGGCTCCGCAGATGAGCCCGATCCACTTCTCCTTGGTGGAATCCGTGATCCGTTCCGGCGGTTACAAGTTCGACATTCTCGAACACGCCAGCCGCGAAAACGTGGAAACCGGTCTGAAATACGTCAACAACGACGCCTGCTACCCGGCCATCATGGTTATCGGTCAGCTCGTGGACGCGATTTTGGACGGCAAATACGATCCGGAACACACCGCGCTCGCCATCACACAGACCGGCGGCATGTGCCGAGCCACAAACTATTTCGGCCTGATCCGCAAGGCATTGGTCGATGCTGGCTATCCGCAGATTCCAGTGATCGCCATTTCCACGCAGGGCATCGAAGACAATCCGGGCTTCACCGCCACTCCGGCATTGTTGCATCGTGTCATCAAGGCGCTGATTATCGGTGATCTGCTGATGAAATGCCTGTATCGCGTACGCCCGTACGAGGTGACGCCAGGCAGTGCGAATCAGCTGTACCACACGTGGGACACCATCGTGCGTGAAACGCTCGAACACCACGGCCATTCCAAGACGGCACGCAAGTTCATCGGCAAGGGGTATCTGCCGTATCAGACGCTCGTTAAGGAGATTGTGAAATCCTTCGACGCGCTGCCGTTGAAGGACGAGCCGCGCAAGGTGCGCGTCGGTGTGGTGGGCGAAATCCTCGTCAAGTACCAGCCGGACGCCAACAACCATGTGGTCGACGTGATTGAATCGCAGAATTGCGAGGCTGTGGTGCCGGGCATCATGGAATTCATGACCACCCGCCCATACATTTCCGACTGGAACGAGCATTACCTCGGCATGGGCGGCAACAAGCTTGGCTACGCGCTGATGCGCAAGGCGCTTGACATGTACAACGCTCCTGTGCACAAGGCGATCGATTTAGCACACGGCAAGTTCTCCCAGGACCTGCCGATGCCGGAACTCGTGAAGAAGGCCGACGAGGTCACTTCTGTGGGTGTGCAGGCTGGTGAAGGCTGGCTGCTGACTGCGGAAATCCTTGAGCTCATCGAATCCGGCTGTCCGAACGTGATTTGTGCGCAGCCGTTCGCCTGCCTGCCGAACCACGTGACCGGCCGAGGCATGTTCGGCAAGATCCGCCGACTGCATCCGGAAGCCAACATCGTGTCCATCGATTACGATCCGGGAGCATCCGAAGCGAACCAGCTCAACCGCATCAAACTGATGATCGCAGCCGCCAAGAAGGCTCACAAGGCCGCGCAACAGGGTGAGACGACGCAAAGCAAAAAAGTCGCCTGATCATAGGCAGATAAATCAATAAGCACTGACTGGAATTGACCAAAATACCGGCGCGGACAACATCTTCAGCGTCGGTATTTTTATTGATATATACAAACAATTCTCCAAATAGTGGTAATTGCTTCTGACTTTATTGACAGCTGTTAATTATTATTGGTCGGTCTTGCAGAGCATGTCTGTTGTAATTGAAAATGTGTACTCGATTCGGGATACGCAAGAGTTGGCTATCAGTTTTTCGTATAGCGATCGCGCCGTGCTCATCAATGAGTTTCGGTAGGATTGCCAACATGACAGCACCACGAATTTCTTACGCACACCTGCTTACCGAGCCGAATCCGAAGCATGTGGAAAGTCTGGTCAAATTCTTCGAATCAGGCTGCCAAGAGCGCGGAACCGGCGGTTTCGGCGTGGAAATCGAGCATCTGCCGGTGCATAACAGCGATGATACCGCCGTGAACTATTACGAGGAGAACGGCATCGAGGCGTTGCTGAACCGCATTCGCCCGTATTACGACGAAAGCAAGGAATACTGGGAGAACGGCAGGCTTGTTGGGCTTGGGCGCGAAGGTATTTCCGTGTCGCTTGAGCCGGGTGGCCAGCTGGAATGTTCGCTGGGTATTTTGCATAAGCCGGAGGATCTGCGCACGATTTACGGAGCGTTCCGCCGCGAAGTCGATCCGGTGCTTGACGAGCTTGGCTTCCGCTTGGTTAATTACGGATACCAGCCGAAGTCCGGCTATGCCGACATTCCTGTGAATCCGAAGGACCGTTACAAGGCGATGACCGCGTATTTGGGTCGTGTCGGCCAGTTTGGTCCGTGCATGATGCGCTGCTCCGCTTCGACGCAGATCAGCATTGACTATGTTTCGGAAGAGGATGCGATTTCCAAGTTGCGTTTGGGTACGGTGATCGGTCCGATTCTTGCATGGTTCTTCCGTAACACCCCGTACTTCGAGGGGCGGGAGAATCCGTATCCGCTGCTGCGCCAGCGCATGTGGGATTATTTGGATTTCCAGCGTACGAACGTTATTCCGGGACTGTTTGATCCTCGCTTCGGTTGGGAAGATTATGCGGTTGACGTGCTGAGCACGCCGATGATGTTCGCTGATCTGACGCACACTCCGGAAGCGTTGGAAACTCCCGGAACTGATCTGCATCATCCTGCATTCTATGAGAACGCGAACGACGTGTATCCTGATCGAGAACTCAACGCATACGAAATCAATCATGTGATTTCCACGCATTTCAACGATGTGCGCTTGAAGAACTTCATTGAATTCCGTCATTGGGATTCGCTGCCTGTGGCGCGTGCGGAACGGTTGACGGAAATCATCGGATCGCTGTTCTACGATCCGGCGAATCGTGAGCGTCTCGAATCGTATTTCGACGGCATTCGCGAGGAAGACGTGCTTGAGGCGAAGGCGAACCTGCAGGCGCGTGGCCACCAGGCCGCTCCGTATGGCAATTCGCTGGAATTCTGGCAGGAATTCTTAGGGCTCGAAGGTGTGCTTGCCGACGAACCTGGCGATCCGAAGCATCCTGACGTGTTCCAGAAGTAAAACTGCTTTTCGAATATTTTTGGTTGGCTGAGGCTGACTGAATGTGATCTCGAAGTGGTTTTGAATGTAATTCAGGGCTGGTCTGTTGAAGGTCGGCCCGTTTTTATGTGGCGAGTGGGAATGTTGTGGTTTGATATGATTTCCGCCTGTCTAATGGGTAGTAGATAGTACACTGTCCATATGGCTAATGAGGGGAAGAAACGTGTTCGTAAAACACCTGAGGAGCGTAAGCGGGAAATCGTCGCTGCGGCGAGCCGTCTTATCGGGGAAAAGGGGTATTACGGTACATCGTTGAAAGATATTGCTGATGCGATTGGCATGAGCCAGCCTGGATTGCTGCATTACATCGGCAACAAGGAACGGTTGCTGTCGCTGCTGGTCACCGACAATTACGATCAGGAGGGCACTCCGGCTGATTTCGCTGCGTCGGGACTACCCGGCAGTGATCCGGAAGGCATGCTGTTTCCCGCGTACTTGCGTTTTTTGGTTCGCTACAATGCGAGCCGACGCAGCTTGCTGCAGCTATACATGGTGTTAGAAACTGAGTCGTTCAGTGAGGATCATCCGTTGCACGACTATTTCGAGAATCGTCCGAAATACGTGTGGGAACACTATTCCCAGTACACATGGAAATTGCCGCCTGAAATCGGCGGTTGGGAGAATATGCGTGCGATGGTGCGTCAAAGCTTGGAAGCGATGGACGGCATTCAACTGCGTTGGATGCGTAAGCCTCCCATCGATTTCTACGATGAATGGCTTGCCTTCGAAAAGATGATCTTCCCCTCACCTGTCTGGGACAGCTACCGCTAAGCCGTGTGCCTCTCTCAGCGTCCCAATCCTTCCACTCGCTGGAAGTTTTGGGATGTCTAGAGGCATACAAACGGGGTGGTTCCTCCACCGGCTGGAGGTTTTGAGACTCTGAGAGTCTTGTTTGCGGGAGAATTATTCTAGGGACTGGAGGATTATGTCCGCTGAGACGGGCATTTTGTGTCCCGATTCTTCCGGTGGATGGAAGATCGGAACGTTGGTGCGGCTCATAATAGGGTGTGTTGTGTGTGGGTTTGAGGGGGAATCTGGTATAGGCTGTACTTAAGCATTTTTAATACCAATGGGGGTCTTATGAGCCGCAAGAACACTGTCGAGGATTATGCAATTTCGTTGGATATCGGAAACGCATCTGTCGGTTGGTCTGCCTTCACGCCGAATTATCGGCTTGTTCGTGCAAAGGGGCGTGAACTTATTGGCGTGCGACTTTTCGAACCGGCTGATACGGCTGAATCTCGCCGAATGGCACGTACCGCGCGCAGAAGGTACTCGCGCAGACGTTGGCGTCTCCGTCTTCTCGATGCTTTGTTCGACCAAGCGTTGTCTGAAGTCGATCCTTCATTTTTGGCTCGTAGGAAGTATTCTTGGGTCCATCCTGATGATGAAAGCAATGCGGATCGTTGGTATGGCGGTGTTCTGTTTGATTCAAACGAGCAGGATAAGCGTTTTTATGAGAAATATCCAACTATTTATCACCTGCGCAAAGCTTTAATGGAAGATGATGCTCAGCATGATATTAGAGAAATCTATCTTGCCGTTCATCATATGGTGAAGTATCGCGGTAATTTCCTGGTTGAGGGAGCCTTGGAATCCTCGAATGCATTCAAGGAAAATGAATTACTGGAACTTCTTGAGAAAATCATCTGCTATGAAATGTTGGAAGGCGAGCGAGGCGGCGATATTGAGCAAGATGATGAGAATAAGTTGGTCGCTCCCGCTGACGGTCAGTTAGCTGATGCTTTGTGTGCAACGCGCGGTTCGCGCTCCATGCGAGTTGATAATGCGCTTGAAGCGCTTGGCACTGTAAACGACTTGTCTCATGAGCATAAAGCCATTGTCAAGGCTGTTTTTGCTGGACTCGAAGGTAATAAACTTGACCTTGCAAAAATATTCGTCAGCAAAGAGTTTTCTTCTGAAGATAAGAAAATGCTCGGTGTCTATTTCAATAAGGCTGATTATGAAGAAAAGCGTGTCCAGATTGTAGATTCAGGACTTCTTGATGATGCGGAATGCGAACTCTTGGATTGCATGCAGGAGCAATACAACGCAATCGCGCTGAAACAATTGTTAGGAAAGTCTACGAGTGTTTCCGATTCAAAATGCGCGAGTTATGATGCTCATCGTGTCAATTGGGATTTAATTAAATCGCAATTACGCGCGGATGAAAATAAGGAAGAAATAAACGAAAATTACGGCATTCTGGTTGGCTGGAAGATGGATAGTGGTCGGCGTAGGAATGTACGTGGCGGAACCGCATATGAGAATATGCGAAAGAAAGCTAATGCTTTTTTCAAGAAGCTGATTAAAGCGTCTGATCTTTCGGAGACGGATAAAAACAGACTGGTCCACGATATTGAGGAAGATAGGCTTTTCCCGATTCAACGTGATTCGGATAATGGGGTTATTCCGCATCAGCTGCATCAAAATGAGCTGAAACAAATTATCGCGAAACAAGGAAAGTATTATCCTTTCCTGTTTGATACTTTTGAAAAAGGCGGGAAGCGGATTAATAAAATCGAAGGATTATTGGCTTTCCGAGTGCCTTATTTCGTTGGTCCTCTGGTTTCTCCCGAAGATCTTCAGAAATCCGATAATGGTGAAAACCATTGGATGGTGAGAAAAAAGAAAGGTGAAATCACGCCTTGGAATTTCGATGAAATGGTCGATAAGGATGCTTCCGGTCGAAAGTTCATTGAACGATTGGTGGGCACTGATAGCTATTTGTTGGGTGAGCCGACGTTGCCGAAGAACTCACTGCTGTATCAGGAGTATGAGGTTCTGAACGAGCTCAACAATGTTCGCTTGTCCGTGCGTACGGGAAATCATTGGAATGATAAGCGCAGAATGCGTCTTGGGCGTGAAGAAAAGACTCTTCTATATCAGCGTCTTTTTATGAAAGGGCAGACTGTTACAAAGAAGGCTGCGGAGAATCTTTTGCGCAAGGAATACGGCCGCACGTATGAGTTGTCTGGCTTGTCGGATGAATCGAAATTTACGAGTTCATTATCGACGTATGGCAAGATGTGTAGAATATTCGGTGGAGAATACGTGGATGGGCATCGCGATTTGATGGAAAAAATCGTTGAATTGCAGACTGTGTTTGAAGATAAAGAAACACTTTTGCACCAGTTGCGGTTGCTTGATGGCCTTTCGGAATCGGATTGCGCTTTGCTGATAAACACGCATTACACGGGTTGGGGTCGTTTGTCTCGCAAATTGCTGACAACAAAAGCCGGAGAATGCAAGATTGGCGATGATTTTGCGCCGTGTAAGCACAGCATTATTGAAATTATGCGTGCTGAAGATCGTAATTTCATGGAGATCATCACTGACAAACAGTTAGGTTTTTCCGATTGGATCGAGCAGGAGAATCTTGGAGCGGAAAGCGGCAATTCCCTTATGGATGTCGTTGATGATTTGCGGGTCTCTCCAAAGGTAAAACGAGGAATTATTCAGTCAATTCGTTTGATTGATGATATTTCAAAGGCTGTTGGAAAGAGGCCATCAAGGATTTTCCTGGAGCTGGCCGACGATATTCAACCAAGCGGCCGGACGGTATCTCGAAGGAGCCGTCTGCAGGATTTGTATAGGAACGCGAATCTCGGGAAGGAATTCAAGGGAATCGCGGACGAGCTCAATGCGTGCAGTGATAGGGATCTTCAAGACGATCGTTTATTCCTGTACTACACGCAGCTTGGGAAAGACATGTATACGGGCGAGGAATTGGATCTTGATAGGCTTTCATCGGCGTATGACATTGATCATATTATTCCTCAGGCGGTAACGCAGAACGATTCCATTGATAATCGAGTGCTCGTGGCGCGTGCTGAGAACGCTCGCAAGATGGATTCATTCACGTATATGCCTCAGATCGCGGATCAAATGCGTAATTTCTGGCAGATGCTTTTGGACAATGGGCTGATAAGCCGCGTCAAGTTTGAGCGATTGACTCGCCAAAACGAATTCTCGGAGCGCGAGAAGGAACGTTTTGTTCAGCGTTCGCTGGTTGAAACAAGGCAGATCATGAAAAACGTCGCAACGCTGATGCGTCAGCGGTATGGCAACAGTGCCGCGGTCATTGGCCTCAACGCGGAGCTAACCAAAGAAATGCGCAGATATTTGGGATTTTCGCATAAGAATCGTGACATCAACGATTACCATCACGCGCAAGATGCGCTATGTGTCGGTATTGCTGGACAGTTTGCAGCCAACCGTGGTTTCTTCGCGGACGGTGAGGTTTCTGACGGTGCACAAAATTCTTACAACCAATATTTGCGTGATTATTTGCGCGGATATCGTGAGAAGCTGAGCGCAGAAGACAGGAAGCAAGGCCGTGCATTTGGCTTTATTGTTGGTTCAATGCGCTCTCAAGATGAGCGAAAGCGAGTTAATCCGCGCACTGGAGAAGTTGTTTGGTCTGAAGAAGACAAAGACTACCTGCGTAAGGTAATGAATTATCGTAAGATGCTCGTTACCCAGAAAGTCGGAGACGATTTTGGGGCTCTGTACGACGAAACCAGATATGCCGCAAGCGATCCGAAGGGAATCAAGGGTATTCCTTTTGATGGTTTCAAGCGTGATACTTCCCTTTATGGAGGTTTTTCGAGTGCGAAGCCTGCCTATGCGGTTCTGATTGAGTCAAAGGGGAAGACCCGTTTGGTCAATGTGACGATGCAGGAGTATTCGTTACTTGGAGACAGGCCGTCTGACGATGATCTGCGAAAGATACTGGCGAAGAAGAAGAGCGAATACGCAAAGGCGAATATTCTGCTACGCCATGTGCCGAAGATGCAGTTGATTCGGTATGGCGGTGGGTTAATGGTGATTAAGTCGGCTGGCGAATTGAATAATGCCCAGCAGCTTTGGTTGCCGTATGAAGAATATTGTTATTTCGATGAGCTGTCGCAGACTGCGGTTATTCCGGAAAAAGATGATCTGAAGAGACTTCTTGATACGGTTCTTGATACTGTGCAGCGTCTCTATCCATGGCATAGATTCACTGAGGAGGAGCTTGCTGACCTGCATATTGCTTTCGACAAGCTTCCAGAAGGTGAGAAGAAGAATGTTATCACGGGGATAGTCAGCGCATTGCACGCGGATGCGAAGACGGCAAATCTATCGGTTGTGGGAATGACAGGTAGCTGGCGTCGAATGAATAACAAATCTGGCTATACATTCTCCGACGAAGATGAGTTCATCTTCCAGTCGACGTCGGGACTTTTCGAAAAGAGAGTGACCGTAGGGGAGCTGAAAAGAAAGGCAAAAAATAGAAAATAAATAGTAAGTGCCAGATAAATGAAAAGAGGCTCCCGATGATATCGGGAGCCTCACAGCCATAAGGCCAGGTATAAAACCTTCTGAAGCTCGGTCGAAACCTTGCTTTATTTCAATTTATGCCTGTCAGGTCAATGACCTTGATCATGGATTGCGACCAAACAATCCTCTATAAGCGTAACACAATGAGGTGTGTATGGCATGGCGGAATGTAGTGGTGACTCGACATTGCAAGATTTCCACAAAAATGAAGTTGCTGGTTATTCAGACGGACGATGACGTGTGCCAATTGCCCATGGACGATATCGGCACGCTGATGATTGAAACGACACGGGCGGTAATTACGACATGCGCGATAGCGGATTTGCTGAAGCGTGATGTGAAAATTGTGTTTTGCGACGACAAACATCTTCCAATAGGGGAGACGAGTCCCTATGAGACCGAATCGAGCCGACGAGCATGCATAATTCAGCAAATGCGATGGGATGAAACGCGCAAAGATCTGCTGTGGCAGCATATTGTTCGTGAGAAAATTGCACATCAAGTGGCTGTGTTGGAGAAGAATTGCGACAGTCCTGACCTCGAGAAGATGAAGTCACTTGTTGCGGATGTGAAGCCTGGCGATTCGGATAATCGTGAAGCGGTTGCGGCTCACATGTATTTTCCTCGTTTATTCACATACGAGTTTATTCGTTCAGACGAGGAAAATGGAATAAATGGAATTTTGGATTATGGGTATGCGATTATCCTTTCTGAAGTGGCTAGAAAAATAACGGAGATTGGTTATCTGACTGAATTTGGAATTCATCATGATAGTGAGAAGAATCCTTTTAATTTAGCTTGTGATTTGATGGAGCCATTTCGTCCTTTTATGGATGAAAGGGTCTTTCAATTAGGTGCTGAGCATCTTGATTCCAAAATCAAAATTGAATTAGTGAGATATATGCGAAGTGACGTGCCTGAGCTTGGTACCACGATTACTCAGCTTATCAATGTATTTGTCAGGAATGCTCTTCGTTATCTTTCTGGTGAAGAATGTCTGCCGGAACTGGGGTTCATGCAATGCGGTACAGAGTCATGCGCGTAATAGTGTTTTTTGATCTTCCTATGAAAACCGCTAACGAACGAAAAATATATGCGGAATTTAGGAAAAATCTGATCCGTGAAGGATTTCTTATGATTCAGGAGTCGGTGTATGTGAGGGTGGCGACGACTCGTGAATCTGCTCACTTTTTAGAGAATAGGGTAGCTAGTTTTGCTCCGTCTGAAGGTTTGGTTCAGTCGTTGATTATTACGGAAAAACAGTACTCATCTATTAGATTTTTGGCTGGATCTATGAGTGATGATGTGCGGAATAATGATGATAGGACCGTGATTATATGATAGACAGTCTTGTTGTGTATCCACTTGATCCTATGAAACTTGAGGCTGGACTAAATGTTATAGGGTGTGCATCTCCAAAGATTTTCTATGAGTTGTCTGCGGGGCTCCAAGAAGATATTGATTCTGTTGTGCTTGGAATGGGAACGAAGACTGTTTTGGCCTCCAAAAGCGTAATCTATGTTGGTGATTGCGCGGATGAGGTGGATTATGATGCTTTATTTCAAAAGATTGCTGTCAAGAAAATAATCGAAGGATTTGCGCCGGAACAAATCAGCAGATTGTTATCTTTACAAGCCGAACTAAAGACAATTATTCAAGATGAGATATGGAGTCAAAATTTACCTTTGGTGATTCCCAGCAATTTGGATCTGAAAGCTGCGATTGCAATGGCTAAACCCCGGATTGACACGAGTTCTTTGGGGTCCTTGTATGATAAAATTTCAATGGCAGTAGATACTGCCGGTGCTCTTGCCGAGAGCAGGATGCTGGTGACGCTTCATACAACTCAATATTGTGATAACGACCAATTACTTTATCTACACCGTACTTTATTGCGGTACCAGTTGCAGCTTCTTGACCTGGAATGCTGCAGCGAGAAAGTCATGCTGACAAAGGGGATGAGTCACTATGTCGATGAGGATTACGTTCAGTTCCCATGAACTGTTCAGGAATCCTTAAGGCTATCGGTTTCAGATGCCTGTCAGATTAATGACTTTGACCACCGGTGGATTGCTGGCTAACATTCCGCTTGTGTTTCAGATGCCTGTCAGATTAATGACTTTGACCACGCCAGCCACACTCACGCCTGATCGCCGCCTGTTTCAGATGCCTGTCAGATTAATGACTTTGACCACTGACGGTACCGCGAAAATTCCGCAAATTCCGTTTCAGATGCCTGTCAGATTAATGACTTTGACCACCGTCGGCTTTTCCACGACGGTGGCATGGTAGTTTCAGATGCCTGTCAGATTAATGACTTTGACCACCCATCGCATGCTGGCCAACGCCATCTGTTGTTTCAGATGCCTGTCAGATTAATGACTTTGACCACCGAGTACTTTGGCTCCGGCGCTTAACACTGGTTTCAGATGCCTGTCAGATTAATGACTTTGACCACTGAATCCCACGTCTCCGTTGGCGAGCCATTGTTTCAGATGCCTGTCAGATTAATGACTTTGACCACAATCGTCGATGGTCATGTTCGCGAGCTGTGGTTTCAGATGCCTGTCAGATTAATGACTTTGACCACTCTGCTGCGCTCCGGACGGCAAACCGGCGAGTTTCAGATGCCTGTCAGATTAATGACTTTGACCACACTCGGCGAGGCGTCGTCAGTCGCGTTCGGGTTTCAGATGCCTGTCAGATTAATGACTTTGACCACGCATTGCGCGCAGTCACTGGCCAAAGGCATGTTTCAGATGCCTGTCAGATTAATGACTTTGACCACGCCGGCGGCTGGAGTAGCTGGCCGGCAGGTGTTTCAGATGCCTGTCAGATTAATGACTTTGACCACACATTGCCTTGATGGTATACGTCTTGCGATGTTTCAGATGCCTGTCAGATTAATGACTTTGACCACGATCTCCTCGATCTCGCCGGTATAGGCGGCGTTTCAGATGCCTGTCAGATTAATGACTTTGACCACTTAACCATACCTCGCCGATGGCTTGCATAGGTTTCAGATGCCTGTCAGATTAATGACTTTGACCACTGGTCGTCAATGACGACGCGCTTGCCAAGCGTTTCAGATGCCTGTCAGATTAATGACTTTGACCACTTTTTATGCCGGTTATTGGCAGTTTGGTGTGTTTCAGATGCCTGTCAGATTAATGACTTTGACCACTTTTTTTGCTCGCGTCAGGCTCGTCGTAATGTTTCAGATGCCTGTCAGATTAATGACTTTGACCACTGACACCGATCAGGCCGTTTGCAAGGTTGAGTTTCAGATGCCTGTCAGATTAATGACTTTGACCACAAACCTCAAGTTCTTCGGGGTTATCGAGGGGTTTCAGATGCCTGTCAGATTAATGACTTTGACCACTGCAAAAAAGGCCGCACATTGGGATAATCAGTTTCAGATGCCTGTCAGATTAATGACTTTGACCACCCATTTCTGCGAACAGCACCTAAGCAAGGAGTTTCAGATGCCTGTCAGATTAATGACTTTGACCACAACATGGACGTTGCACAGCGCAAAGCCGTAGTTTCAGATGCCTGTCAGATTAATGACTTTGACCACTAAGATTTTTTGCAACTCAATATCATTATAGTTTCAGATGCCTGTCAGATTAATGACTTTGACCACCCCTGTTGGACGAACTCATCGAGCATTTGAGTTTCAGATGCCTGTCAGATTAATGACTTTGACCACTGACACCGATCAGGCCGTT
>OOAO01000713.1_pt1 | contig 35131 bp, 40 predicted proteins | sample 1671821 | NCBI WGS metagenome assembly OOAO01 (sample SAMN06348196, study PRJEB24527) | human gut metagenome | biome: human gut; feature: ankylosing spondylitis patient; material: feces | host: Homo sapiens | place: China | collected 2015-10 | reverse complement strand
CTGTTCATCGTGTGACCACATTTCTCGCTTAACTCCTTTGCTAAATCCTAAGTTAACTCTTCATCCCCATCCACTATGTCTACGACTCCCTAAGGTGACATATCTTCCAGCTTATCTTCTAATTTCTCACACTCTGTTTTATGTTTGCAGTTATTGCAGTTAATCAGTATTGATTTACAATATTCTGCCAGTTCTCGTACTCTCATTTTTAACCTCCACTCCTAAAGTTACCATCCGATGATACAGTAACCCTGCATCAGTCCATATTCCGGTACATTCCGGAGCACATACCGGATCCGGCGTACTTCTGTCCGGCCAGTGCGTTCTCCGTTTTCCCACTCCATTAAGATCAGGACATCTCCCGGCTGTACATCATCTTCATCTTTTCGCAGCTCAAAGTTCTTCTTTTCCTCCCGGACTGCCTGAAAGTGCTGTGGCAGGATTTTCTTTTCTATTGTTTTCATTCTTCCACCTCTGCTCCCTGATGCTCTATTCCCATTGTTAATAAATCGCCGTAAGAAAAGCACCTTGTAAATCCAGTCTTGCGGTCTCGTGTCTGGATCGTGCGCGGATAAACCGCTATCACCTCGTACTCCCTTGTCTCACTGATAAATCGGTGTTGTCCCCGTCCGCGGGTCTCCAGCGGCTCCTCGATGGACTTGTGTGTTGTCTTAATTATGTCACCTATATGTACATTATGGATTCGCGGCGCAGGATCCGGTAGAAGATCTCCGTCCCAGTCCTTATACTGCATTGTTGTCTCCTTTCCGGACGACTGCTGCCTCTTGGATTTCCAGCGGCCGCCCCGTGGCTATGTTTATGGTTATTCGTGAGTACACTCCAAAAGGCTCATTGATTTTTCTGGGCTGCCAGTGCTTTCTGTACTGCAGCATAGTAATTATTCACTCCGGCAATAAGTATCTCCGTCTCGGTCTTTCCCATTTTTTCTGCACAGTACTCTAATTTTCGCTTTTCCTCCGGAGTCATCCGGATGATCTTGCTTATTGTTCTGCTTCTCATCTCTGCGTTCCTTTATGTATATACAAATTTGTATATACATCATCCCCACTTGTTATAAATCAGGGCATCCTCGCTCCAGTCCGGGTAGTGATCCTGCAAATACGCTCGGAAGAGCTGCAACATCTCATCCCTCCGGCTCTTGTTGCCGTTATCCAGCATCTCATGATGACTGACGCAGCCTTGTGCACCATTCTGTGGGATCCCGAGTCCACCGTGGGATCTCGGGATATAGTGCATGATGCTCAGTGATTCCGGCCCTGACCAGGTGACGTCTTCCATGTGGTATTGCATCCGGCAAAAAATACACTGGTTGCGATCACGTTCTTTGATAATCCGGCGGGAGGATGTATTAAACTCCCGTGCTCTCGCCTGCTTCGATCTCTTCGGCATCCGGACCGCCTCCTTTGCTGAGTTCTTCCAGCTTGTCCAGATAGCCGGAGATATCAGACACCTGCTGTCTGGCTGCACCGATCAGATCCATCTCTGCGTAACGTACCAGATTATCCACTGCTCCACGGATGGACTTAAGATAAGCGGTCCTTTTGTCCGCGTCCGGGCAATATTGCGGAAAGTCACTCTGCAGATCTGTCTGTCCCGGTACCTGTTCTTCCAATCCCATGGTGTCGGTATTCTGATTATCCGCGTCAGTTTCCCGGGAAGACGAGTCATTTACCTGTGTTTGCGGCTCTTCCGGTGCCTGTCCTGTCTTAAAATAGTCCTCCGATAAATTATAAGGATCCCCAGCCGGTGCTGTCGGCCGGAACAGCCAGATCTTTTCTTTTGCCGTCTGCTCCACCAGTTCTCCGCACTCCGTTGATAAGGTATTCATCACAATGTCACCGGGCTTATATGTACTGGGCCACTTGCTCTGCGGTATTGCCGGCGCCTGCTGCCTGTGTTCTTCCACAGGTTCCGCAGGCTTCTCCGATGCTTTTACCGGTTCCGGTTTCTTCGGCTGAGATACCTTCGTCTCTTTTCTAGGTGCCGGTTTCTTCTCCTCTTTCGGTTGCACCGGTGCAATTTTCCTTTCTTCCGGCCACGGCTTTCCGTAGAGCTGCTGCCACGCTTCCTGATAGGTGGCACCGCCACTGACCAAGTGCCGCCATACCTCCAGCAATCGATTCCATGTATATTCCCGCTTTTCTCCTGTTCGCATATTGATCAGTGCAACGCTGTCACCATTGTTATGGTCCTTTAGGGATAGGTTTCGTCCGCCCATCCCCTGGATACGCATGGTGTACATCCTCTGTCCGCCCGGTGTCATGATCACCTGCAGATCTTCCGCTGTCAGTCCCGTTCTGCCCGCTGTCCAGATCTCCTTATACAGCCTCGGAATCTCCTCACCATCCTGAATATCCCCGGCCAGCTGTCTCACTGCCCTGCACAGATCGTCCTCTGCTTCCTCCATCACAGGATCCTGTCCTTCCATCATGATTTCCAAATCCGTTGTCTTATTCTCTTTGTCAATCTGGTTCTTGATCTGCTGGATCTCTGACTTACTGTAGTCCGGTGTCAGTTCCTCATTTACCGTATCCGGCAATTGCATCATGAGTGTCAGTTTGGAATACCCGAAGCCACGGTACTTCTCCTGCAGTCGGTCACTGTAACCGCCCTCGGAAAACTTTTTGTTAATATTTATAAATCTGGACACCTGCGTCTTGTCGATGTTGTACTCCGCCTGTGCGAACTCTAAGACAGAGCTATAACCGGACTCTTTCAGGATGTCCGTATCCTCTGCCAGTCTCAGCAAGTATCCGATCCGGACAAATCCCTCCGCTGTTTTGCTCAATTCAGAATCCAGTTCTGCTTTATATTCCTGATAGGATCTGTATTTCTCAATCACGTTTTCCATGTTTCCCTCCTATTATCCCGCTACGCATACCTGCTGTGTGTCTGCTGCTATTTTGATGTCTGTTTTGTACTTTATTGCTGCGCCTGCTACCAGTAATCCACTTTTCAACTTCTCTATGTAGTCATCCAGCCATTTCTGCATATTTTTTTCATCCGGCTTTTTATCGTTTACCCCATACCACTGTCTTATCCTGTCTGTTTTTGCCTCTATCTCCACTGTGATATATGGTACTTCCGGATCGGACTGCTGCCTCACCATTAGGATATAAGTCTCACCTCTGTTGTGTTTGTTCAGGTAATTATTACCGCCTACACAATGATGCAGGATCCGTCCCTCCATTACGATCTCCTCTGCTGATCTGGCCGGACGGATGAGTAAATTTTCATCCTCGTAAAAATACCGGTTTCGAAGCTTCCTGTACTCTTTCCGGATTTTTGGAAATCTTGTTTTCACTTCGCTCAGCCGCGCATCCATTTCTTTCTCACTGCTTTCAAGTACCATCTTTGTATGTGCTGCCGTAAGATCTCTTGGTTGCTGGTATACCGTGTTATGTAAATCATATCCAAGGGCAACCCGCATACTCAGATAGTCTATATACGTTGTGGCTACATTCTGCAACATCTGCGCAGCGTTTGTGCATCCTGTTTCCCACTCACATTTTGCATATTTTTTGATGCGATTAAGCAACTGTTGCACACTCATGTATGCTGTAGCTACTTCAAGTTGTCTTCTCTCCAGATGAGCTTCCGAAACATGCGCCATCTGTTCATCCGTCCACTCTGCTCCCATCCTGTATTCCATTTGCATGGACTCCAGCAAATTAAGATCGCCTTTTTTCTCCATCAGCTGTCTGACACGCTGTTTCCGGATTCCCAGAAATTGATCCGGCCTCTTTGCATTCCTGTCTGACACTATCCCATATCTGCACCCGATCAGGCTCTTTACCACTTCCGTCAGCCCCATCTTCACCAGCATTTCGATCTGCGGAGTTTCTTTATATCTGCTCAGGTAGTCAATAGGATTGTACTTATACACCATTCGGCCATATTCCCGCATAGCACTGTATTGGAACATGGTTCCTCTCATATTCTCATAAGTATCTGACAAGACTGCTGCCTCTCTGATCGTGATATTTGCGTTTCCATACAGGTTACAATCATCCCAGAAATCTCCGTTATACGGATTGTGTTTGTGATAATCTATTTGTATCTTTTCCCCCGGAATAAAATATGCTCTGGCAATTTCTACTCCCGATAGCTCCTCGTATGCTCCGTGCATCTCCACGCCTTTTTCTCCACTCACCAGCTGTATGTTCCAGGTTTTTCCCACTTCGATATATCTCATCACCATTCCAGTCTCTTTGTATTTCTGTCCCAGGAATAAATATTGATTCTCACTGTGCTCACCTTTCACTTTTCCCTGACACTTATACTCACCGACTGCCTCACACATTGGACAGGTGCCTCTCTGTCCTTCCCTTGGTTCTTCGACCCATGTCTGAAACTGTGACTCATAAGATATCCCGGCTTTCCATCTTCCGGTTGTAACTCCTCCACACTTGCTACAGGCAACATCCGCCCAGCATCCATGCTTTTTGTAATACAGGAAATGTTTTTCTCCGAAATAGATCTTATCTGCCTTCTCCAGGATCATCTTCTCCGGAAGCTCCGGTGTGTTCTCTATCCGTTCCTTTAAGGCCTGCTGCCTGCGCAGGTATTTTCTGTGCTCTGCCTGCCTTCTGGCGGTCACGACGATGTTGTTCTCGTGCTCATAGATATACTCAGGCCATCTGTCTTGATTCCAGATAGTCACATGGCATATCTTCTTGATCCGGTCATAATCATTTGCACTATACAGGACGTTTTCCTGCATTGCCTGTTTCCAGGTCCCGGCTCTGTCATTGTTCCTGTGCCATAAAAGACACACAGCGCTATAATAGCGTTCCGGCTCTATCTTTTCTCTGGTCCATCTGGACGTCTCAGGAACAAAATTTCCGAAATCCTTTTTAGTAAGTACGATCCGTATCACCGGGACATCCTTGTCTTGCTTCCTGTTGCGGTATACCTCAATAAACAGGTGCTGCTCATGTGCAATATTCTTGAACGCTGTAACAGCAATATACTTTACCTTACGGTTCTTATTGGTTTCCGGAAGTGTCAGGTAAGGAATCTTTTCGATTGCTTTCTTTTTCATATTCTCTACCTACTTTCCTATGTAGTAGTTCGTGATGATCTTCTTAGCCGTTGCCATCCCCGGGATCCCCAGTGTACACCGGCCGGCTTTCACTCCTGCTGCCGTCATGATTTTCTGATTAACGGGAATCTGATGTTTAAATGACCAGGTAAGCAGGGCAGCTATACAGCCTTCCAGACTCTTCCCCTTCCTCCGTACTGCTTTTTGCATCTTCGGATCTTCTGTGATTCGGATCAGGATATACTGCACCCAGTCCTCCATGATTTCTTTTGGCTTCAGTTCCGCACTTTCAATTTTGATTTTTCCCTGTGCGGCCATCAGCGGAGATGCCAGCTCATCTACCACGCCATCCATGTAGTCCAGTGCATCTTCCTTGGTCAGACCATTTTCAACTGCCAGGGCAATCAACGCCTCTTCATCCCCTTCTTCCTTCTGACCTGCTGCCGCTCTGTTCAGTTCTTCCACGGAGTCAAATTCTCCAAATTTATCCCACATATTCGTCTCCTTTCCCGGTTGCACCGGTGCAACTGTACGATTTTTCCGTACGTTTCGTCTCAAACCGTGACATTTTGTCACTGTTTACTGTCATAATGTTGTATTTTTACCATTGCGGTGACGTCACCGGAATGGTCTCTAACACATGTCACCTACTCATGCTGTCAGTTTTTCGGTACTTCTGTGAAAATGTCTTTTAATGCCCTCTTCAATGGCATGTTAAAGCGCATCCACTCGGCATACTCATGTTTCTCGCCTTCCGCCAGCAGGATATGACCACCCTCTTCCACGTCCTGCAGGAGCATTTCCCACAATACGGCATTCTTCACCGGGTTCCCTTTGGCGCTCTTCCATCCGTCCCGCTGCCATTTCTCCGGCCAATGCTGTGTGATAGCTGCTGCCACGTTGCTACACTCTGTATGGATCACTACAGTGCAGGCATAATGGAGACGCTGCAGGGCATCCCGGATGGCACGCAGGACTGACTCGCTCTCCGTGGTATCGTCATACTCTACGATCTGTGGAGCTGCTTCATAGTCACTGCCGTTCTTGCGCTTTGTCCTCATGATGTACATTGCCCGGCCGGAGCCCTTTGCGGATCCCCTGAGCGTCGTGCCTATAAAGATATCCACTACTTTCAATTCATTTTCCAATTTATCAACACCTCCTTACCCTGTTCGGCGTTTTCTTCCGCTCCTGTGTTTTTAACCTGATCAGCGTGTAACTCCGGTACAAAAATCCCGTGACCGGATTGATGCCCTCATGCATCCCGGCTATGTAATATCCCTTGGGTGGTTTGACCTCCGGCTTCCAGCGGACCAGCTTGTCCGTCTTAGGCTCCGGAAGCGGCATATTGCGGCTGGTATTGTAGGATGACTCTGCAATCCTTGGTTTACCTGGTGTACCGTCCGCCCGTTGCTCTGCAGTGTGCTCGTCCTTGGTCAGATACCCTGCCAGCTGTTCCATGTCATTCCCGTTAAATTTGCTGTTGCGGATCTCTGCCACGTAGGTGCCGCCCTTTGTCCATGCCTTGGTCACGATAGCAGCCGCATCACCCTCCGGTGTCTGCTTGATCACAAGGTGGATATGCCAGGCTCCCTTGGTTCCCTTTTCTATGTTCCTGATCCAGTAGAGTGGGACACCCCTTGCCCGGTAGATCTTCCGGATCTTGATGATTGCCGCCCGGAAGTCCTTCAGTGCTCCTGCCATATCTGGTGGACGGTTCCCGATCTCATAGGTCCATGTGATAAACAGATCTCCCTGATCAAAGTACTGGATCAGTCTCCATCTACATCTTCTGACCTTGTTCCTCTGATTTATCAGCCGCACCTGTTCCTTGGTCGGCTTCTCCTTCTTCTGTCTGCTCTTCCCTGGGGATCCATAATTGCCATCATGGTACTCTTCCACGTCTAGGACATCCCCATGTCTTAACCTCATTTTCTTTCGCTTTACCATTGCCTCTGTATCCTAACTTTAATATCTTTATCAAGTGCGCAGGGGCTTTCAAAAAGCCCCATTTTGCTTGACTTTTCCGGCTTACAGAGGTATACTTATCTTGTCTATATAAGTAGCTCTGTGAGCTGGCCGGCATCGCCAAATGCCGGCTTTTTTTATTGCTCCGAATATGCCGGAGGCACTATGTAACTGCTCTGTGACCAGTAATGTCTTTTCTGCGGATTCTCGAGCAGATATTCCACGCCGCGGATGTCCTCGTCATACCTTTCCAGTGTCCGCTGAAAGTCTGCTCTTTCCCTCTGCAACCGATCCAGGATGACGCTCACCGCCTCGTCTGTCACGGTGATATAATGGATTCCGTTGTGCAGCTCTACACGGTGTGCGGACCTGTATTTTCGCAGAACATAGGACATCACCTCGTCTGCCTCATGCGGAATCAGGATCCTAAGCGGTTGCGTCGGTGTCTGCTCCAGCATCTGCAATATTTCCTGTGCTCTCTCTTCCCTCACTCGTCCTGCCTCCTCTCAGCTGCGCTATCCTCTGCTCCATATTCCGTGCCCTCCGGCGCTTTTCCTGCCATTTTTCGACTTGATTCTCGCAAAAAAGGCAAAAAATAAAAAGCACCGTCGCCAGGCCTATGACCATGGCAATCTGCTCTCCTGTCTCTGTTGTTTTAAATACCGGCTCCAGAAGTAATGCCCCGAGAATCGATATCGCTATGTCTTTATACATCCGCACTCTCCCCCTCTATCTGCCGTTTTATCTCTTGTATCTCATTGATTTTTGCGCTACATATGTCCTCTTCCATCTCGAGAAATCTTAACAAGGTTTCCTTCTGCGCCTGGTTGGTCGTTATTACCTGCACACCGCTAAATATATAGAGTTTAGCTACAGGGGTTTCCTGCTTGACCTGCTCATATACGCACTGGGCCAGGCTTTCATTGGCCGACTGCCAGAACTCTGCGCTGTCCTTGTTATTCATGACTTCTCTTACATAATAACTTTCATTTATGTTCATGTTGGTCCTTTCCGATCACGCTCTCTGCGTGGCCCCGGTGCTGATCTACCCGGGTACCACCAGAAAGAGGGCAACATACCATCATAGCAGTGGATGATATGCCGTCATATGGTGATGCAGCAAGATGCACCACGCACAAAGCGTGATCTATAATATGATGCTTGTCCCCATGCCCTCTACGTGGTGCCCAGCCAGGGGAGGACTGGACACACACGCTAATTGTGTAAAAGGGGAGTGTGGTGTCGGGTAACACCACGTACAGGGCACGGATATTTGCAGTTATACTGTTTCTTTTTCCTTCTTGGCTGCATACCCCAGAGTCTTCAGACTCTGTTCATTCAATCGTAAGGCAATCTCTGCCTTTTTCATGGGATCCATGTCATCCAATGACAATACCTGGTCCCCGATGTGGATTAAATTCACAATCCGCATATGTACCTCCTGACTGCTTTTTTTACAGCTTATGGTGCCATGGTTGTCTAAGTTGCATTTTCTAGCTGGAAGATTGCCCACCGCAGTGCTGCCTTGGTGTCCTCATCAATGTCGTTACGCTCTAAGAGAGCATATAATCTGTCGATTTTTTTCATTCCTACTGACTCCTTCCCTATTGCATTTCGATTCTCCAAAATGGTTCGTTCGATATATCGAAATGCCTACCATATTGAATCCGACTTCTCCTTTTCCTATACTGTACTTACAGGCTCCCGCCAGAGCCGAGTACAAAAGAAAGGAGATTGTGTTATGATTTTGAATGAATCAACAAAGTACACACTTGCCAAAACTTTTACCGAATTAGCTATCCAAAATGATTTGATTGTAAAATGCTCAGATGCATCTGACACGGCTATGGAAGTAACTACCTTCTTCAATACCATTATGGATACTATCGATAAAGAAACCGGCAACGATCATTAATCCCACTGGGCTCTTGCGGACACCAGCTCTGCAAGAGCCTTCGTCTTTTCGGTGATCTCATTCTCCATGTCATTACCTTCATCGATACGCTTTTTGATATGCTCCGCCAGTGCATCGATCAGTTCATCTACTTTGTTCATTGGTTATTCCTCCTTCCTAAAAAGTTCATTGGCATCTACCCCTAAAACATTCCTATACTCCGGCCAACATTTGTGATACAATTTGTTCACAATCAAATTGTAGGAGGTGCATTTATGGATTTCGTTTCATCACTTTTCGACAGTGTTCAAGCCAATTCCGACTATCTTAATTTCATTGGCATTCTTCTTGCTGCCGCCGTTTCCATATACATTTTCAAAGGTGAGCATTCTCTCTCATTTGCTCAGGAGCAACATAACAATCTCATTTCCCCACTCTTTGATCTTTTAGAGCCTGTCCTCTTTCAAAAAGTAGATCCTGCTGTCCTTCGAAGAGCTATTAAGCTCATAAATGAAAATCGTAATATTGCTGACGGAAAATTGTTGGAGCTAAGTTATTACTGCGAAAAGAATCCATCTCAATCTAATTACAACCACCTGTGTTCCTATGTGAATAGGCTCTATGACCGTTCTTGCAAAAAACTTGGTTTAAAACTCAGAAGCTATTCCTATCGGATTAACCGCAAGCAATATATGCATATTTCTTTCTTCATTTGTTATATAGTTCTTCATATAATCGCATTCCTATGCATTTACCTGTTGAGTATAGGCGCTATTCTTGGCATCGTTGCTTATCTGTATTATCTCTTTAGCTCGCTAAATGACATTTTTCAGATTGGTGGGCTGTTATTACTTTCAGTTATCCTCTGGGCGGGAATCAAGCTATCGGATAAGCTCTATTAACACTCCATCCAGTTCCTAAGAATGGCATATACAAAAATAGCTGCCGCAAAACCGCATATGTCACCCAGATAATATTTCACTATTACAGCAACGACCAATATTACCATCATGGCTACGATTCTTTTTAGCCATACTCCTATCCACACTCCTGCTGCCTCCTTTACTGTTTCGGTTCTCCGAAATAACTCATTCGATAAATCGAAGTATTTTTCTTATTGAATATGCTCTCTCCTTTTTCTATACTGTACTTACAGGCTGTTGCAGCAACCGAGTACGAAAGAAAGGATACTTTTTATGGAAAACTCTATTTATGTAAGTGTTTCAGAGCTCCGCTCACTTGTTCAAGACATCCGAAGAAGTGGAATGGATATAGTAGAGATCTCTATTTCAGAAGCTGATGATGATTTTCCTGCTAGTCTCAATTTTTCAGGTTGTAACACAAATGACACTAGTCTTTGGGCCGATTTTGATCCATTGGAATCTGTTGATAATGCCTCCGAATTAGAAGATGCTTCTCTCTACGGAACCCATATGAGTTCTAATCTTCTTTAGTGCCCTCTGCCGCCAATTTCCTTTCAGAAATTGGCGGCGGTATTCTCTTTATAAGTTGTTTTTTTGTCATTTTTTCTTATACTCTGGTTAAATTTTTATACAAAAATATATTTACAAAAGGAGAATTCTTATGAAAAAAATTAATTTCAACCTTTCCAACAATGATGTACTTGCTATTTCAACTGCCTTGTTAGCTCTTCCTGCCTGTGACTGTTATGAAACAGATGAGGATCTGGACATTGCTCTCCAGCTTGCCGAATCTGCAGGTACAAAACTTTTTAATCACCAATCTCCCAGTAATCAGGAAGCATTATGTATTGCTATAGCAATCGACAATGCTTATTTAGCCCTCCGAGGAGAACTTGAGATGGAAGAAGAAGCCTTGGCTTCTCTTAAGCCTCACCTCTTCACCATTAATAAGTTGCACCCCGTCTTCTCTCCGCTCTTAGACGAACTTTCGTAGAAAATTCTTCTGCCATGGTCAGCCTTTCCTTTTCCGGTAAATTTCCTGTGTATGTAATGGAAATGGAAAACTGACCATTCTTTTTACATTCTGAAAATTTTCTTTTTTTCACTCCTGCTGCCTCCTTCCCTTTATTGTGTCTTTTATTTGTTTTATTTCATTTTGATTTAATCCAGTTGCAGTTATTTCAATATACGTCTTCACTGGTTATTCCTCCTTCTATTTATTACTGCTAAAATCTTCTTATTTCTTGAATTTTTCTTTTGGAAATGCTATTATTTTTCTTACCCATACAGGGCAGAAAGGAGCTGGTCCTCTTGACCAAACTTTTGAACTTGCCCCGTTCCTTTAACTGGAGGTCGCAATAATGGTCGCCAAAGCATTTCAAACTGGCATTTAAATGTAACTTTCGATACGGCGTTACTCACTCAGGGAAGAGTTAAATCGCACGAGACGGCACTCATATAAAATGCTTCACCGTATCGGATGTTCCTTCAGTTCCACCAACTAATGGGCTGTACTACCATTCGTTCTTTGAATCCGCTGAACTAAAACTGCGTAAGTGGTGGAGTACTTAAAGAAGCAGTGGCGCTATACATTGCGGTGAAAACCTGCAAAGTACATAGGGTTAAAAAATTTAGGCATTGGCTGTTAGTGATAGCGCACTAGCAGCTTTTTGTTTTGTCCGGCTTAAATTGTTCCAAAGGCACGCCAAGCGCATCACATATCCGCATGTACTCGTTAGCCTCAATTTTTCTGTTATCGTTCAACATCATGTTAAGGATAGGTGACGGAATTCCTGTTTTTTCTGACACATAGGATTGCTTTATTCCATTTTCAATCAAATATTTTTTTATATCGCTACCTTTCAATCTGTTTTCCTCCTTTCAAAAACAGCTTTTCTGTTTTTCTTAACTATAAATCAGTATTTCTGATTTGTCAACTTATTTTTTCAGATATTCTGATTTTTATGTTGTGTTTTCAAAATTTCTGTGCTACTATTTGCTTATAAGTAAGGAGGTAATTATGGGAGACGACACAATTAAGAAAAATATTTCTAAGAATATTGCTAAATATAGAGAATCCGCCGGCCTGAGTCAAAAAGATTTGGCAAATAAGCTCGGTGTTGTTCCTTCTAGAATTTCTAATTGGGAAACTGGTGCAAACTGTCCAACGATAGATATTCTTTTCGATGTATGTGAAGTATTAGATGTCTCTATTAATGACATATATGGTGTATATCCAGATTCAAAGTTCGTGTTAAAATATGGTGAGCAGGATTTACTAAAAAAATACCGTGCTCTCGATGAGCATGGTAAAAAGATGGTCGATTTTGTACTTGCCGAAGAATCTGACCGTTGTTCCGCTAGTATTGATCACTTTAGGGGGGATTTCATGGATGGTATCCAAACATGGCCTGCCGATTTGGCTAAGGTACCTTCCAACAGAATATCTATTCCAAATGATACTGCCTGGCTTAGTGCCGCTCATAATGATCACGCTTCGGATCCTGAGGAACAGGAAAAGATGCAGACCGATATGAAACTTCTGAAAAGACCTAAAAAGTAAAAGGATGATGCAATTTGACCTATGAGAACTTACTGCAGGAAGCTGCCGATGAAAATGTATATGTAATAGAAGATGCTCCATTCCAGTCCCGGGCCGATGGACTGATCCGTAATGATGTGATCGGTATCAATCGGACCGTGCGGAGATCCACACAGAGGGCCTGCGTGCTTGCCGAAGAGCTGGGGCACTACCATACTACCGTCGGAGACATTATCGATCAGTCCTCCGATTCCAACCGCAAGCAGGAACTCCGGGCACGTCTCTGGAGCTACAATAAGCTGATCGGACTACACGGTATTATCTCCTGCCACAAGGCACACTATACTACCTCTTATGAGATGGCTGATTACCTGGGTGTCACAGAGGAGTTTCTGCAGGAAGCTCTGCAGTGCTATCGGAGCAAGTACGGTATCTGCGTGCAATATGATAACTACGTGATCTACTTCGACCCGATAGTTGTGTTGGAGCTGATATAGTTGCACCGGTGCAATTTACAAAATATAATAGAATCGAGGTTTATAAATGAGCAAGCCCAAAACAAAAGATGAAATATCCTCTCATAAAGAGCAGTCTATATCAAATTTCTCCGCTTTTTTGGATGATCTGATAGCTTCTGACGATCCAAATAATGCCAAACGTGCAGATCTTATCAGCTACTGGTTAAAAGACTTCCAGCTATACCTGTCCCAGGAGAAAGCTTTTGATGCTGCGAAGATTAAATCTTATAAGCGCGGAGATGTTGTAAAAGTCAATCTTGGTTTTAATGTTGGCAGTGAACAGGGTGGCCTGAGGTATGCCATTGTTCTGGATAAGGATAATAAGCATAATTCCAAAACCATTACTGTTGTCCCTCTGACTTCTCAAAAAGAGGAAAAGAAAGTTTACGAGCGAGATGTTCTTTTAGGCCGAGAATTGTATACCCGCTTAAAAGCAAAGTATGACTCCTTATCAGAAGACTTGGCCAAACAAATAAATGAATGTCAGACAAATATAGATCAGTCACGTCAGGTATATGAATTTATATCTATCGCTTTTGCGGATACTACTAAGTTTGATCCCGAAAAAACTGCTAAAATGAAATCTGACCTTGAAGATTCCCTTGCAAGACAGACTGAACGTCTTACACAGCTCCAGGAAGACACAAAAGCTCTTGGCAAAATAAATATCGAACTGCACAGAATGAAAGATGGTAGCATTGCCAAAATTGAACAAGTAACGACCATTAGTAAGCAGCGGATTTTTGATCCTCGCAAAAACGCAGATGTTCTATCCGGTATTAGATTTTCTGATACCGCAATGGATAAAATCAATGAAAAACTGAAAGAACTTTACATATTTTGATTGACGGCGAGCATATTATGTTCTATAATAACTACGTTCGATTGAAAGATCGAAAAACTGTGCCTATAGGGCATTAAAAAAGACTGTAGTTATTACCAAAGGAGCCTCGCCTTGTGCGAGGCTTCTTTCGTTGTGTCGCTCCCCTCGTGGAAGCGTGTATTGAAACGTTGTATAGCTATAAAAAATCAGCCCCAGTGCGCCAACACCGGAGCTGATCCGATCTTACCGGGAAACCCGATAAAAATCATCCTGAACAAATGAATTTTATCATTTTCCCGGACAGATTGCAATGCAAACATATGTCCGGGTATTTTTATGCCCATTTTTCCGTACATTTACTTAGGAGGAATGTGCAATGGCAAAGAAAGTGATGCGTAAATCTGCTGAGTCCACGGACCGGATCCGTACCGGTGCTGCATATATCCGTGTCAGTACCGATGATCAGCTGGAGTATTCCCCTGAGTCCCAGTTGGAGGAGATCAAACGATACTGCCTGCAGCATAACATCCTGCTGCCGTCTGAGTATATCTTTGTCGAAGAGGACGGACGCTCCGGCCGCAAGTCCAGTAACCGGTATGCTTTCCAGAATATGATTGCAATGGCAAAGACCAAGCCGAAGCCCTTCGATGTCATTGTCCTGTGGAAATTCAGCCGGTTTGCCAGGAATCAGGACGAGAGTACTTTCTACAAGTCCATGCTCCGGAAAAAGCTCGGAATCGATGTGGTATCCGTCAGTGAGCCGCTGATTGACGGCATGTATGGCCGCCTCATTGAAATGATCATTGAGTGGCAGGATGAGTTCTACTCCGTCAACCTCTCCGGGGAAGTCCGCCGTTCCATGCTCTCCCGCGCCCGCAAGGGTCTCTATAATGGTAAGATGCCACTGGGATACACCAAAGCCCCGAATGAAAATCCTGTCATCGAAGAGCATGAGGCTGCCATTATCCGGAAGATCTTTGATATGTACGCCTCTGGCAGTGACATCAATTACATCACCAGAGATCTGAATGACCATGGATACAAGACAAAGACTGGCAAGCGTTTTGATCAGGAAGGTGTGATCTACATACTGGAGAATCCATTTTACATCGGCAAGGTACGTTATAACATGCGGGAATCCAGTGCCACCAGTACCCTGCGGGATCCCGAGGAATGGATCATCAGTGACAGCCACCATCCCCCGATTATCGATCAGAATACCTGGGACATCGTCCAAGAGCGCCGGGAGCGCAGCAAGAAGATCATGCAGCGCTATGAGCATCCGGTCTCCCACACGAAGCACTGGCTGTCCGGTCTCGTAAAATGCCCTATCTGCGGCAAGTCCCTGTCCCACAAAGAAGGTTATCCCCGGAAAGCACCTAACGGCAGTACTTATATCTCCGGCGAGGGCTTCCAGTGTCTGGGATACATGAAAGGGCTTCATACAGGCTCACAATACATCTCTGCAAAGAAACTTACCTCTGCCGTAATTACGTCGCTCCATGAGGTGCTGGAGAGCGTCACGGACGTATCCTTTGAACTTGTCCGCACCTATGAGCCGACTGTAGAGCTGGACAGGCAGCGTTACCAGCGTGAACTCACTTCTCTTGATCGAAAACTGGAACGTATCCGGGAAGCTTACATGAACGAGATCGACACGCTGGAAGATTACAAGCGGAATAAAGAGATGATCGAGAAGCGCCGGGCAGACCTGGAAGTCCTGCTCTCAGAGCTGACGACTGCTGCCTCCGGTCCCGAGAACTACAAAGAGCAGTTCTTAAGCCGTGTGCAGTCTGTCCTGGATATTATCGAAAGTGACGCACCGAATGACCTGAAAGCGGAAGCCCTCCGCGGCATTGTGCGTAAGATTGTGTTCTACAAGGATACAAATACCCTTGAATTCCACTATTACCTCATGGTAGAATGAATCCTGTAACCCGCATAAACACTGGGGTTATAGAATAGTAGCTGTATTTCCGACCATCCCCCACCATGCCCCGCATCCAATACAATCAATGACATAAAAAAACTCCCGCATATCCTTTTGTTTCATGATATGCGGGAGTTTCCCCATTTAGATATTTTTTGCTTACTTTAAAATTGCTGCCGTCACTTCCTGCGGAATCACAAATTCCGGTGCTCCCATAGAACCGGGAGCCACTTCGTATTCGTCAAAGGCAATGACCAGTTCGTCTTTTTCATTAAAATAGAAGTTCGTCTGCTCCGTGATCCCCTGAAAATTGAATTCCGGCATATCGTCATTATCCAGGAAATAGATCACGCCTTCGTCCGCCGCCATCTGCTCCTGCATCTGGGTCTTAATGTTCTCGCTGATCGCGGAAATATAGTCGCTCCCTTCCACAAACAGATCTTCCAGTGTCACCACATTTCCCGTCTGTTTATCAATCGTATAAAACTGATTATTCTCGTAGCCGCTGGCTTCCGTCTCCAACACGCTTAATTTTACGGTGTAATACCTCTCATTGTCCGTAACGACCTCCTGGGACACATGCAGACCATGGTATCCTTCCTCGGATAAGGTATCCTCGAACTGACGGATCAGTTCCTCTACCGTAGCCTCCATATCCTGGTTGACCGCTTCCACACCGTCTTCCGACAGATTTGCTACCGCAGCCTCCTGTCCGACACCTTCCACACTTCCGGCTGCTGTGCCCTTAGGAGTGGCTGCCACTTCTCCAACGGAAGCACCTTCTCCTGCGTCTTCTCCATAGTTGATCTGTGCAAGTTCTACTTCAGCATCATGGTTCTCGTCACTGTAATTGTACTGCCGCACTGTTACCAGCCTAAAAAAGCCACCCAGCAACGGAATATTTTCCATGGCATGGGCTATCTGTATATTGGTATTTGGCAGTGCGATCATCACGACTGCTGCAGCCGCCACTGCTGTCCATGCAGAACGCCTTCTGGCGTGCTCTACTCTTTTTTTCTCCATCCGGGCTCTGTCGATACCTGCCTGCAGCCGTTCCCGTCCCGCTTCGGGTATTATCATATTCTCATACTCCTCTTTTAATTGTCTCAACTGTTCCTGTTCTGTCATATCTATTCTCCATCTGCCCGGTCGGTTCGGACCGGTCATGTTATCTCTTCCTATATCTTCCTATATCTCTTTGTCTGTATCTGTCTTATGTCCTGCCTATATATGATGTCGGGGCAAAATCCCACGACTTTGACTACGGATTGCTCAGCCCATGCTGCCCTCGAGGTTCAGCCGCAGTTTTTTCATCACCCGGTACAGCCTGCTCTTTACCGTACTCAGGTTCTCATCCAGGATCTTCGCGATCTCCTCCAGCTGCCTGTCCTCAAAAAATCGTAGGACTACGATGGCACGATCCTTTGGGTCAAGATTTTCTATTGCGCGCTTTAAATCAATATTTTCATAGATATCTTCACTTGCCGCCTGGATCTCCTCCACATCCACGCTCTCCTTCCGGCTGCGCAGGAAGCTGCACGCCTCGTTGATCACGATCCGGTACACCCAGGTCTCCACGTATTGCGGCTCCTTCAGGCTGTCACTTTTTAAAATAGCTTTATAGGCTGCTTCCTGTACAATATCCAGCGCGTCCGCTTCATTATGTACATAACTATAAGCAAGACGGTAATACTTCTCATACCCTTCCGTCAGGGCACGCTCCACCGCCTGTTCTTTTTTTCTGTCCGACATATATCCTTTCCTCACTTTTGAAAACTGCATGCAATTATTTTTCGGTATTTATTGTAACACATATTCTTTTGATATATTCTACGATTTTGACGCTGTATTCCCGCAAAAAGTTTCACCGACAAAAAATATTCCAGACTGAGGTTTTTTTTCTTTTTTCTTTTAGTTTCTTTTTTTCTTTAGTTTTTTTCTTTTTTCTTTTTTTCTTTTAGTTTTCTATCATTTTTGACGCAAATAAGCGGCATACGTCTCTTCATCAAGACATACACCGCTTTTCATGTTTATACTGTTACACCCTTTGCCAGTACGCTCCCACATTCCCACTTTTATTCAATTACTATGTCAGATACTTATTCTTCCTCAGAACCACTCTTTTTTCTTACATAGAATACAGCTCCAAAAACATTCAGTATAATACAGATACCTATAATAATGATTATCGTATTATTCCATGTATATTTTGAAGTGCTGTCATCTGTCTTAGACGCAGGAATGGTTTCATCAGCTTTGTTGTCTGCCTGACCGTTATCACTCATAATCTTGGTATCAACAACAATCGTGTAATCTGATGCATGGGTAAATACAAGTTCCACATTTCCATCCGGATCAATCTGTCCGGCGCTGATAAATTCCAGTTCTCCGGTCTGTTCATTGTAGTAGAACAGGTTCGCATACAGTCCTGCATTCTTTGATTCCATGTTGACGGTCAGTGTGGCTGTAAATCCAAACTCTCCGTCATAAGCAAGAGTCAGATTCAAGGAAGAATGTTCCCCGGTCACGTTATTGATCACATCCACAGGAATGGATTTTCCGGCGTCGGCTCCGACTGTCACATCAAAATCAATATCTCCAGCTGCATCAGTAATATCCTTTCCAAAAATCTTCCAGGAAAGACCATTTCCCATATCCAGAACAAGTGTTGTATCCTTGCCCTTGATACTGTCAATTACATCCTTCGGTACTACAGTCGTTCCGTTCATGGCAACTGTTACCGTATCGCCTGACTTAGCTTCTTCAAGCTGTGGCTTGATAACATCCCAGCCTTCCTTGCCGCTGTCGTCCTTGATGTATGGCTTAATTGAAGTGCCGTTGTCCTTACCATTATCCGTATCAGGCTGTGGCTTCTGATTCTGATTACCATTGTCTGTGCCAGTCTGCGGTTTCCGGTTCTGACTGCCATTATCCTTGCTGCTGTCATCGGACTTGATCTTAGCGATCGGCTGTGTGTAACTGTGTCCGCACTTGGAGCAGGTATAGGTCATGATGCCTTCCTCTGTTGTCGTTGCAGCCTTCGTCACCTTTGATACATAGCTGTGTCCTGTTGCCGGAATATTCTCCGTGTAGCTGTCTCCACAGGAACAGGTGTATGTCCTTACCCCTGCCTCTGTACAGGTTGCCTCCTTCGTAATGCTTCCCGTATAGTTGTGAGTGTGCTGTTCCTCCGGCAGCTTCGCAATGCTCTCTGTGTAGCTACTGCTGCATCTGGTGCAGGTGTAGGTTCTGACTCCTTCCTCGGTTGTCGTCGGCTGCTTTGTTACGGTTGCTTTATAATCATGTCCCAATGCTGCCAGCTCTTTTCCGGTACTCATAAGTTTATCGCAGTCCGTACAATAGGTATCTCCTGCGTATCCGGTCTGCGTGCAGGTCGCTTCCCGCTGATTCCGTATTTCAGTGTGCGTGTGATCACATTCTCTTCTTGTAATCGTAATGCTTACACTTTCTGTCTCATAATTTCCCTTGTCAGCTCCTATATAAACCGCAGTCGCCGTCACAGCCACACCATCTGCAAGCACCGTGTCCTTATCTGCCTCCTGCCAGCTCCATCCTTCCTGAAGTGTAATATTGCCAACCTTCTTTGTGCTGTGTGCCGGTGTCATTGCAGCTTCCGGCATGTTTGGAGCTTTCGCTGCCTTATTGACCGTAACTGTTATTGTTCTAGTTACTGTATTGTAGTTGTTTGTGTCATCAGGTGTAAATACTGCCTGATAGCCTTTGTTGTTTACAGTCGGAATGATGTTCGTTCCTGTAAAGCTCCATGTTCCGGCAAGTGAATTGCCATCTGCCCCTGTCACACTTCCGCCTGTTATATCTGAACCGGTAAGCGCAGCATCCGGATTGTATCCACGCTCTGCAACGGTTGGTACTGTTACAACTATCGGAGTTGCCTTGGCTACTGTGATGGCTGCTGTTCCGGTAAGTTCCGCGTAATACGTACTGTCTGCCGGCTTGAATCCCCAGCCCGCCTGTGTGGTTCCGGCTGCCGGTATCTCGTCCGGATTGCTCCATGAAAGAATACCTTCTATCACATCATCTGTACCGGCTTCCACAAAAACGGTATTTCCAAGTGTCAGCTTTGAAACCTTTTCCCCATAGGTCAGCGCATTGCTTCCATCTACAGATACGGTGTTTCCGCTCTTAATCTCTACCGTCTTCTTATCTGTAATACTAATCGTCAGCGTGTATCCAGCATTCGCATAGTTCTCCATCGAAGCTGTTACCGTGATAATTGCTGTCTTTCCAACCTTGGACGCATCTACCTGATTTACTTTATAGGTCAGATTTCCGGCTGTATCGACTGTTACCTCACTTAAAAGCTTCTCTGTATCTGTCTTTGCAACCGCATATGCTGTAGTTCCCCTATCCGTCGGAAGCTTTCCTGCAATATTCACACCGATTGCCTTACCGTCTGAACCGGAAGCATACGCATAGGTCTTATTTTCCGTGATGCTGGAAACGGTGAGTGGGCGTTTGGTAATATTTACCCAGGCGGAGCCGGAAGCATCCGCATAGCCGAACTGGGAGACCTTATAAAATACGATCTTTGGACCATTCGTGAAGTTGGTGTAGGTCAGGCTGTCCTGTGTGCAGCTATCTGCGCTTTCGCCGTATTTTACGGTTGCGCCACTGGGCACGCCGGTGAGGGTGATTCCGTGCGCCTTACCGTCATACACACCATCATAAGCCTCAGGCGAAATGCCGCTGAAGTTCTTCTGCGTGAGTTTGACCTTGATCTGCGCCGTCACAGGCATGCCGGGCTGCTCCACCTCGTTAGCAATCGAAGTAAGATCTAATGTTCCGGTGAGCGTCTGCTCCTCCAGCGTATTCGGATTATAACCGCTCCATGTGACGGGGATCTTATCAAATGTTTTGCCGTCCTCCGTGGTGATCGTCACGGTTTCGGGTAGTCCCAGCTCTTCCAGCGCCGTTCCGTAGGGCTTGTCCGTAATGCCAGTCAGCGTATGGCAGCTCTTTACCGTACGCTTGACAACCGTTACGTTATAGTCCTGAGTCAGCTCCTTGTAATTATTGGTATCTGTGGGAGTAAACACAATCGTGGTGGTCTTGCTGCCTGCGCTGTCCCAAGATTTCGCAGCACCTGCCTTGAAAGCGAAGGTGCCTTCGCCGCTGCCGCCGGTGAGGGTCGCTTCACTGTTGACATAAACCGATGCAGAAAGCGTCGGCCATTCGGTCACCACCGGATTAGCCTTCTGAATGGTATACTCCACGCTGGCAGTGGCAGCCTTGTTACCCTCGCCCACCGTGATGCTGGCGGTGTACTCGCCCGCGTCGGTGGGGAGCGCGCCGTTTTCCAACATCTGTTGACCATACGTGCCCGTCTTTATGTAGCTGATGGTGATCCCACTCGCCGCCGGACCCTGCCAATCGCTGCTTGCAGTCACCGTGGCGGGTTTGCCTTCCCCGCTGTAGGTCAGCTCGGCGGGGGCCGCAATGGTCACGCTGCCGCCGTTTCCGTCGGTCAGATAGCAGCCCTCTGCCGTACACTTCGCGGTGATGGTCGCGCCGCTTGCCGTGTACGTCCAGCTATGCTGATGCTGGGTCACGGTGAACGGCTCGCTGTAGCAATTGTAGCCGTTGCTGCACTGGACGTAAATGTGGTACTGATAGCTCTTGTCTACGGGCAGCCCGGAGATTGTGAGCGTCTTGCTCTTCTCGCCGGTATGCGTTGCAGTATTAACTTTTTTGAAACTCGTGGTCCAGTCGTTTTCTGATTCGTTAAACAGCTTCCACCAGTAGTAGTAGGTGACGTTCTCCGTTTCGGGCTCGGACGCGATTACCGCAGTCAGCGTGATATTGCCGTCCGTCGCAAACGCCGAGCTTCCGGTGTAGTTCGTATCGCTATTCGGATAGATCTTTTCGACCGCGAAGGGGGCTTTTTCAACGGTGACTTTTGACGGGATTGAATTGGCGTTGGGGAGCCATTCATTATCCGTTGTTTTTTTGTAAGCGTACCCCTTCGCCAGCAGCGCGTAGGGCTTGACATAGCCGGCATCGCTCGTGATCGCGCCGTAGCTGCCGCCGCTGAGGCTGGCGCTGCTGCCGTCGTCCTTTACAGCCACACGGCTGAAGGTGCCGTTGCTCAGCGAAAGCTTTCCGCCGTTCTTCGCCGTGACAATGGCGAGCTTCGTATCCTTGTCCTTGACGGTCAATTCCGCGTCTTTGCCGTCCACCGTCACATAGAAGCCTCCGTTGCTGCCCGTGACCGTCAGAGAAATGCCCTTGGCGATGAGGTCCACACCATCGACCGTTTTCCCGCCGGTCGCCAGCGTCACCGGCCCGCGGGTCAGCTCATAGGTGGTCCGCTTCCCGTTGACAGTGTCATCCACATTCTGATACAGCGTGATGGTCTTTGCACCGTCCGCCGCGTTCGCCGCCTCAATGGCAGTGGCAAAGGCCGTGTACCAGCTCGTCTTGTCGCCGATGGTCAGCGACGCCGCCATCTGCTTCTTACAGACACTGCAAATGCCCTTGCCGTCCGTGCCGCCGTTGTGCGTATGCGACACGACCTTGACATTTTCCAGCGTATTCACTCTATCATTGGTCACAGCCTGATTATCACTTGCTCCGTAATACGCCGCGCCCTCCGCCAGCAGGTCGGCGAGTTTGCGGTCGCCGTTGGTTTTGATCATCGTAAATGTGCCGCCGGAGAGCTTGACTTTGGTGGTGTAAAAATCCGCGAAGGTAAACGTGCCGCCGGTGATCGTCCCCGTGACATTGTAGTCAAACGTAACGCCGCCATATTTCTTTTCATTATTAAAGCTGCCGCCGCTGATGTTCGCGATGCTGCTGCCGTTGAATTTGACATTACCAGTGAAGGTACCGCCCTTGGCGTTCAGCGTACCGTTCACCTCGACGGAGGCGTCGGTAAATGTGACGCCCTCCTTCACCGTCGCCGTGCCGTCGATGGTCGCACCTTTATAGCTGCCGCTGGCAAAGGTCACGTCCGCGTTTTTAGCGACCGTCACATTCTTGGCGGTGTGCGTTCCGCCCTTCAGCGTCAGCGTGCCGGTCAGCGGCATGGAGGTGCCGAAAGCATACATATCCCGCAGCAGGGTCAGCGTCGGCTCGGTGCAGCCCTCATTGCTCCAGCCGTTCAAGGTCTGGATGGCCTCTACATAGCCGTGTTCCAGCGCACTGTCTTCCGTGAAGTAGGCAGTCTTGGTCGTGCCGTCGGTGCTCTGGGCGGTAATTTTCGTATACAGGTCCTTGTGGCACACAGAGCACACGGGGTTGCTGTCATCGGCGCACTGATGGACGCACTCCGGGAACTGCACCTTGTACGTTGTATAGCCGGTCAAGTCCACAATTTTAGCGCTCTTATCAACGATGCTCCATGTACCGTCCTTTTCGCCGTACAGCTCGCACTTTGCATGGTTGGTTTTCAGCAGGTCTTGAACGGTGAGGCTCTTGCTCTTCGTGCTGTCCGTGATCTTGCCGATGGTGCAGGCGTTTGTATTGCCATTCCACAGCTTCAGATTGTAGCCCGTACTTGTGGAGCCAGCCGCAGCATTGCTTAATACCAACTCGCCGATTTCGCCGCCAAAGCGCTCCAATGCGCCGCCGGCCTGCAGCTCCACGCGCGAAATCTTGCCGGTGTAGGAGTCGCCGACTGCAAGCGTTCCGTTGGAGGAAACGTAAAACGTGACATCGAGCGCCTGCGTTCCGCCGCCTGTTCCGGAATCCTTGACCGTCAGAGTCCTGGGTTTGTTCCCACCTCCGACGCTAATGTAATAACGCTCGCTGCTGACAGTTTTGCCATTCAGATCCAGCGTCGCTGAGTAGGTGTAAGAAGAAGAGCAATTTCCTGCGAGTGTCACATCCCGCAGCAGCGTCACGGTGTTGCCTCTGGCTGCATCAAACGCCTTCGTCAGCGTCTGATAATAGGCGCTATCGCCCACGCGCGCGTCGAATTGCGTATGGCACTTCTTGCAGGTGTAGCCGGTATCGTCCATCTCGTGCGTGCAGGGCACAAGATAGACCTTGCCGTCATCGCCCAGGCTGGTCACGCAGTCGGCGGCGTCCGCCTTGAAGTTCTCGGCGCTGAGCGTCACGCCGCTTGCCGGTTCGGCGATGGCCCCAAGATTTATGCCTTCACGCACGCCCACACGGATGACCGAATCCTCTCTCAATGCGCCTGATACAAGAATGGGCAGCTTCCAAGCTTCATTGGCGTAATAACCGGCCTTCACCGAGCCGGAAATAGTGAGCTCAGGAGTGTTGCTTTCCCTTCCGTCGTAGTAAACGTCATATTGAGAGTTGTCGGTAACGGTAGCATCGGTGAGGGTAATAGCGCCCTTTCCATAGATGCCGCCGCCCTCAAAGGTACTGTTGTTTCCGGTGATCGTCACATTCTCGACGGTTACCCCTCTCTCCGAATAAATGCCGCCCCCGTGGCCATAACTTGTATTCCCCGTGGCGGACGCCTTGTTGCCGGTGATCGTGGCGTTGGAGATCGAAACTGTGCCGGCGTTAAAGTGGATATAGATCCCGCCGCCGTTGCCGGCGGTCGCCTTGTTGCCGGTGATGGCTCCGCCGTCCATGGTGAAGCTGCACTTCTCACCCACATATACGCCGCCGCCACCGCCGTCAGACGCACCCGCAGTGTTATCGGAAATGGTTCCGCCATGCATGGTGAATCTTGGCGGGTCGGTCTGATTCGTCGTGCCGACAAGGAACACACCGCCGCCGCCGCTGCCTGCTTTATTACCGGTAATCTCTCCACCATACATGGTAAAGGACGAGCCGGTCTGATAGGCGCTGCCCTTTATACCGACCTGCACGCCGCCGGTGATCGTGCCGCTGTACAGTTCAAATTTGCCGCCGTTGACGGTCACTTCGCCTTGAACCCTGCCGCTGCCGATGCAGTCGGTCAGCGTCAGCGTCGCGCCGCTGCCGATGGTGATTTTGCCGTTGATCGTCTGCCCGTTCAGGCAGAGGTTGACCTCGCCTTCTGGCACAGCCCAGCTCCCCGACACAGACCGCGTCAGATAATAGCTGCCCGCAGAATTAGGCAGGGAATCGGCTGCCGTCCATGCTGTGCTGTTGTTATGGGTATGACCGTTGTACCGCTGTCCTTGCCGCAGACACAGTGGGTATGCTCGCCGGACTGTGCGTCCGCCAACAGCGCGGTCTGGCTGTTGAACCAGCCGAGCAGCGCCTCGAAGTCTGCGCCGGTGATCTGCGCCTGCTGCTCTGCGTTCAGTGCTTCATAAGCATCATACGCCGCCTGAATGTCGTCATAAGCTGCGTCCAGCTCGTCGGCGGTCATGCCGTCCAACTCACTCACGATGGGCAGCGCATCGATCATCGTCTGCACAGCGGATACCGCCGCGTCCGCATTGTTCCCGGCGTTTTCATCCTCGCCGCTCTCCGGCGCATCTGCTTTACTGTCCTCAGCGCCACCGGCGTCAGGGGTACCGGTATTTTGCGGGTCACCCTCTGAACCGTTCTCTTCCTCATTCGTTCCAGCCTGTTCGGATACGGCGGGCGAAATTTCCTCCTGCCGCTCCTGCTGCACGATGGCGCCGCTCTCCGGCGTATCCTCCGCCGCTCGCACGGGTGCGGGCAGGAGCGTCAGACACAGCGCCAGCGCCATGAACATACTCAATACTCGTTTTTTCATAAGATTCTCCTTTAGGATATATGTATAAGGTTTATATTCAGCCCGTTCAAGCACAGGCACAGCTTTTATAGATCATCCGGAATGAGCCGCAGCTTCTTTGCGGCGGTCTTGGCTTCCGCCCGGCGCTTCACGTCCAACTTGTCGAGAATGTGGCTGACGTGGGTCTTCACCGTGGGCAGCTTCACGTCCATGATCTGCGCAATCTCAGCGTTGGACTTGTCCGCGCAGAGAAGATGGAGAATTTGCAGCTCCGTGGGCGTCAGCTCCTCGCCGGGAGCAAGGCTGGGTTCGAGGAAATGCGGGTAGAACGCCGCCTGCGTCCGCACCGCTGCCATCAGCCGCTTGCGCCATGCTTTGTCGCCGTCCCAGTCCAGCGCTTCCAGCAGCGGCAGCACCGCCGTGCCGTATACGCTGACGGTGCGGATGAATCGGTACTCCGCCGCCGCATCCAGCGCCGGGTTTTCTTCCCCGCAGGGGCAGCCCCGGATGGGATGCACCGGGCAGCGATGGCGAGCGCAGGAAAAGCCGCTGCCGCCGGCCAGCAGAATGGCCAGAAAGGCCAGATCGTAGTTCAAAATCATCCGGGCCGGCAGGCCGTACCGCCGTCCCAGCGTGCGGCACAGGCCGCAGTAGGCGCTGCGGAACAGGTCCGTCTGCTCCTGAGTCAGCCGATCCGCCGCAGGACGCACATAGCCGAACATCAGAACTCCCGCACCACCGTGTAGGTCAGGGCCTCCGTCTTTTTGGCGTGGCGGTCATAGGCCACGCTGGGCAGGAAGGCCAGCGCCGCTGCGCCGATGGCGATGGCGTAGCGGACGCCCTCCGCCAGTCCCTCCGACAGGAAGTAGCCCAGCAGGAAGCCCACCACCGGCAGCAGATATACCAGCGCTACTACGCCCAATATCTTCCGGGTGGCGCTCTCCACCACCACCTTCTGCCCCGGCCGGACCCCCACAGGGTCCTTGGCCCGTGCGTGGATGGCGGCGCCGGTCATGCCGCAGCCGGCGCATTCCTCACAGTCGTGGCCGCAGGCAGACTTTCGGGGGACGGATATCTCCACGAAGCCGCCGGGCAATATCTTTTCAACCGTTGCGATCTGTGTCATGGTAGCTTATACACCTCTCTTGCTATGTCTAGGGCTCTGTTGGGGTGTCCGAAGCCACCTTCAGATCCACCACCATCTGATACGAGCCCTTGATGCCGATATTCTCGTAGCCCTCGATGCGAATGGTCACCGGCACCGTATGGACCCCTGCGCCGGTGAGTCCGGACAGGTCTGCCACGATGTGGACGTTCTCCGCCGTCAGGGCGTTCACCTCCGCTGTCAGGCCCCGCAGCCGCACGTTCAGCGACTCCGTCTCTGCCGTGGCGGTCATGCCCTCCGGCACATTCTCAAAGGTGAACCGGGAAACGGTCAGTGTCCGCTCCGTGACGCCACGGACCACCACCGTCACGGTGGCGGTGTCCACGCCGTCGGCAATGGTCACATCCTCCGGCACGGGGATGGTATAGGTCAGGCTCTGGGAATCCTCCAGATCCTGCACGTACAGGGTATCCAGCACGATGCTGTCGATCTCATCCAGTCGGGCCTTCTCGCCCACCAGCTTCACCGTGGCGGGAGAGATGGTGTAGTCCACCGTCTCCATGGTGGCCCCCACGTCCTCCACAAAGTTCACCCGCAGAGGCACCTCCTTCACCGTCCACACCGGCATGGTGGCACCGATGAGCTTTTCACTGCTGCGGATGGCGCTGTTCTCGATCTTCACATCGTTGTGGTCGTACAGCTCAAATTCCAGCGCCTGCACCACCGTCTTGTCAGCTCCGGTGATATCCAGCCGCACCTTGGCGTAGCTGACATTCAGCAGGTCGTCCCGCTGGCCACGCAGCAGCAGCACCTCCGGATCCAGCGTCAGCTCCCCGGCCATGTAGCCGTCAGCCACGCTGCCCACAATTTCGCACTGAATGGGTACTTCCTTGCTGTCCAACTCGCCCACGGTGACGGTGATGCTGTAAATGCTGGCAGAATCCACCGTCAGCTTCCCTCTGCGGATGTTGTCCGGAAACACCACCTCGTAGGTCAGGGTCTGGCTGCCGGCCTCCTTGATATTGCTGGTATTGGCCACGATCCGAATCTTGCTGCGGTCCAGCTTACGCAGCTCGTTCCGGGGACCCTTGATGACCAGATCCACGGTGGTGTCATAGCCCGACAGCAGCATCAGGCCACGATCCGCCAGTGTGGTATCCTCGCCGGAGAATTCCACCGGCACATTTTTCACCTTCAATGTCACCTCCGGAGAGGTAACGGTATCCACATAGATCCACAGAGCGATCGCCACCAGAATGGATCCGATGATCCGCAGCGCCTTACGGCTGGCATCATTCTTCTTCATCTTCCTGCGCCCCCTTTCTCCGGGCCCGAAGCAGCTCCCGCAGCGGGAAGCGGACCTTGTCCGTCTCCTCCTGCTGGGGCATCAGCTCGTTATGCAGCAGCTGGGACAGGGTCTCCGCCTGCAGGTGGCGCTTCAGCATCCCACCGATGGCCACAGAGATGGAGCCCGTCTCCTCCGAGACGATGACCACCACGGCATCGGAATTCTCGCTCATGCCGATGCCCGCCCGGTGGCGCATCCCCAGATCCCGGCTGAGGTTCACATTCTTAGACAGGGGCAGCATACAGCCCGCCCCCAGGATCCGCCCGTTACGGATGATGACAGCGCCGTCGTGCATGGGTGCCTTGACAAAAAAGATATTCTTCAGCAGTTCACTGGAGACGGAGGCATCCAGCGTGGTACCGGAGCGCACCACGTCGTCCAGCAAGATCTTCCGCTCGAAGACGATCAGCACACCCGTGCGGGTGCGGGACATCTCCGTGCAGGCCAGCACCGTCTGGTCGATGGCCCTCTCCAGCTCCGGCAGCTCCTTCTCCGGCGCCAGCGTCCGCAGCAGGCGGATGTTCTTGCTGCCCAGCTGCTCCAAGATCCGACGGATCTCCGGCTGGAACACGATGATAAGGGCCAGTACGCCCCACTCCACCATGTGGCTGAGGATGTAATTCACCACCCGCAGGTTCAGCTTCGAGGACAGCCACAGTGCCGCCAGAAAAATAGCCACACCCTTCAGGATGTTGGCGGCCCGTGTGCTCTTCACCAGCGACAGCAGTTTATACACCAGATACGCCACGATGGCCACGTCCAGCAGGTCCGCCAGGCGGATCAGGGGCAGGTATCCTTTGATATTTTCCAATACAGACAGGATCTTTTCCATATTGCAGACCTTTCCCATTCGCATACCAATAGGTATTTCACATTATATAATTATTTTCGGAGAATTGCAATAAAAACGTAGGGGCGTGTCTGACATTTTCACGAATCGGCGGGATTGACGGAAAAAAGGCCCCCTCCGGCTGGGGCCGGAGGCTTTGATGCCGGCTTATGCCGGGTCAGGTCTTACTTCTCTTTGTCGTTCTTCTTTTTCTTGCCGGCGGCCAGAGCGATCACCACACCGGCGATCACTACCACAGCGGCGATGGAGCCGAAGAACAGCGGCTTATTGTTGTAGTAGCGCACGAACAGGTTCGTGGTGACGTAGAAGTTGGTGATCTCCTCCGTCTGCTCGTTGCCGGCGGCGTCGGTGCAGACGATCTTCACCTGATGCGCTCCGGTGGAATCGCCCGGAATATCGAAGGTGAACTCGCCCTGGTCCGCCACGATGGCGGCGATCTCCTCTGCTGTCCACGCCTTGTAGGCCTTGCTGTAATCGTCCAGATACACCACCACGGACTGAAGCAGCAGGTTATCTCCGGCGGACAGGCTCACCGTGAGGTTCTCCAGAGGATAGGTGGTATCGCTCTCCAGATTGGTCACGACCATGTTGGGCTTGGTCTTATCCACGCCGAAGCCGATCTCCTGCTTCTTGGTATCCAGCGTGTTTTCCGCTATGTTGCCCGCAGCATCCTCGGAGTAGAAGGTCAGGCGATAGACGCCGTCATCGGCAAAGTTCTTGGCCAGCACGGTGTAGATGTACTCATACCACTGACCATTGCCGCCCCGCACCTCGATGCGGTAGTCCGTACCCTCCTGCAGGATGATGGTCTGATTGTTCTTGAAGAGCGTGATGCGGATGTTCTGGAGGGCGTCGGGGTTGGTCTCCGTCACCACCACATCCTGCGGCGTCTGGACGTAGGAGCCGTTGAGCTGCTCCGTGGTGGCGCTGAGGGCATAGGTGGAGCCGAAGCGGTTGGCGGAGAACCAAACGTTCTACGCAAGATGAGGGTTCAAGGGGCCATTGTGCTCCTATTTTTTTGCTATACCGAAGTATTCTCCCACCCGCTGCACCGGCCTTGCGGCGCAGATGCTGCCCACTGACAGCAAAAGTCCGGCACACAGAAGAACAAGACAAACCCCTCTCCCCTTCGGCCACAGCCGTACTGCGTTCATTATATCATCATTTTCCACGATAACGCCATATTTGCATCCTATAAGCGAAATAAGGGACAGCAGTATTGCCAGCACCGAGATTCCCTTCACCAACTGCACCACATACCACAGCGGAAAGTGCTTCGGTCGAAGCAGCATCGCCAGCGCCAGCGGCAGCCCTACCCCGCCGAAGGCCACGGCCGCCAGCTCCCCATGGCGCAGTCCGCCGCAAAGGACGCTGGCGGCGGCTCCCAGCCGTACCTCCCTTATCCGGCCGCCCAGCAGCAGCGTCACCAGAATGTGTCCGCCCTCATGGAGCGCCGGGTACAGGAGAACCGCCGTGAATAGCCCCAAAAGAAGTAGCATCGCTCCTCGCTTAGCATCCGTCATCCGCCTCACCTCCTACCGCATATTATGAAAAAAGGGACCTGCCTTTATCCCGGCAGGCCCCACTTTCTCCGCAAAAAGCAGGAGGGGACGCTCTGCATCCCCTCCTGCTTTTTGCGCTATGAACTTACACTATAAAAAGAAAGGCCTCCGGCGATTGCCGAAAGCCTTTTATGGCAGCGGGAGAAGGATTCGAACCCTCACATACGGAGTCAGAGTCCGCTGTAAAAATCATCCATAGATTCTTTGGCTCGGTCAATAACATCCGGAGTCATAGATGTATATATTTTACTGGTCACAGAAATATCCGAATGTCCCATGAGGTACTTTGCAACATTGATTGGTACACCGGCTCGTTGTAAATCTGTACAGTATGTATGCCGCAAACAGTATGCAACCAGATCCTCCGCTACCACACTTTGTACGATCTTATTACGATAAACCTTCGCTCCCATTTGAATATCCAGCGCCCGCTTGAAATTGTTCCAATAATCATTCGCACTGCTGGACGAGTGCATTCGCCCGGTGAGTGGTTGGCAGAAGATAAGTTCGTCTGCATTCTTTTTTCTGTGCCAAAGGCGTTCATACAGATAATCAGAAATTGGAAGCACTCGCACCCCCGCAGAAGTCTTTGGGTCTTTGATTTTAACCTTTGTCCCGCTCTCTACGGCACGGCTGATTGTAATCGTCCGTCCCTTAAAATTGATATCCCCCCATCGTAATGCTATTGCTTCACCGGGCCTTATTCCCGTTTGCAAAAGTGTCAGCACATAAAGCCCGGCATAGTGTTCCTCTGCTAACCGCAGAATTTCTTTTCTTTCTAAATCTGTGATGCTACGGTGTGTCCCTTCCGGGGCCTTCGGCAACACGATATTTTCAGATGGGTCATTCAATATCAATTTACACGACTTTGCTCGTCGAAACATTGCCTGCATCACAATCTTTACCTTTTGGGCTGTGGATTTGCTGCTATTGGAGCTGTTTAATATTTCCTGAAGCTGTATCTCCGTTACTTCTCGCATTGGCACATCGCCAATCTTCGGTAAGACATAGTGTTTCAGCTTCTGCCTGTACATTGTCGCCGACTTTTCGGTAATATCACGGTTCGCAACGTAAGTGCCATACCATCGCTCAGCCCACTCCGAAACGCTTATATCGGGTGACTGGCAGCATTGAACAAGTTCCTCAAGAAGCACTTTGATATCCAAAAAATCCATGTTATCTTTTTTCTCCTTCGTAGTAGTCCATCCAAATTATACCATATCCGGCACTCTGCTGCATGAGGCGAGGTGCCGGTTGACCTCCGAACCGGCAGGGGTGCGCACCCCTGCCGGACAACTATTTCGGAGCAAAAAATGAAAACAAATAGGAGGCAAAAAACATGAAGATCATCGCCATCTGCAATCAGAAGGGCGGCGTCGGAAAGACGACCACCACCATCAATCTGGGCGCAGCCCTGTCCAAGCTGGGCAAGCGTGTGCTGCTCATCGATCTTGACCCTCAGCGCAACCTCAGCGACACGCTGGGATATGTCCCCGACAATACGCCCAGCACCGTCAACGAGCTGATCTACTTCACCGCCTACAATATGCCTGTGGTAGTGTCCGGATTTATCCGCCACCACGATGGAGAGGATCTGGACTACATCCCGGCCACCCCTGCTCTGTCCAGCGCTCCTACCCTGCTGGCCACCGTGGCCGATGGCGCACGAGTCCTGGCACGGGCCATCGCAGCGCTGACCATGTCGGACGGAGCAGCCTCCTACGACTACTGCCTGCTGGACTGTAAGCCGTCACTGGATCTGCTGACCATCAACGCTCTGGCAGCGGCAGACGGGCTGCTAGCTCCGGTAGAGCCGGAGGAGTACGCCGTGGCCGGTATCTCTGACCTGCTGGGTACGGTGCGGCAGGTGCAGCGCAGCTATAACCCGGCGCTGGAGGTGCTGGGTGTGCTGCTCACCCGCTGCGATCGTCGCCGCAGCAGCGTCCAGCAGGTGCGGGATGACCTCATCGCCGCTCTGGGCGACAAGGTATTTGACGCCATGATCCCCTATCTGACCGAGGCCAGCAATGCACCCCGTGAGCGACGCAGCTGCGTCAGCAAGCCGGGCAGTGAGATCGGACGGGCCTACATGGCCGTGGCAAAGGAGGTGCTGGTAAGATGAGTGGTGGGAACACGATTCGTCGGCGCACTCTTTCCAAGGAGCTACGCTTATCTCAGGGGTATGTCAAAACAAAGGAAGAGTATGAAAGCCAAAATGTAAAGTATATGGGTTCAGTTGGCGCTGCTGCAAAGCAGGGCTATTTCACCATTGCAGCCTGTGAGCGGAAAGGTGTTCCGGTGTCGCAGGATGAGCTTCAGAACATCCGGTACTTTGCCATGCTGGCTGATTGCTATGTAGATCAGTGCATTACGGACGAGACCGGCAGCAAACGCAGGCCGTGCATACCGGTATTTTATCGAGAGCAGGAGGAAAACAAATGACCTTACAGGAACGCCTTGCCATGACGCAAGGGCAGGACAACGGCATGGATATCATTCTGGGCGGCATCCCTGCTGCTGCCCAGCAGGAGCAGGTGCAGCAGCTTCCGGCAACGGCGCTGCGGCCCAAGAGCAACCACACCTTCAAGGTGCGGACGGGCAGCCCCCACTACACGGCACTGGTGGACAGCATCCGCAGCAGCGGCATTCGGACGCCGCTGCTGGTGCGGCGTGACCCGGTGCAGCCGGGGGCCTATGAGATCATCGCCGGACATACAAGGTGGACGGCGGCGCAGGAGCTGGAGCTGGCCACGGTGCCTTGCATCGTGGCGCAGCTCTCCGATGCAGACGCCGACATCATGATGGCGGAGACCAACATCCAGCGCCCGGACTGGCTGCCCTCCGAACGGGCCAAGACATACAAAGTGTGGCTGGAAGCAGTTCAAACCGAAACGGGGATAACACAGGGTCAACGGACGGATACAACTTCGGGCACTGAGTGCCCGAAGTTGGGAAGAAACCGAGATGTTGCCGCTCAGCGTTTCGGAATCGGCCCCAAAACGCTGGATATGTATATCAAGCTCAATGACCTGATCCCGGAGCTGCTGGATATGGTAGATGCCAATGCGGTGGACAGCAAGACCGGCATCCAAGTAAAGGCCGGGTATCAGCTGGCATTCCTCTCACCTAACAGCCAGCAGGTCGTGGTGGCTGTGTTGGCTGACAACCCTAAAATCCTGCTGAAAGAAGCACAGGCCAAGACGCTGCGGCAGGCAGAGACAGACGGCAGGTTGACGGCGCTGGATGCAGAGGAGGCACTGGGCCTGTCCGGTGAGCAGCTGCCCCACCGGACGAAGCGTATCAGTATCTCCATCTCGGAGGAGCTGCTGCCGGAAGGCGCAAAGCAGCTGACCAAAGACCCGGCGTTTCAGGACGCCCTGACGGCGTGGATCAGACAGTACATAGAGAAGGAGGTGAAGGCATGAAACGAAAGCGCATCCATGTCCCGGCGACGCCCTGCGGGAATTGCCGCCGAGACCCCATGTATTGCAGCTCCGGCTGCATGGCGTGGAAGGCATGGTTCCGGGGCGTCTGGCCTCTGGTAACAGGCCGACCGGCTGACGGCAAGGCACCGACTGCCGGGCAGTGACGATTTGCTTTATGAATAGAATTTGACCGGTGATTTTGCTGTCACGAAAAACTCTTGACATATTTTTATGTCCTGCGTATAATACTACCGAAGGGTAGCAATACCCAAGAAGCGGTGTACCCTACCATGAGTGGGAGCTAAAAAAGCGGTGTACCCTACCGTAAGTGGGAGCTAAAAAAGCGGTGTACCCTACCACGAGTGGGAACTGAAAAGTTGAGGGCTGGACTGTATAGTGTCCAGCCCTCTTTTTTGAGAGGTTTATATGAAATTTTCTTTCTACCGTGCCGATGCCTTATACTGCGATTATTTGCGTAAAAGTGACCCGTGCGTTCCATACACTATGGATCAAAAAGAGGCTCGTCCGTTTATTGGAATCGTCCTTACTCTGAATGACTATGACTATTACGCTCCTCTTACTTCTCCGAAGCCCAAACATCTGCACATGAAAAATCAGGTTGATTTTTTGAAGATCAATGGCGGTGTCTGGGGTGCTATCAATTTTAATAACATGATCCCGATCCATTCAGATCAGCTTGAACACATTGATATACGAATCCTGCCAACAGACGATAAGGCTACCGTTGATTACAAAAATCTTCTGGCCAATCAATTATCTTGGTGTAACACGTCAGCGAACGCAGCTTCGATTATCCAAAAAGCAGAAAAACTCTATCGCATCATCACCAGCAAGACCGCACGCCCACAGTTGGCAAAACGGTGTTGTGATTTTAGAGTACTTGAAGTGGCAATGGATCATTACATCGACTGCCAACATATGCAGGACGATCTCGGACTGAGGAGCGCCATGGCCAAGCTGAACCCTGTAACGCACACACAGGAGCAGCCTGTCGCCCATGATAAGGAGCAGGATTGGACACACTGATTACCGCTCAGAGCAAACGGGAACTCAGTTCCCGTTTGCTCAGTAATTAACTTCGGGCACTCGGTGCCCGAAGTTAAGATGACGCACCTGTCCCAACAAGTAAACAAACCAAACAGCAGCGGCAGCCTTTCGGCTGCCGCTGCTCCCGTTAAAGGAGGAACCCGTTATGCTGAAAGACCGCAAAGGCCCCTATCCATATCCCAAGCGGGATGTGAGCAAGATCCCCATGTTTAACTATGCCGAGATGGATCGGCAGCGTCAGGAGCGGGCGGAGCAGGCCGCCAAAAAGTGGACATATACCCCGCTGCTCGGCCAGCTGCCGAAGGAGGAGCCGCACAAGGACGACGCCGTGGAACTGCCATTGAAGGAGCTGTCCGCCAGCCCCAAGAACGCCTTCCGCCAACTGGACGAGGAAACCTACTCCGAGCTGAAAGCATCGTTGCAAGCCAGCGGCCTGGTGTACCCCGTCATCGTCCGGCCCA
>OOAO01000701.1_pt1 | contig 35478 bp, 39 predicted proteins | sample 1671821 | NCBI WGS metagenome assembly OOAO01 (sample SAMN06348196, study PRJEB24527) | human gut metagenome | biome: human gut; feature: ankylosing spondylitis patient; material: feces | host: Homo sapiens | place: China | collected 2015-10 | reverse complement strand
GGAAAAGTTTGTGGTGATTTTTGTGAATTTACTCTTGACAAAGGTCACTTCATAATAGGTGATCAGATGAAACAACGTAATGGTATTATAAAAAATTATTTTTGGTGTATTGTACTTTTACTAACTATCATGTCATTTACCTTTTTACTAATGCCGATTGCTAATTATATGCAAAATGGATGGAAACAAAGATTAGTTTTAGTGATAGTTGGGATATTGTTTTGGCTTTCTTTTATTGGTGGATATACACTTTTGATTATAACAAATAAGAAGTTTAGAAAGTTGTTTGTTCAGGGAAACCCTGAAGTAGAAAGTAAACTACCAAATTGTTTTGAATTTTTTTCAAATACATATGCTGCAGTAGCGGATGCAATTTTAATTGCAGTTATTGTGGTGCTAATTGTAATTACTATATTGGGTAGGATGACTGGAGTCTTTCCATATATAGTATTGGCTATCTTAGTATTTTCTATTAATATGCATTGCTTATTTAATGGAAATATATATAAAACAATCAGAACTAATGATACGAGGGAGAGAAAAAGATGCAAAGGAATGAAAGACGTAAATTGACTAAGCGAATCTGTGCAGCGTTTTTATCGTTTGTAATGGTTTTAACGTTGATACCAGCTTCCACTTTATCAGTGTTGGCTGCAACACCAGAACATGAAAATGCAATTACCATATCGGTGGTAGATGAGGATGACAAAGCATTATCAGATGCGACAGTTACATTTTCTGTAGATGCTGATGCAAATTTAAAACAGAGTACGGAAACTACAGATGCATATGGTACAGTGGTTGTTATGACTGCTGATGAGTTTGAACAAAGTAAAGCAGATAATTTGCGAATTAGTGCGACAATCAGTAAAGATGGGTATGCAACGGATCAGACGACTATAGAAAATATGAGTCTGACTTCAGGAACGCAGGATTTACATGTGCAATTGAGAAGTACACAAATTAAAGATGTTAAAGTGACTGCTACAACAGAAAATTATACTGGAAAAGATTTTGACGCAGCCACAATCAGTGGAGTAAGAGAAGCAGATGTCGTATCTTATAAACTGAATGACAATGACTGGACCGATGTAATGCCTAAAATCTCAGAAGTGGGGAGCTACTCATTAACTGTAAAGATTGAGAGAGAGGGATTTGAAGATTATACTGAAACTGTTCAACCTAAAATAGAAAAAGGAAATATTGAGCTTAATGTAACACCGCTGGATCGAGCATATACTGGTTCTGCAGATGATGCACTTGAAATAACGAGCGGTCTGGAAAGTGGAGATATTGTTTCTTATGTGATGAATGGTAATGAAACACCAAGTGTCCCACAGATAACAGAAGCCGGAGAATATGAAATAACAGTAAAAGTTAAAAGAAATGATAATTACAATGAGTTTTCAAAAACTTATACAGCAAAAATCACACAAATCAGTATTGATGGGCTTTCGGCTACTTTAAATTGCTGGACATATGATGGAAAGAGTCATCCAGTGGTAAAAGAGGTAAAAGGTACGAAATCTGGAGATATTGTGAAGTATAAGCTTGATGAAGGCGAATGGGGTACAGCGGTTCCAGAAGTGACAGATGCAGGCGAATATTCAGTCAAAATTCAAGTATCAAGAAATAAGAACTATACAGATACAGAAGTAATCGATTTAAACCCTGCAAAAGTGGTTGTAAAGCAGGCAGAACAGGAGATTGAATTTAACCATTATTCAAGCGATTCAGTAAGCGATGTTGTAAAAGGGGAGTTCCCTGATACAGGAAAGACATATGATTTTAGTGCGAAAGATGTTAAAGCAGTAGCTGGTGGAAGCTTCACTTATAGTGTTGAGAATACAGCAGAAAATGAAGAAGTAGCAACGATTGATGCTACAACAGGAATGCTGACAGCTTATATGCCGGGTGAAGTTACGGTAGTGGCTACTTTATCAAGTAATAATAAGAATTTTGTTGAAACATCTAAGCGAATTACATTAACGATTACTCAGGAAGCAGCATATGAAGGACAGTTTGTAAAATTTGCAGATAAAACGGTTAATTATACATTGGGAGAAAATGCTGGAACTGTTTCGGAACAAGAAGCGGTGTATACAGGAACAAAGAGACATCCTCGAATCAGTTATACGATAGATAACGAAAACATTGGAGTTCAGTGTAGTTCTTCAGGAAAAATCACAATTAAGGACTATAGAAAAATAGGTGATGAACTAATAAAAAACAATGGTGTAGTTAAAATAAAGGTGACTGCAACAATGAAAAAAGCTGGATGGTTCTCAAAGGATGATAAAACTTCCTATGAAATCACTATTCGCTTTGCGCAAACTCCAGATGATCCGTATGTGATTACTGGTACTATGGGAAAAAATAATTGGTATACATCAGCAATTTCGGTAAGTGCATCTGATTCAACATATGAAATTACGGATGATCTAGGTAAGGGGTTTGGTTCAAATGTTACCTTTAGTGATGAAGGAACTGGAAAAAGATATGTATATTTAAAATCAGCTACAGGAACAATTACCAATAGAATTTTGCTAGATGGGGTAAAGATTGATACCGTTAAGCCAGATAGTAACAAGATTAAAATTGAATATTCAGAATCTGTTTTGAGTAAAATCCTTTGGTTTTATGACGGACCAGTAAGGATTGATTTTACTGCATATGATGTAACATCAGGAGTGGATAGTTTTGCATGGACTTATCATCGGTCTTCAGATGCAAGTACATCTAATTTAGAAGCTGATAACGGGACAGTTTCGGCAACACAGGATTCAGAGGATGCGACAAAGTATACTGCTTCTATTACGCTGCCAAAGAGTGAAGCAGAGCAGCTCAGAGGGTATATTTCGGTAAATGCGACGGATAATGCCGGATTAACAAGTGAAGATAAAACAGATGATGGAAGGGTGATTGTAGTCGATACAATTTCGCCAACACGATCTGTTGCTTATGAACTGGAAGAAGCAGGTGGTACATCACAGACTGTTGATAACAAACATTATTTTTCAAACAATGTTAAATTTACATTTGATATTACAGAAGCAAACTTTTACGAAGATGATGTAATTGTTAAAGTATCCAAAAATAATGGGGAAGCAAAACCTGTATCAGTAAAATGGAATGATACGGATAATCAAGATGAGCATGAAGCAACGTGTATACTTTCAGGTGATGGCGATTATATTGTGACAATGGAGTATGAGGATCGTTCCGGTCATAAAATGGAAAACTATCAGTCAGAAGTTGTGACAATTGATACAACGGCACCAGTTATTAACTTTGAGTATAGTAATGGAAATAAAACATCGGCGGATAAAGATAATAAGCAGATGGCAACAATTTCAATTACAGAACATAATTTCCGAGCAAGTGATATCGAAGTTACAACAGTAGCAAAGAATATTAAAGGAGATACGGTAGCCGCAAAAGATATTCAGGAAATTTTGCGAAATGCTGAATGGAGTCAGCATGGAGATGTATATACCACAACATTATCAAGCGAATTTGTAGATGCGATCTATGAGATGACTCTTAATTACAAGGATCTTGCATTGAATCCAGCGAAAGAAGTAAAGACTGGAGAATTTATTGTAGATCATACTGCTCCGGCAGCAGATTCCATGCAGGTAACATACTCAACACCATTAACAGAGAGAATTATATCTGCAATTACGTTTGGTTATTATAATCCATCTGTTGAAGTAACATTTACTGCAAAGGATGTAACATCCGGTGTTGACTATTTTATGTGGTCTTATTTAAAAGAGGATGGAACAAGCGATAGTAATGTCGCAAGTTATCCAGATGCTAAGTTAGTGGCAGCACAGGATGCTAATGATAAGTCAAAGTTTACAGCATCTGTAACACTTCCAAAAACAACAGCAGAGCAGTTACGAGGAAACATTGCATTTACAGCTACCGATAAATATTCGAATGTGAGCAATAAATTAACTGATGAAGGACACGTTATTGTAGTAGATACAATTGCACCGACAATGACGGCTGAATACACTGAGTCTGCAAGAACTGTAGGTAATCATATGTATTACAACAGGGATATGACAGCAACATTTACTGTTACAGAAGCAAATTTCTATTCAGAAGATGTTCATGTAGAAGTGTCTAAGGATGGTGGAGACTTTAGCGAGGTGTCTCCAATCTGGAAAGATAATTCGACAGATGTTCATGTTGGAACTTATACGATAAAAGCGCCTAGTGACCATTCTGGTGATGCAGATTATGTATTCCGTGTTCGTTATACAGACAGAAGTAACAATGAAATGTCTACATATACTTCAGATATCATTACAATTGATACAATTAAACCAGTGATTAATGTCACATATTCAAATCAGAATGTAAAGAATAATATAAATGATTCTGAGGGACATGCTAGAAAGTATTTTGATTCAACACAGACAGCAACGGTTACAATTACAGAACATAATTTTGAAGCGAGTGAAGTTGATTTTACCATAGTGGCAAAAGATGCAGCAGGTAATGCACTTAATGCAAATGAATTAAATACAAAATCATCTTGGAGCACAAGTGGGGACAAACATACAATTACAATAACATATCCAGGAGACGCAAATTATACTTTTGACGTAGCTTATACTGACTTAGCTACAAATGCTGCTGATGATTATGCGGAAGATTATTTTACGGTAGATAAAACAGTACCGACAAATTTGAGTGTGTCATATAGCAATAGTATTTTGGATACGGTGCTGCAGGCAATTACATTTGGATTCTATAATGCAAAGATGACTGTAACTATCAATGCAACAGATAATGTTTCGGGTGTTCATGATTTTAAATATAGTTACTCTCTGGCATCTGGAGTCAGTTCAGTAAATGCGGAATTGATTAACCAGGCGATTGAAGAAGCTGGCGTAACATATTCTGATGGACGTACGAAAGCAACAACACGATTTGAAATTCCAAAAGCTGCATTAGGCAATAGTAATCAGTTCAATGGAAATGTATCCTTTACGGCAACGGATAGATCAGGAAATGAGTCTTCTAAGTTTAATGATACAAAACGATTGGTTGTAGATAACATTTCGCCAACAGCAACGGTTGAATACAACAGCCCAGTTCAAACGGTTGGTGGTATTGCATATTACGATGGAACTGTTAATGCGACAGTAACAATTAATGAAGCAAACTTTTATGCAGAAGATGTACAGGTTTCAGTAACAAAGGATGGAGCAGCATATTCAGTGACGCCTTCATGGAGTAATAATAGTACCGACGTGCATGTAGGAACATTTGCATTATCAGACGATGGTGATTATTTTGTAACTATTAACTATGCTGATAAATCAAGTAACAAGATGGCTACGTATACATCAGAGCAGATGACAGTGGATACGGAAATTGTTGCACCTGTTATTACTGTTAATGGAGAAGAAGCCAACGGAAAGGCATATAAGGATGAAGTTGTACCAGCCGTAAGTTTTGAAGATATTAACTTTGAAAATTACGAAATAAGCCTTACTAGAACACGGTATGATGATAAAGATGCCGATGTAAAAGAGAAATTTATCGCTGGAAATGTTAGTGTTAATGATCAAGGCGGAACGGGCAGTTTCGATACTTTTGTTAAAGAACAGGATGTAGATGGTATTTATACTATGACTGTTTCTATGACGGATAAGGCAGGACATTCAGCAGAAACATCTGTAACATTTACAGTCAACCGTTTTGGTTCTGTATATGAGTATGGAGATTATCTGACATCTTTAGTTAAAGATGGCGGTGCTTATGTTCAAGAAGTTAAAAATGATCTGATTATTACAGAATACAATGCGGATCGATTAGTGAGCGACTCTTTGGATGTAGAAGTATCTCGTGACGGAAAACCTTTAACAGATGTGTCTTATGATGTCACACCACAGATTAATGATCAAGTATCTGTAGGAAGTAGTGGATGGTATCAGTATAAATATACTATTTCTAAATCGAATTTTGATTCTGATGGTGTATATAAGATAGCAATTTCCTCTAAAGACGCGACTGGAAATACTCCGGAAACTACAAATTATGAGGATAAGAATATCTTGTTCAGAGTAGACAGCACAGCACCTGAAATTAACAGTATTACCGGTTTTGAGGACAGTATTATCAACGCACAGAGTGTGACATCAAAATATACTGTTTATGATACAATCGGGCTTGCTTCAATCAAAGTCTATGTAGATGGTGAGAATGTAGATACAATCACAGATTTTGATGGAGATATAAACAACTACAGTGGAAGCTTTAAGGTATCTGAAAAGAACTCTGCACAGAAAATTCGATTGGTTGTAGAAGATTTGGCTGGAAATGTAACAGATACAGACTCAGATGATTTTGAAAGTGCATTTGCATTTAACAAATCAGTAACAGTATCAACCAATTTCTTTGTTCGGTTCTATGCTAATAAAGTCCTTTTCTGGGGAACAATTGGTGGAATTGTGGCAGTAGTTGCATTAATTTCAGTAGTTGTAGCTAAGAAACGTAAAAAGAATGAAGAAGCAGAAAGTTAATAATTCTGCAAAATGAAAATAAGCCAAAGATGTTTCCTGTGTGGCATTGCCACATGGGAAACAAGGCTATTTTTTAGATATAAGTGCATAAGAATCTTATGGATTTATATCTAGAAAATAGAATGTGTAAGGGGGAGGATTGCTAGATGAATGCGTTGGTTGAAAATGGAATTATTTCTGAAATGGAGTGTGGAAATAATTTTGCTTATATCATAAATGATAGTAATCTGTTTTTGTCAACAGAATATAAGGTGCTTCAGAGCCAAGAAGAAGGTTGTTTTGTTAAATGTATGAAGCTTCTCTATAATGGTAAAATTCAGTTTTATTATTTAGTTAATGGATATAAGTCATTAGCGAATATGTTTTCTACAATAGATGCAGATGGTTTTATGACTATTATGACAAATGTGTTTTCAAGCGTCATTTCAGTTCAAAATAATGGATTTTTGTCTTGCCAAAATATAGATATTTCTTTTGAAAGAATATATGTGGATCCAAATACGTTTAAGGTTGCGTTGATTTATCTTCCTGTTAGTAAAAGATTTTTTCAGGATGAGGCATCATTTGAAAATGAGCTCAGGACAAGCTTAGTCAAAGTGATTTCCAGTATAACGACATTGTCTTCACCGAAAACTGCACAATTTATGGCTGATTTGTCAAATGGAATGTTAACAGTTAAAGATTTATATGAACATATAAGAGGTGGAAAAAGCCATATTCCAACAGGAACTCCACCTACACGAGAAAGATTGAATAATTCGACGAAAGAAAGACATTTACGTATTATTGCGATGAATGCACCAACACGTGTTGAAGTAGTAGTAACAAAAGATAATTTTGTGATCGGTAAGAATGCTGCGGCGGTAGATGGTGTAGTGACGTTTAATAAAATGATTAGCAGGATACACTGTAGAATTACAAATGATCAGGGAAGATATATGATTGCTGATTTGAAAAGTGCAAATGGAACATATGTAAATAGAGTCAAATTAGTACCTAATCAGCCACATCCGATTCAAAATGGCGATATTATACGATTGGCAGACAGTGATTTTCAGGTTGTGATTGATTAGTGGAGGTACACAAGATGGCTAGACCGAGAATAATTATTGCAGATACGGATGTAAATTATATTTTATCTTTGCAACTCAAATTTATAGAAGAATTTTTTGAAAAAATTGATTTGGAAATTATTACTGATAGGAACTATTTTGAAAATATGTTTGAAAGCCCGCAAAGAGCAGAAGTGTTAATAATTTCCGAGGATTTATATGATTTGTCCATTCAGAAACATAATATAGGAAATGTGTTTCTTATGACAGAAAAAAATGAAGAAGAACAGACGGCAGATTTGAATGTCACGAGAATATTTAAATATACAAGCATAAAAGAGATATTTAATGAAATCCTTGGGAAATCTTCAGACTCATTAAATGTTAAGAATGCAGGAAAAAAAGAGCCTCAAATTGTTGTGGTGACTTCTGCATCAGGTGGAGTTGGAAAAACGACTCTTGCGATGGGAATAAGTGCTTGTTTAAGCCAAAATTATAAAAAGGTATTGTATGTGAATTGTAGCCGCTTACAGAGCTTTGGGCATCTACTAAAAAATTCATCGGCAATTTCTGATAGTGAGATTTATTCTAAATTATCCCGGAATAATAAAGGGCTTTATCATGAAGTAAAACATATGATTAGGCAGGAATTATTCAGTTATTTACCACCTTTAAAAGCTTCGCTAGTATCATTAGGAATTCCGATGGAGGTGTTTTTAAATATTGCACAGGAAGCAAAGAAATCGAGAGAGTTTGACTTTATTATTATGGATACAGATGCATATTTTGATGAAGATAAAGCGAAACAGTTAACGATTGCAGATAAGGTGATTATTGTTACACGACAGACAAAGGCATCCGTTTTTTCAACTAATATATTAGTGAAAAATGTTAATGGTATATCGAATGAAAAATACTTGTTTTTGTGTAATGATTTTAATTCTAATAAGGACAATATTTTAATATCATCAGAGATGGAATTGAAATTTACGATTAATGAGTATATAGAACATATAGAAAATTATGACGCTATGCTAGGAGTGGATTTTGCAGAACAGACCAGTATGAAGAAGTTGGCGTACTTATTAGATTAGAAATAAGGAATGAGATAATGAACGAGAGAATTACTATTATATTTGATAATCAAGAAACAGGAGAAGTATTGGATCTGGAAATTCCATTAAATATTACGGCGAATGATTTAATTGTAGCGTTAAATAACGCATACAAATTGAACATGGATATAGATAATATATTTGAATGTTATCTTACATCAGAAAATCCAATTGCTTTTTTAAAAGGAAATAAGATGTTAGAAGATTTTGGTTTACATACAGGAACAAGAATCAGTTTTAAGAGGGGTAAAAAATAAGTATGAGTTATCAATACAAAATAATTGTAAATAATAAAAGTTTTTACAAGGAATTTGAAATTACAGATGATATCGAGCGAATAAAATTAGGAACTACATTTGCCTGTGAATTTCGTTTAAACCAAGATTATTTCTTTGAAGAACTAGAGTTGATATTGGATAAAGAAGATACTTGGAGATTGACTTGCCCTGATCAATTTTATATTAGTAGAGGAGATGTTAGAAAGCTATTTTATACCGATTTGCATCATGGAGATTTATTTTCGGTACATTATTCAGAATCCGATGAATTTGCATTTCAAATGCGTTTTTTAATTGATTTTGAAGCTGAGGTTCCTCAATATGACTGGTATATAGATTTAAATGAAACTCCGCATATTATTGTGGGAGATTCAGGCAAGGCTGATATTGAGTTGGAAAGTGAATTTGGAAAATCAACAAGTGTAATAATAGAAAAAACAAACCAAGAAGTGTACATAACAGAAAAGTCATCGAAATTAGGAGTGTTGGTTAACGGAAAAAGGATTGAAAAAACAAAAAAATTGGAAAATTGTGATTTTATTTCAGTTGCAGATTTTTTCGGTTACTATAAAAATGATAGATTGTATTTTTGTCATAAAAATATAAGAACTAATGGTGTTAAAAAGTATGTAGATTCGTTGACTGTTGGAACGACATATCCCAAATTTGTACGTAATACTCGTATAAAGGTTAAACAAGATGAGACTCCTATTAAAATTCTTGATCCTGCAAGTGTACCAACAAAACCAGAATTAAATATAGTGACATCGCTTATGCCTGCAATAGCAATGTTTGCTTTGGTTGTTATTTTACGGGGGGTTCTTAGTACTACTGGCGGAACATTTGTACTATTTAGTATTTGCTCGATGGGCTTGGGAGTTATCACATCAATTGTTAGTATATTTGATAAAAAGAAAAAATTCAAAAAGGATTGTGAAGACCGAAGAACAACCTATTTGGAATATATAGAGAATAAGAAAAAAGAAATTGGTAGAGCAAGAGTTGAGGAATTGAAATGTTTGAAACAAATGTACTACAGTACAAATCAAGATATTGAGCATATTAAAGGGTTTTCGTCCGTTTTATTTGATCGAACACCAGAGGATAGTGATTTTCTTGATGTATATTTAGGGATAGGTACAAGAAAGGCATCTAGAATTATAGATTATAAATTGCAAGAAAAGCTTGAAGTGGGAGATGACCTTTGTTCGATACCGTCAGAGCTAGCCGTTGCATATAGAGATATTCAGGAGGCACCTGTTGTAGTTGAACTGAAGGAAGCAAATGCGATAGGTATTGTAGGAGATAATGAAAATCGTTATAGCTTAATGAAAAATATTCTTCTTGATTTGATATCTCGTCAGTATTATGGAGATCTTAGTGTATATGTCCTGATTGATGAGAATACGGATAAATATAATTGGATACAGCTATTACCTCATATTCAGACTGGATTTGCGCCAAGAAAAATAATATGTGATGTGGAAAGCAAAAATAATGTTTTTGAGAATTTATATAAGGAACTTATCAATCGCAGTGACGGTAAGGTTCAAAGAGGATTTAATGTTGTATTTGTGATGGAGGAGCATAATATCAAGAATCACCCGATATCAAGATTCATTAAGTCGGCATCAGAATTGAACACCGTATTTCTTTTCTTTGAGCCGACTGTCGAATTACTTCCGTTGCATTGTTCTAATATTATAGAAATTGAGTCAGAGACGAAAGCTTGTATTTATGAATCAAGGAATAAGTTGGAAAAAACCTTCTTTACATACTCAAGCATTTCAGATACGGAGATGAAAAGACTTGTGGAGATTTTGGCACCAGTTTATTGTGATGAAATAAGTCTTGAAGGTGCACTTAGAAAAAGTATTTCTTTGTTTGAATTGTTGGGGATATACGATGTGCGTGATATTGACCTTGCGTTTAATTGGAAGCAATCAAGAATATACGAAAGTATGGCAGTCCCTTTGGGAGTGAATGTAAAAAATAATATTGTTTATCTTGATTTACATGAAAAGTATCATGGCCCACATGGATTGGTTGCGGGTACTACAGGATCAGGAAAGAGTGAAATCCTTCAGACGTTTATTCTTGGAGCAGTCACAAGATTCCATCCTTATGAAATTGGTTTTGTAATTATTGATTTTAAAGGGGGTGGAATGGTTAATCAGTTTAGAAAATTACCACATCTGATAGGTGCTATTACAAACATTGACGGGAAAGCTATTGAACGTTCATTGAAGTCAATAAAAGCAGAATTATTGAAGCGTCAGGCGTTATTTGCTGAGGCAGAAGTTAATCATATTGATAAGTATATTAGGGCTTATAAAGAAGGAAAAGTGAAAAATCCACTGCCGCATTTAGTGATAATTGTTGACGAGTTTGCAGAATTAAAAGCGGAACAACCTGAATTTATGAAAGAATTGATTAGTACTGCACGAATAGGTCGAAGTTTGGGGGTACATTTAATTCTTGCGACACAGAAACCAGCAGGACAAGTAAATGATCAGATATGGAGTAACTCTAAATTTAAGTTGTGTCTGAAGGTACAAACACAGGAAGATAGCAATGAAGTATTAAAGTCTCCTCTTGCCGCAGAAATTAGAGAACCGGGACGTGCATATTTACAGGTTGGTAATAATGAGATTTTTGAATTATTACAGTCTGGTTTTTCTGGAAGTCCTGAAAAAAGTGATCAAGGAAATCAAAAGGCTTTTGATATTTATTCCCTTGATTTTAAAGGAAATAGAAAGCTTGTATACAGTCAGCGTCCTAAAAAAACAATAAGCTCAAGAACACAATTAGAAGCGATTGTTGATTATGTGCATGATTATTGTGAAGCAAGTAATATCAAAAAACTTCCGGACATATGCCTTCCAGCGCTTAGCAAATCAATAGAATATGACAATAATCAATTTGGATGCCGAAAGAATCTTGCAATGGGTGTGACGGTTGGTATTTACGATGATCCTGATCATCAAGTTCAGAGCAAGGCAGTTATTAATATTGGCGAGTCAAATGTTATGATTATAGGTTCGGCACAATACGGAAAAACCAATTTGTTGGAAACTATCATTCGGAGTTTAGTTGAAAACTATAGTCCAATAGAAGTGAACATCTATATCATAGATTTTGCGTCAATGGTATTAAAAAATTTTGAAGGACTGGCACATGTAGGTGGTGTTGTTTGTCCATCTGATGATGAAAAATTGAAAAATCTTCTTAAATACCTCAGTGATCAGATTAACTATAGAAGAGAAGCTATGCTATCTGTAGGTGTTAGTTCATTTAGTTCGTATAAAGAAGCTGGATATAGAGAATTTTCACAGATTGTTCTTGTTATTGATAATTTTACTGTATTGAAAGATTTATATCTACAAGATAATGATGCAGTGTTGAATCTTTGTCGAGAAGGAATATCAGTTGGAATATCAATTATTATTGCAAATGCTCAAACAAGTGGGTTGGGTTATAAGTACATGGCAAATTTTTCAACGAGAATCTCTCTTTTCTGCAATGAATCGAGTGAATATGCATCAGTATTTGGTGCTTGTAGAATGAGACCGGATGAAAATCCTGGAAGGTGTTTAATTGAGGTAGATAAGACAATTTATGAATGTCAAACGTTCCTTGCGTTTGAAGGAAAACGAGAAATCGAACGGATTAAAAATATGCAACAGTTTGTTTGCAAGATGAATGCTTTGTATACGGGAGAAAAGGCTAGATTGATTCCAGAAATACCGGATATACTTGGAGAACAGTTTGTTCTTTCGAATTTTAGGTGCAATGCGAAAGAAAATAATATTATTTTAGGATTAGGTTACGATACTGTTCTACCATTGGTAATTGATATCAAGAAAAAGAATCTTATAGCGATATCTGGAACTGATAATTCTGGAAAGTCAAATTTCATTTTGTATTGCTCAAATTATATGGCTTCACTGCACCAAAATATTCGCTTTGTGATTTTTGATGATTATAAAAAGAAATTGGCAACAATCAAAGAAAAATATGAAGATGTAAATTATGAAACGACATTAGAAAACACAGATCAACTGTTTAATGAGTTGAATATTATTCTTCAGGATCAGTATCAGGATCTAGTTCATGGAGATGGAATGTCTGATGAATGGATTGTGTTGATAATTAATAATGAGGATGTTGTTTCAAAAATCAGTGGTACTAAGGAGCTATTAGCAATTTTTAAAGATATGGTTGGAAAATATAAACCATTGAATTTTTTGGTTTTGATTGGAAGTGTACCTAATACTCCAATCGTTTATGGAGCGATGGAAGTGTATAAAATTGTCAAAGAAGATAGAAATCTGCTCTTTTTTGATAATTTAGATAATATTAAGGTATTGGATGTACCACTTACTATTATAAGAAATAATAAAAAACGGATAGAAACAGGTGATGCATTCTATATTCAGGGAAATGATTGCTATAAGGTTAAAACGCCATTGGCAGTCCGTTAATATGGTATGATTGCATAAGCAATTATATATAAATCTATATTTTTTTCAAAGGAGGAATTTTTTATGGCATCAGGACAGATTAGAATGACCCCTGACACAATGAGAACAAGGGCAGGTGAGTACAGAACCGAATCCGAAAACGTTCAAGGTGTTATCGAGAAGATGGATTCTTTACTAGAGAATTTGTTGGCGGAATGGGAAGGTGCCGCTTCAGAAGCTTATGCAAATAAGTTTAGTGAATTGCGCCCATCCTTTGTTGCTGCTAAGGAACTGATTGATGATATTGCAACTGCTCTTGATAAGACAGCAGAAGCAGTTGAGTCGACTGATAACCAGATTGCAAGCCAGTTTAGTATGTAAATTGTAATTACTAGCTGTATAGGAAAATGGTAAAGCCCTGCACTTATGTAGGGTGGGGCTTTACCTGTCCGTTATTGTGGGCATATATGGTGGCATGTGAGAATACTACAAGGCAGATTAAGCAATGGATGGAAATCTCATATAAGGATGCAAGAATGATTGCTTTCTTATATGAAGTTTTCAATAAAACATTAAAGGGAGGAAATATAGATGGCAGTGGGCGAATTAATTATTGATGACGATTATGTTAAATCAATGGGAAGATTTTATAGGACAATGGGAAGTAATATTGATCAGATGATAGACGATTATATTTCAAAACTACAAGAAATAAAAGCATCGGCTATTATGGAAGGCGATATCGCTGAAGCACTTAATACATATATTACATCTGCACAAGCTTTAAAAGAAAAAGCAGGAAATATGGGAAGTGAAATGAGAGATCTAGTGAATAACTTTATTGCAGATATAGATGATGCAGATCAATTTTTATTTTAGTGGAGGTGAATTATGAGTAAAACAATCAAAATATCATATACAGAGTTAACGTCTAAGATTGGTGAATTAACGACATTACGTGCGAATTGGGATGGATATTCATCAACGGTTAAACCATCGGTTTCAGGTGGAGGTATGACTGTTTCGGTTTTGGATGAAATAGGTGATTCTTATATAACACTTTATAAAACAGTATGTAATCTTTGTGATAATACAATACAGTTTTTAAACAATGTTAATAAAAGTGTGGACAACACTGATCAGGAATCTGCGACAGCTATAAAAGAATAGAGGTGATTATTGATGAAAAGAGATTTTTCAGATTCAGCATATAATGAGTTAATTAGTTTAGTGAATGAAGTTGAGAATGAAAAATGGTGTGATTTTACGGATTGGATTGGTGATGGATGGTATGGATTTCAAGAATGGTTAGGAGTATTAAATATCAGCCATTATATTGATAATGTAAATAGTTATCACAAAAAAGTAATTGACAAAAATAATGCTTCAAAATCAACAATTGATACTATATTTGCTAATGTAAAGAATATTGATCGAAATTATGCAACTAGATTTGCAGCATATAAAACTTGTTTGGAGCAATTTAATGGGTTGATTGGTCAGTTTACAGCGGTTGTTTCACCAGCGAATGGTAGTTTTAATCCGGGGGAATTAGGTTCATATATATCGACATATGAAAATGAAGAAAAATATTTGAAAATAATAGGTGGAGAAGGTCTTTCGCAGACGAATATAGATGAGATGGATGATATTACAATGGCTACAATAGTGGCTGGTATTACATCCACGGTGGTTGATTTGTTGCCTAGTGTTAAAGTGGGAGAACAGCTAGAAATACCAGTTGGTCCTGGAGCAGCTATTTACTATTCTGTTAATGCAGATATTAGAGGAAATTCGGATTTTGATGTTAACTTAATAGCAGAGGATCAAAAAATTAAATTTAAAAATATATCGTATTCAACAGATTCAGACGGAGCTCTTTCTTTTGGGGTTGAAGGAAATACTGATGAAGAAGTGAGTGTATCAGTTTCATCGGATAGAACGAGTTTTTCAATCAATAATAGTGGAGAACTTGAAGGTTCTGCTACAATGAAAGTTGGAAAAGATACTTATACTGTGAAAGGCAAAATGTCTTTAGAAGAAGTGTCATTTGAAGAATCAATTAAGACAGAAGATGAGGTGGGATCGATTACATCAACTATAGGGATAAAAAAGAAAAATGATAATGGATGGACACCATTGCCAGTACCGGCTGTAGAGCCTGAACCGATACAACTTCCTCAATTTGAAGCACCAGATATCAATTGGGGCTATGTTGCGGCAGGAGTTGCAGCAGGAGTTATAATAGCGGGAGCCATTGTCTTAGCTCCGGAAACTGGAGGAGCATCTTTAGTTGCTCTTGCGGCAGTTTAAAAAATTGATTTAGACAGGAGAAGAAAAAATGATGATGTTTTTTTTAGAAAAAAATATGAAAAAATGGAAAATAGGTATAAGTGTAATGCTAGTGTTATGCATATGTATGTTAACGGCATGTGGAAGTAAAAAAAGTGTTGATGATAAATCGACGCAGAATGCGGGCGATTGTATTACAGTTTCTATTCCGGAATCATTCGAAAATTTGTCTGGTATGAATGCAGATAATCTTATGGATTATTTAAAAACTAATGGTGATGGAAACTATGAAGAACTAAAAATTGTTGATGGACTAGTTAAGATTTCGGTTACAGAAGAACAGGCTAATTATTGGAAGAATTATGCTAAAGATAAGGTAGATGCACAGTTATCGACTTTAACGAATGTCAGTTCTAAGTATAGTGCATCATGCAGTGATTCTTTTGATGTGATTAATGTATATTATGACACTATAATATCGTTCAAAGAAGCCTTTGCATATGTTGGGAAAACAGCTATTTATTGTGCTTTATATCAACTTTTTAATGGGCAGAAAGATTATACGATTACTTTAGATGTTTATAATGTAGATACAGGAAAATTAGTTGCTGGAGGTAATTTAGAAAAGGATGACGTTTCATATGGTGATACAGAATGGAAAGCCAGTTATATACTTGATGATAAAGAAGCTGGTGAACTTGAATCGAAATATGAGGATGAAGGAGAAGTGATTGATATAAAATCATCCTTTATTGATGGAATGAGTGTAATCAATATTCTTCAGGCAGCAGCTGGAAACGATTATCAATATATTTATATAGATAGTGATGGCGCTGTTCAATTAAAAGTTACAGAGTCGCAAAAAAATACTTTGATTGAAAATATGAATCAATATTTAAGTTCTGTAAGTGAGCAGTTTAAGAATTTAGGAGATGGATATGATATAAGATGGAATACTGATTTTTCTGAAATCAGCTATAAGTTTGATTCTGCTCTAAGCAAGCAGGATCAGAGTAATTATTTTACATATACAGAAACTATAGGTATGCTAAATCAATTGCTAAAAGGAGATGGTAATTCCTATTATATTGATCTTAGTATTTATAACAGTTCTTCAGGTGAATTGGTTTCAAAAGGCAATACTAAAGATGGAATTACATGGAATATAGGAGAATAATTATGCAAATGAATTATTATGAGAATTTATTGATTGAATTACCTGACGGTATACAGGAAATGACAGAGGATGAGAAAAGGTATTTTTATCCACAGATGTCATTAGATTTTGCATGGATAGATAAAAATAGTTCTAACATCTACTGCATAAAACGCCAGTTAGAAGTGAGTTTAGAAAAGAAAAATGTAAAAAGTAGAATTGCAGCATATGATGAGTATTACAAAAGAATGTGTCCAGGTTATCAGCGTGGAGAAATATTAATGAGAAGGGAGAAGCTTTTTAATTTAGGAATCTTGTCTTATAAAACTAATACTCCAAAAAGTATGAGATTTAATGTTTTGGGATTAATGAATTATATGAATACGGAACTGTTGATTGGAATGAGTTGCGATGTGGCAAATGCTTTTGATGCATTGCCAAAATTCACAGCAATGCTACAATCAATAGAAGTAAATGAATAAAGGATGATGAAGTATGGATAGAGCATATATACAACAGAAAATATATTACTATCAAACGGCAGTAGATAATTGTTTGTTGGACAAAAATAAGATTGAACAGCAGATAGAAGAATTACAAAACTTAAGTAATAAATTAGGTACACTAAGAAGCAATTTTGCTTCCAAGCAATCTAGCAGAAAAAGCAAGCTTGCAAGATTACAATATAGAAGAAATATGATTAAAGCTGTTTCTTCATATTATGAGGGAATGAGCTCATTACTTTCTGGCAGTGAGTATTCATCCGCAAGTAATGGAATAGCAACAGCTAAACAAAGCACAGATACAAAAAGAAAAAAACTTGAATCACAGCTTAGTACGATTCGAGTAAATATGAATAGTTATCAAAATAGTCTGGAGTATTGGAAATATCAGCTTAGAATATATAAGGATCCAGAGTCAAACAGTTAATGGTGTTTTGTATAAAAAAGACCGTCATAATTTAGGGGATGGCGGTCTTTACATTTGCTTATTATATTTGAGAAAATCGTTTCTATGTTCCTGTTTTCTGAACTGGTAGCCTTGCGAGTTGAGGGTGTCAACTTTCAGGGCAATCAGATTGATGTCAGAGTGCATAGCTTTGGCAATCTGTTGAATATCATATCCATTTTTTATGTACTCAATAATCGTATCGTCCGGGAGAGAAGCCTGTGCTGCAAAAACATTAGCTTCATATTCCATGCGGTTCTCACGCATATCAAAAATATTAAATTCCTGAAATCCTCCGGTCAAAGCGGCTTCCTGTCGATGGAGCATGTCATGCCCAATCTCATGCCAGAGGACGATCTGTTCAATTACCGGGTGCAAACCGTTCTGAAGAAAAATAAAGCGGTTCTTCAGGATAACTTTGTATGCTCCACGTTGCTTTTTAAAATCTCGGTAGAGAATATTGATGCCAAGTTCCTCGGCAACTCTGTATGGATCACGAGTGCCACATTTCTTAATCAGTTTATTCACGATTGTGACAATCTCATCTTGTGTGCAATATCCCACAACGGTTCACCTCCTTGTAGTGCCATTATAACGGATAGTTCCACTATCCCATATGATAAAGCGTATGATGTCCTTTAAAAAGGACACAACACCATAAGAGGTTATTCGTCTTTTCGATATTTTTTCGGTGTGTATTTTTTATTCTTCTTTTTAGCAATCAGATATGCTTCCTGAATAGCGTCAACCATTTCCCGCATATCCTCGTCAGCCATTTCTCCTCCGGCAAATAATCCGGTCACCTCTGCAAGAAGTTCTTTTGGTTGTTTAACTCTTCTGCATCCATAGTTATCTTCCACATTGGCGATAAATGCTTCATCCTCAGATAAGAGGTAGTTGATATTCACGCCAAGAGAATCTGCAAGTTTCTGGTATCGTTCTGTCCCTCTCGGACGGGAACTGTCATTTTCATAAGAACTGATAACTCTGCGGGTTACACCGATTTTGTTTGCCAGTTCATCCTGACTTAATCCGAGCCGAGTTCGTTCATTTCTAACTTTTTCGCCGAATGTCATTTTGATTGTTCACTCCTTTTTTGAAAATTGATGAAGTTTAACTACTCACAATCTCTTGATAAGAGAAGTTGAACTGCATATAATAACAAGTGAGAAGTTTAACTACTCATAGTTTACATTAAACTTCTCATAAAGTCAAGGGAGTTGAGCAGAATGCCACGAGATATTTTACATTGTGATATGAATAATTTTTATGCAAGTGTCGAGTGTATGCTTGACCCTGCCCTGAAGAAATATCCGGTTGCTGTCTGCGGTTCTGTGGAAGAAAGACATGGAATCGTATTGGCAAAGAATTACAAAGCGAAAGCCTTTCATGTGAAAACAGGCGATGCAGTATGGCAGGCACAGCAGAAGTGTCCGGGATTAGTCGTTGTTCCACCGCACTGTGAGGAATATATCAAATATTCCAAACTTGTAAGAAGCGTGTATGAAAGATATACCGATCAGGTAGAACCGTATGGTATGGATGAGTGTTGGTTGGATATTACAGGAACAAGAAGTCTGTTTGGTTCGCCAGAGAAGATTGCAAATGAAATTAGGGAAACGATTAAGTTTGAATTGGGATTGACCATTTCGGTCGGTGTTTCTTTTAATAAGATATTTGCAAAACTTGGTTCTGATATGAAAAAGCCGGATGCAGTGACAGTTATACCAAAGGATAGCTTCAGGGGAAAGATTTGGGGACTTCCCACTGCTGATCTGCTCGGTGTTGGCAGAGCAACGCAGCGTGTTTTAAATAATTATGGTATCCATACAATCAGAGATTTGGCAACGACAAATCCTGAGTTCTTACGCAGCCAATTAGGAAAAAACGGAGTTGTATTATGGAATTATGCAAATGGTAATGACCTTTCCCTTGTTGCCAGAAAAGACTTCGTATCTCCTATGAAAAGCGTAGGACATGGGATAACAACAGTCAAAGATCTGGAGAAACCAGAACAGGTGTGGGCTGTGTTTCTCGAACTTACCCAGAACATCGGACATAAACTCAGAGTACATGAACTGAGTGCCGAGGGAGTCGCAATTCACATCAGAGACAATACACTTTGTACAAGGCAGTGGCAGACGAAGCTAGACCTGCCGACACAGTCATCAATGATTATTGCCAAAAGAGCGTTTCAACTTTTTGAAGCTAAATATGGGTGGCATCATCCAATACGCTCCGTTACAGTTCAGGCAATCAATCTTATCCCTCAAGACACGCCCCGTCAGATAGGATTATTTGTGGACATTGAAAGACAGGAAAAATTAGAGAGACTGGAGAAGTGTATTGAAACAATCCGCCAGCGTTTCGGTAAGGACAGCATAAGGAATGGAGTTTTGTTACAAGACTTGCAGCTACCACCGGAAAAAGCGGAAATCACTATGCCGACGGGAATGGTCGGTTAAGGAGGGCTTATTGTGATTAAAGAGAAAGATATTGGCAGTGAAGTGGTAATACCGGAGCAGTTCCTGCAGGGATGTAGTGACAGTGTTGTTGCATTTGTTGCAGATGATGGGAATCACTTTGCAGATTATGGAATTTTTGAAGGCATGATTTTGATTTTTGATACGAAGAAACCTTTTGAGAAAGGGCGGCTGTCGTGCTATGTCAATGAACAGGATAATGACCAGCCGAAATACAAAGTATCGGATAAAGACATGGATGGATATAGACATTATGGAAAATTAGTAATGATGATGAGAGAATGGAAAGACTTATAGCTCAGACGGTGATTTTGATTAGGTATAGTCACAGAATAATGAGAAGTAATATTCATATGAATAGCATTCTTATACGCAGTTGAATCGGTCTTGACTTTATGATGCTGATATGATAGTATTTGGTAGTAGGGAAGAGCTGTATGCTACTTGCTAGAAAATTGAAAGGAGCGATATTATGAGAATTCAGTTTTTTGTAGATGCTACTGAATTGGAAAAACTGCAAACGTTTGCTACAAAGGGAGGATACCCGGATGTTTCGAGTTATTGTAGAGATGCTGCATTGAAGGAAAGAACTTATGCCGAAATGTGGAAAACAGTAAAAGACAAAATATCGAAAATGGAGTCTGGGACTTCGTTTTCGTTAAATGACCTTGTTGATGCTCCTCCTGCTAGTATAGGAGTAAAACTCTACAACAATCAAAAAGAACTAAAAATAGAAAAACTCGGAAAAACAAACGGGGCAAACAAATTTAAAAAAATGTAAAAGATGGCTGCTCATGTGAGCAGCTATTGACTAGTGTATAAGAAATTACGAGGTATAGCAATGGGATGTGAAGGACGAAAAGTATATGTCGAAGTAAATGTTACACACAGAGCAGATGGTTCGGCACGACCAAATTTCATCTATTTTGGAAATGATGAAAGATATGAGATTGATCGTGTAATACAAAAATGCAGGGTAGCCGCCACAAAGGTCGGAGGCACTGGCATTCGCTATACGGTCCAAATTTGCGGACAGCAGGCATTTCTGTTTGATGAAGAAAATGGAAAGTGGTTTGTTGAAGCAAAGTCCTGATCTATAGGAGGGATGTTTAATTGAAACACTTATCAAGAAATGATATAGAAGCAATCGCTGAAAAGTATGTGAAGGCATACTTAGAATTGCCAGAGATTAAGTCAGCACAGGTGTATCGCATTGAACCGGAAATCATGTTGGAAAAGGTTCTCGGTCTGAATGTTGAATATATGCACCTGTCATACGATGGAAGTATTCTCGGAATGACTTCTTTCGGGGAACTGGGAGTGCAGGTGTTTGAAAATGACGATGAAGAAGCATTTTTCTTCTTAGATGGAAAGACAGTTCTTGTAGAATCTGACCTGAATTACGATAACAAATCTAAAGGCAGAAAGAATTTTACACTTATGCATGAAGGCAGTCATCAGATATTTAAAATGCTGTTCCCGAATGATTATGGTGTAACACAGCAGTCCGCCGGAGTACATTATTACAAAGCAAATGCTGAGAGAAGCAGACAGATCAATGATTGGGAAGAATGGCAGGCAAATACACTTGCGGCAGCCATACTGCTTCCTAAGTGTCTGATCGAAAAAGGCATGTTTCTGTTTGGACTGGGAAAGAAAATCGAATGCCTGAACAAGATATATTATCCGACAGAGTATGAAAGATATTCTGCATTGGCTGATTTTTTAGGAAGCTCTAAAAAGGCTCTTGCGATACGAATGAAACAGCTCGGATTACTGGAGCAGGAATATCTTGAGAATCCATTCGATTATATGACGATATTTCCGGAGATGGGCGAGATATGACACGATTGGAACAGAAAGTGATTGTCAGATGTAAGCGATGTGAGTGGCGTGTTTTCGACAAGGTTACAATGACAACCGGAAATATTGAAATCAAATGCCCGAAATGTGGGTATATCAATGAGATTGACCTTTCTTTAAGAAAAGGCAGTGTCAAGTTTAGGAAATTTAAAATCAATACAGATTGAGCAGACAACTGAATAACTGAGCTTTGTACCGAGCCACGGAACCGATATGAGTTACCAAATAGCCGGACATTGAGAATGATGGGATAACCAGATCCCGCATATTCTTGATGTTCGGCTATTTTTTTGTTGCTCCGAAATGGAGAAACAGATGAAAAAAAAGTAGCAGACGTACATCGCCAGATACCCGTGATCTCCGAATTTTCTATATAAAAAAGAAATTTTAGAAAATTCAAGGAGATTACGAACATGACAAATGAAAAAACATTAAAAAAACAGGAAGAACTTTTTGCAAAGGATTGTAAACTCATCAACCTAAAATACGAGTACACGGGATATATCGGACAGGAAAAATGGGCGATTGTATCTGAATTATCAGAGCAGGAACTGTTTGAGAAATATCCAAATGAAGTGAAGAAGTACATACCATTCGTATTGCTTTCTGTTGAGCAGGGAAAAGCGATACAGGCATACAACAGAAATGAGGATAAGTACAGAAAACGCCAGAATAACAATAGTGATGCCTTTGGATATGATGATGGAACTACTGAGAATATGCATTCAGAGGTATCCGTACCTGATTTTATAGAACAGCAGGAGATGTACGATTATTACAATCAACGAGCCGAAGAAAAGATGCGTTTATTTGTTACAGCTATGGCGAGTCTTACAGAAAAGCAGCATAAGTATCTGGTAATGCGATATGTAGATGGAATAAGTGCAAGGGATATTGCCAAAGCAGAAGGTGTTGCACATCAGGTTGTCGACAGACATATTCTTGCAGCAAAGAAGAAAGCTGAAAAAATATTCGGAGACTTTTTCAGAAAATAGGGTGTCAAAAGCACTTTTAATTCCAAATAAGTGAAGGGATTATTTCATTCCGGATGAAAATGACAAATTAGATGATAAGAAAAGTGAGGTTTTACATATGAAAGAAAGAATGATCAGTCGTGGAGATTTATTCTATTACGACTTTGGAGAAAGAGTAGGTTCCGTACAGAGTGGAGAGCGTCCGGTGCTTGTAGTGCAGGCGGATGATTATAACAAGAATGCACCGACTGTGATTGTGGCGGCGGTTACAAGTGTGATTAAAAAGAGATATCTACCTTCGCATATTATGCTGGGCGACAAGTTTGGTCTGAAGAAGCCATCCATGGTTTTATTGGAACAGGTCCAGACAGTAAATAAGGATGAGCTGAGTGATTATATTGGTACGATTGAGGATGAACATCTTTTAAGACAGATCAATGCGACATTGAAAAAGACGTTTGGGTTATGGGTGTACAAGCCGGAAAAAGAAGAAAATGTCCGTTGTCTTTGTAGCAAGTGCCTGAATGATTATATCCACAATCCAGATTATATCGTAAGGCGACTCGACTCATTTGCAAAGCGAAAAGACAGATGTGATAAGTGTGATGGGGATGGTTGGGATTATGTTGTTACCGACAGATATTCATCAAAGAAAGAAAAGAGGGGAAGCAATGACAGAAAATAAAATCATTATTCCTATCTGGAAGAAGTCCAATCTTACAGTAGAAGAAGCTGCAGCTTATTGTGGTATTGGCTCAAGAAAATTAAGAGAAATGTCCGACTCGGAGTTTTGCCCTTTTGTTCTTTGGAATGGAAGTAAGCGACTGATTAAAAGAAGAAAACTGGACGAATATCTTGATAATGCGTATTCGATATAGCTGATTTGTAAAATGTGCGATGGGTCGGTTCGCATGATAGGCTCATCGCCATTTTTTAATTATCATAAGGGCAGAAAAAAACAAGGAGGTGCTTCCGTAATGGCAGATACAGAAAAGATTATCCGAAAAAAGTATGATGTGCCGATATGGCATAAGTCTAATTTGACGATTGATGAAGCGGTTGAATATTCTGGCATAGGTAGAGAAAGACTGAGAAAACTAACAAGCCAAGAAGAATGCCCATTTGTTCTTCATATAGGAAATCGTCGAATGATTAAGAGGAGAATTTTTGATGAATACATTGAAAAACTTACTTTCCTTGAATGATGATGAACGCTTACTTGCCGAAGTAAGAACATATCAGGAAAAACTCATAAGCAATGCTGAAGAACCAATATGGGAAAGAAAGTGGCTGACAATCGAAGAAGCCGCAGCATATTCCGGTATAGGAAGAACGAAGTTGCGTGAGTTGTCTAATCAAGCAGGTTGTCCATTTGCAATATGGATAGGCAATAAAATCCATATTGTGAGGGAACGACTGGACAAATATATAGATAAGCAGTTTAGAATTTAGGAGGACACAATGGCGACAAAAAGAAAAGATAAATCAAGAGTTGTTCTGAAAACCGGAGAGGTTCAGAGAAAAGACGGTACTTATCAATTTAGCTGGCAGGACAGCCAAATGAAAAGAAGATTTGTTTACGCAAGAACTTTAGATGACCTGAGAGAAAAAGAGAAGCGTATTCAGAAAGATAAATGTGATGGTATTAAGACTGAAGCACGATATACAACCATTGATGAATTATTTGACCTTTGGGCAAATATGAAAAGAGGGCTGAAGAATAATACCTTTGAAAATTACAAATATATGTACAATACCTTTGTGTGACCAGTGATTGGAAGTAAAAGAATATCAACGCTGAAGAAATCAGATATTAAGAAATACTACAATTATCTTGTTGATGAAAGAAATTTGAAGCCTTCAACGATTGATAATATACATACGGTTCTTCATCAGGTTTTACAGATTGCTGTCGATGATGACTTCATCAGAAATAACCCGTCAGATAATGTGTTGAGAGAATTGAAAAAAGCACATTGTTTTCAGTCGGAAAAGCGTAGAGCGTTGACGAAACTTGAGCAGGAGCTATTTCTGAATTTCATGAAAACCCACCCTGTATATGAACACTGGTATCCGGTCTTTGCAGTAATGATAGGAACTGGACTTCGTGTGGGGGAAGTAACTGGATTGAGATGGTGTGATATTGATATGGAAAGTGGAATGATTGATGTTAATCATACTCTTGTATATTATGACCACAGAACTGAGGGGAGTAAAAGTGGCTGTTATTTCAATGTAAATACAACGAAGACTCCGGCGAGTATGAGGCAGGTTCCAATGCTCGGTTTTGTGAGAGAAGCATTTGAACAGGAGAAACAGAAGCAGGAAGATTTAGGACTTCATTGCGAGGTCACGATTGACGGATATACAGATTTTATTTTCATCAATCGTTTTGGTCAGGCACAGCACCAAGCCACACTCAACAAAGCAATCCGAAGAATTATCCGTGATTGCAATGATGAGCAGTTTTTGCACAGTGATGAACCTGATGTGTTACTTCCTCATTTTAGCTGTCACTCGCTTAGACATACATTTACAACAAGAATGTGTGAAGCTGGAGTAAATATAAAGGTCATTCAAGACGCACTCGGACATTCAGATATTTCAACTACACTGAACATCTATGCTGATGTTACAAAAGAAATGAAAGCGGCAGAGTTCAAAGGATTGGATAGCTACTTCAAAGTATAATATTGGACTTCACATACAGAAAGAGAACATACAGAGTGTTGTGTGTTCTTTTTTTCGTTGGATAAAAAGAGAAATGCTTGAATGGGATAGTGATTTAAAATTGAATATGATAAAATATATGTATATATGTGAGGACACTTGGGCTTAATATTTGGGAGGTACTTATGAAGATAGAGGAATACTTACAACTCCTTTCAGAGGGAAAGGTGTACGAAGCAAGAAAAGTTCGTTTTTCTACTATTCCAAGTAAATTGATTAAATTTATTTGGCTTGATGAATCTGAAAAAGATGAAAAAAAGTTTCTTTCCTTACAGAGAGAGGAAATATGGTTTGCACAAAAAGATTTATTAAATGACCCGTATGAATATAAGGGAATATTACTTGATAGGAAAAAATTGAGTGAAGCAGGATATTCGCCTGATGTTATCGAGAAGTATCAAACACTATTTGATTTTAGTGATTATGGTATAACGTGCCTTTCCTCAAACAATATGGACTATTTACCTATGTGGGCTTATTACACGAATAACCATAAGGGATTTTGTGTGGAATATGAGGTAATAAAAAAGGATTGTATTCACGAAGTATTATATGAACCAAAAAGAATCAAAGTTGCATCTCTAATTTTGCAAAGTGGAGATGCTATTATTTCTGGACAAGTAGAAAAAGCTAATTTTTATAGCAATTTATTTTTGCAGAACTTATTTATTAAGGCTAAATCGTGAGAACACGAAAAAGAATATCGAATAGTTTATCCACTTGATGAGAATAGTAAGGGAATGAATGTGCCAATACATAGATTAGGAATGAGAACGAGCCGAATTGTTGCGGGCATAAATTGTTCAGAAGATAATAAGAAGAAGTTGAATGAAATTTCAAACTCGTTAGGTTTAGGAAATGTTTATACGAGCAGAATCCACCCGGAACAATATACGATAGATTATGTACGATAATCTTAAATGAAAGGTAAATAAAGTACCTTTAGAATATAAAAATAAAGAATTATTCATAGAATAAAAGCAAGAAATACAATATTTATAGATAAAAATGAAAAAATAATATTTAGAATGGTATTGGAGAAAATAGTATGAGTAATGTAAGGTGGGAGTCGCCATTCCCATATACGTTGGCGTTTAACTTATTTAAGAAACATCTTGAAGAAATAAATAGATCATATTGGGCATTTGTCCCAGCAGCAAATACTATTAAAGCACTTGCAAATCAGGAACTAGTGGATAAAACAGCTGACCCTAAAAAATTTTTTAAAATTCCAGATGAAGAGGATCGACGAATTGCTCCTACATATGAAGAGTGGAAAAATGATTTTTCAGAGTTTATAAATTATTCGAGGTTAAATATAATTATGATGCTGAGTTCGTGTTTCGAAACTTATTTACGAACAGTAGTATCACTTGCATTTGAATCAAAACCAGGGGTTATTATTGATTGCAAAGACGCAGTAGATGGGGCGAGGATACTCAAAAAAGATATTACATATGGCGACGTGACTGATAAGTCATATAGATTTACAGAGGCTATTGATGATGTTTGTAGAGGAGAATGGGATAAAAGGTTTTCTTCATTTCAAAAGTATTTCGGTTCCGCACCAAAAGAATTACTTGGTCTTTCGAGGGAACTAGATGAATTACGTATAACGCGGAATAATATAGGGCACTATTTCGGAAGAAAGAAGAAAGATTATGAGGCACCAATTGATTTTGAACCAAATGAAACGATAAAAGTTTCGCATAAGCGTATATTAAAATATTTTAAATTAATCTATTTAACGGCTAGACTTATAGATGGCTATTTACAAAAAAATATAATTGGATCTTACGACATAATTAAGCGATATTTTATTGCTATTTCTAAAGGAGAGATTATCAAAGATAAAATGTCTTCAGACGCTTATCAGTTGAAGAAAATGATTGGAAGACATGAATTGAAAAAATTAAGTAAATCATATTATAATGAATTAATTACTTTTTGTGAAACAAATTATGTCGAATGTGAAACTGATTGTATATTTACTAAAAATAGATGTGTGCAAGAAATTAATAGAAGATTGACTGATAAAGGTATAAGTTTAATATTTAATGGAAGAAAAGTATTGTTTGATTCTCTTGCATTTAAAATACTATTAACAAAAGATAATCTTTATACTGATTCTAGATTTTCAAAACGTGCAGTTGATAATAGACATCAGGTTCAATATTTACATTCTTCGGCGTTGATTGAATATGTGACCCAAAAATTAGAATTAAATGCAAATACAATAATGAATGAACTGAAGGAATCTTTTATGTTGTAATGGATTCAAAAAGAAAAATTGTGCAGATTGACTCGATATATTAAATCGAATATAATAAAAAAATTGAATAATAATTGCTATGCTATATTTTTATTTTGAATTATCGTTGTACATCATTTACATCAAATTTTACATCATTTGTTCACAAATTTACTCAAAGAAGGGCAAAGATATAAGGAAGGGGATAATTTGAAATTGAGTAATTTATATAGTATGAGTACCAGCTTGGTCGAGTATGAAGGAACCACAAAAAAGGTCCCGACAATGAAGTCCTTGAATGATGTAAACAAGGGCAATGATGTAAAAAATCAGCCTGTCGAGGAAATGAAAGCAGAGCCTGAAAAGATTGATTTCTCTAAGGTAAAGATTGAGCCTTTGTTTGAGGAACAGGTCGATTTTGACACATTCTCAAAGTCAGATTTCAGAGCCGTTAAGGTAAAAGAATGTGTAGCAGTACCGAAGTCAAAGAAACTCCTTCAGTTCACTCTTGATGACGGAACAGGCACAGATCGCACGATTTTAAGCGGTATTCACGCTTATTACGAGCCGGAAGAACTGGTTGGTAAGACACTGATCGCCATCACAAACCTTCCACCGAGAAAGATGATGGGCATTGAATCTTGTGGTATGTTACTTTCAGCAGTAAATAATCTGAAAGACTCAGAAGATGAAGAACTGCATCTGCTTATGGTTGATGATCACATCCCGGCAGGCGCAAAGCTGTATTAAGCTGATGTAACGATGTACCGTTTAACCAAATAGACGGGACGTACTTCATTTGATAAAAAACTAAAAAAACAGCGATTTACATCAAACTTACATCAATTGATGCAGAAATCGGTGCAAGCAAGAAAAAATCGCATAATTAGTGCAATGAGTGGGCAATTCCAATCGGAGTTGCCCATTTTCTAAAATGAATGGAAATGCAAATCGATATTTAGCGAGGTAAAGATATATGCTTCATTTAGAAAAAGTAAATGGTAATAATGTCTGGGATATCCTGAAACTGACGGTATCGAAATCGCAGAAGAACTTCGTTGCCACCAATGAGATCAGCATCATTGAAGCGTATACTGCAATTACGGGAAACGGTCATGCATTCCCGTTTGGTATATATGATGAGGATAAGCCTGTAGGCTTCCTGATGATTGGTTTTGATGTTGATGATTATTGGACGGATGCACCTGAAATTGCAAAGGGAAACTATAATCTGTGGCGTCTTATGATCGATAAGGCATATCAAAACAGAGGGTACGGAAAAGAAGCGGTCAGCCTTGCATTAGAGTTCATAAAATCTATGCCTTGTGGAGAAGCGGAATACTGTTGGCTATCATATGAACCCGATAATGCAGTTGCCCGTCAGATGTATCGCTCTTTCGGTTTCGAAGAAACCGGTGAAATGGACGGCGAAGAACTGATCGCTGTTCTGAGACTGCAATTAACAACTTCAAGTTTTTGAAACTGAGAAATAGGAAGTTGTGGAGGTAATTATCAATGAGAAATATTTACGATAATAGTGAATTTTTTGCCGCATATGCGGAAATGGGAAGAAGCAAAGATGGTCTGAAAGCTGCTGGAGAGTGGCATCAGTTGCAACCGTTATTCCCTAAATTACAGGGAAAAAAAGTTTTGGATTTAGGATGTGGTTACGGTTGGCATTGCAAATATGCCGCACAAATGGGAGCTACTGAAATTCTTGGTATTGATAGTAGTCAAAAAATGATTGCAAAAGCAGTAGCTGATAACTCTGATGACAAAATCAAGTATAAAGTTTGCGGTGTTGAAGAATACATTTATCCTGAAAATACTTATGACCTAGTTGTTTCTAACCTGGTACTGCACTATATCGAAAATTTAGCTAATGTTTATCAAAAGGTGTATTGCACATTAAAAGTAGGTGGGTATTTCCTATTCAATATTGAACATCCGACTTTCACCGCAGGTGTTAATGAGGATTGGATTTATGATGAAAATGGGAAACCTAAATATTGGCCAATCGACAATTACTATTACCCAGGCGAAAGAGAAACCAATTTTCTTGGTCAACGAGTAATTAAACAGCACCACACATTAACGCAGATATTGAATCCACTTATAAAATGTGGTTTTCAAATTGAGGCTATTGAGGAAGCAATGCCTCCGGCAGATATGATGGGTATGCCGGGAATGTGTAATGAAATGCGTAGACCTATGATGTTGTTGGTTAAGGTTAAAAAGGTTTAATAAACAACTTCTAGTTTGTAGATGCAAATACATAGTAATTATGGTGTAGGGGACAAGGAATTGTTCCCTGCAAATCGGAATTTAATTTATACATTTGGAGGTGGTAAACAATGAGAAAATGTGCAAAATGCGGAAAAGTTATGATGTCAGATTTAAGACTTAAAGTAAATGGTGGGGGCTATGGGATTGTTGTTCATGTAGATGAAAAACAAAAGGCAAAAATTATAGATGATGTAAAAGTTGCGGTCTGTCCAGAGTGTGGTAATATAGAAATGTATTTAGAGGATTTAACTAATTTGAAAGATTAAGCGATAACTTCCAGATGATAAAGCAGAAGTATAGGGTTTGATTCATATGATTTCAGTAAAAAAACAGAGAATTGCTGCTATTATGGTTTTAAGTTCCATCATGCTGATTTTACTTTTGTCGCTAAATTTCCGAATCTGGAGTGGATATTATGCAGAAGGGGATTTGGAAAGTATAGTCATACAGCAGATGGAATGCTTGGAAAAGTCAAATAGTGAAAACGATATAAGCGAAAGTATATGTTTGCATTTCTATGAGTGTATATGTTTCGGTGGAATAGAAATAATGGTGCTCTGGGTATATGATGGCTTTAAAGACCTCGGACAAGGTGAGTTTTCTTTCAGACCGGGAGTTACCCTTTGCAGTCTATCGGTTCGGATGGATGATTAAATACTTCTGATAATCAAATTTAAAATTTATTATCAGGAGGAACTTCGATGTATGTATTAAATGTAAATCATATTTCAAAAAGTTATAAAACTGCAGGAGAAACTATGCGGATTTTGCAGAATGTGAATCTGCAAGTTATGAAAGGAGAAATGGTTGCTATTATGGGACCATCCGGCAGTGGAAAGACTACTCTGCTCCATGTGCTGACCGGGGTTGACACACCGGACGATGGAGAAATCGTAATAGGAGGAGAAACGTTTTCACAGCTTACGGAAGAAGAGAAGGCATTTTTTCGCAGAAAGCATATGGGAATGATTTTTCAGGATTTCCAGCTTTTGGAGAGTTTGACGGTAAAAGAAAATATATTGTTACCACTCATTCTTGAACGAAAAGAAGCAGACATCCAGCAAGAGCGTTTTTCAAGAATAGCGGATGTGCTCGGCATTGAAAAATTAGCTGACAAAGGAATTACGGAAATATCGGGAGGTCAGAAACAGAGAGTTGCGATTGGCAGGGCGCTGATCAATGAATCGGATATTATTTTTGGAGATGAGCCAACAGGAAGCCTTGACCGAAAGACCACTGGGGATGTAATGCGATGTATGAAACAGATGAATCAACGGTCTGGCATCAGCTTTCTGCTTGTGACACATGATGCTTATACGGCATCCTTTTGTGACCGGGTACTTTTTCTACAGGATGGGAATCTGGCAAAAGAAGTAAAGAAAGAGAACACTGCCGATAATTTCAGAGAAGATATATGGAAAACGCTGTGCGGTTTGGGAGGTGGAAAAGATGACCTTTTTTGATATTTCCCGAAAGATGCTGAAAGCTGGTTTTTACAAATATCGATTGTACTTTCTATGCAATTTATCTGCAACGGCATTATTCTGTTGTTTTGCAGTTATTTCCACAAACAGGACGTTTATGAATGCGTCGATTGTAAATTCATCAATATCCAATAACATTTATCTTCCATTTTTTCTGTCTGCAGTGTTTCTGTTTTTTTTTCTTCCTGTTTCGTGTCAGGCATTTCTGGCATCAAGAAAACAGGAATACGGCGTGATGTTTTCTCTTGGCATGAGTCGGAAGGAAGCGTTTAGAAACTTACTTTTTGAAAATGTGATCATATCCGTGCTGGCATTAGCAATAGCACTTGCGGCAGGAACTGTGCTGTCATTTTTATTTTTTTCCGTTATCATTTATGCAATAGATGTTCACGGAGTTCAATGGCAGTTTTGCCCGGAAGCATATAAGCTTACAGCAATTCTATATACAGTAGTGGTGGCAGTTGCCTTTATCCTGAATGCCGGGAGACTTATGCTGGATAAAATCGGAACCCTGCTAAAAGCACAATATCGGGCAGAAAAAACAGGAAAGATCGGTACGTTCTTATGCAGACTTGCACCCAACTACATGAGGTTTCATCTGGTGGAATGGTCATTTGTCCGCAGACACAAGAAAGAATGGGGATGTAGGTATGTTTTAGCCTCTCTCATAATAGCGGTATCTGTTATGCTTACGGGGGTATGTGTGACTTTATATCCGGCTTTTCTACAGGATGCAAAAAGTTATTCTCCCTATGACATGGTGTACTCAGAAATCTATGGAATGAATCAGGTTTCAGTACAGGATGTCCTTCATATATTGGAGAAAAATGGTGTTACTGTAGAACAGGTCATTCAGCTTCCCTATATCAGAGATGATGTTTTTAATTACCTTCCTGTGACAGAAATAAACCGGGATTTTGGATGTGATTATCAGATTCAGGAAGGCGAGTTTTTGAATTTGTTTCAGTACAATCTGGAAGATGGGTATGAACATAACATACAGCCAGTATCTACTGTAACGATTTCCGGGGACAGAAAGCTGCAGTCTGTTGGAACAGATGTAAAGATACTGTTTAATCAAAATCCGACCTTTGCAGATAAAACACTGATCATCAACGATTCTGATTTCGAAAAATTAAGTGCAGATATAACAGGTAGTGCTGGTATCGCAAACTTGTTTCAGTTTCAGAATTGGGAAGATTCTTATGCGGGAGTATGTGAAGTAAAAGAATATCTGCAGGAAAGCAATCAGTTGAATGAAGATGAGCAGACATATTATGAATTGTCTTCGAAAGTGGAGAAATACCAGGATGCAAAGAAATCAGGACAATTTTTATTATTTTTGATGGCATTTGTGATAGGGCTTATGATAATGGCTGAGTTTCTGTTAATTCATTCACGTATCCAGGCAGAGAAGGAAGAAAATAGCAGGGTCGTTTGTAGTTTGCGAATGTTGGGAATGATAGACAAGGAAATGGTAAAGTGCCTATGCTATAAGAATTTTCTAAGATTTATACCGCCATCGGTTGTGGGAACAATCCTTTCTTTCCTGCCATCTTATTATCTGAATGAGAGTTATGGAATGGGGACGAATGGAATTCTGGCAGGAATCGTATTTGGAGTGATTTTGACAGTCGGAACATTCGTAGTGATACGCAGGTATTCTGAAAAAGAAGAAAAACTTTATGAAAGTGGTTTTATAATACAAGGAAGAGGATTTTTCGAGAGGATTTTTTGATTATAGATAAGTAGAAAAAGATTCAAATCCTGTGTATAATTAAAAGATAAAGATAGAGACAACTCGTAATTTGTAAGAATGAAAAGGATGAAGAAATGAGGGTTCAACAATTAAAATATATTTTGAAGGTAGCAGAAGTTGGCTCTATTACCGAAGCGGCAAAACTGCTTTTTATATCACAGCCAAGTCTGTCCAATTCCATCAAAGAAACGGAAAAAGAGGCTGGTATCACCATTTTTCTCCGCAGTAGAACTGGAATTACTCTGACAAAAGATGGTGCTGAATTTCTCGGTTATGCTCGTCAGGTGATACAGCAGATGGAACTGCTGGAGGATCGGTATGTTACAAATCTTCCGGGGAAAGTGACATTTGGAGTATCTTCTCAGCACTATACTTTTACGGAAAACGCTTTTGTGGAGTTAGTTAAGCGTTTTGGACAAGAACGATACGCTTTTTATTATAATGAAACCGGAACACATCAGATATTGGATGATGTGAAAAATCGTGTCTGTGATTTAGGCATCCTTTATTTATCGCATGAAAACGAAGTTGTCATGCGGAAAGTGATAGAGGAAAACCATCTGGTGTTTATCGAGCTGTTTTCAGCAAAGCCTCATGTTTTTTTGCAAAAAGATCACCCATTGGCATCGAAAAAAGTAGTTTCCGTCCATGACCTTGCACCTTATCCGCGGCTAAATTTTGTACAGGGAGAGTATGAATCTGTCTATTTTTCAGAGGAACTATTCAGCTCCATCCCGGTGGATAAGGAAATTCGGGTCAATGACAGAGGGGCTATTGTCAACTTCATGCTTGGACTGAATGCCTATACTATTTCAAGTGGAATTTTCCCGAAATATTTGAATGGAGAAAATATCATCTCCGTTCCGCTTGCAGAAAATGAAACAATGCATATTGGATATGTGCTGAATGAAAATCAGGAATTAAGTGAACTTGGAAAAAGCTATCTGGAAGAATTACGGAAATATGCTCCAGCCAATCCATAGTCATAGGATATGGATAATTATATAAAATAGGTGTTATGTATGTACCGCTGTTTGCTGATATAATATCAGCAGAAAGGTGGTTGATGATTATGCCTATGGCGGTACTGAGCAATTTTCTGATTTATTACGTTATAAATGCCTTTACTCCGGGACCGGGAAATATTTTGGCATTAAATACCGTGACAAACTATGGATATAAAAAAGGAAAGCCGATGTTCTTTGGAATTTTTGCAGGCTACTATGTAGTGCAAATCTTATGCTCAATTTTTGTATATGGGGTTAGTTCTTTGCTTCCAAATGTAATGGAAGTGATGAAGTACATCGGGGCAGCCTATATCCTGTGGCTTGCGATTCATATTGCTTTCAGTAAGCCGTCAACAGAAAACGCAGAGCAATCGGCATCGTTTCTGAAAGGCTTCATGCTGCAATTTGTCAATGTGAAGATCTATATGTTCGGAGTTACTGCACTAACGGGTTATGTTGTAGGATATATGTCCTCTTTTCCGGCTTTGCTGTTTTTTGAGCTGGTTATTGCAACAATCGGAACGATCGCAACCTGTACTTGGACTGGCTTGGGCGTACTGATTCAGAAGTTTTATCTGCGGCATTTCCGTGTTATTAACATTATCCTTGCACTAACATTACTGGAGTGTATTTGGGGAATGTTAAGATAATTGTTGCTTTGAGAGCAATTCTAATTAACAAATTCAAGTTTGGAGAATTGAAAAAAACGGAATTTACCTATTAGGACATATAAACTGTTGACAATAAAGCTCCTATATAGTATGTTTTTAATAAACTACTATATAGGAGCTT
>OOAO01000676.1_pt1 | contig 36096 bp, 25 predicted proteins | sample 1671821 | NCBI WGS metagenome assembly OOAO01 (sample SAMN06348196, study PRJEB24527) | human gut metagenome | biome: human gut; feature: ankylosing spondylitis patient; material: feces | host: Homo sapiens | place: China | collected 2015-10 | reverse complement strand
TTACATCATAATGAGCCATATTGAGATGTTTTACATTTTTTAAGAGACACTAGTGTGAGTATATAATTGTTGCTACATGATATATATTATGGTATTCTATCAATAGCTGTGAATGGGTAGCAATGATTAATAATGCCATTAGAAACTTGAGTAAATCAAGACCATAATAAATTGTTTTTTTATTTTTCATGTAGGAATAAGTGATTTATTGAATCAAATAATAATATAAACTATTTGTTTCAGAGGGGATTGTTATTTTATAATTTAATTTAAAAAATATTGTGTCTTGACAAATACGGTTAAATTCGTTTATATTAACAGGTTTTGATATATTAGTCTGTATATAATATAAGTTAGGATTAGAATATGGAACATTATCTATCATTGTTTTTATAGAAGGTATTTCATTATATCCTAGAGCAATTATATAATCAAGTAAAAAATAGTCTATTAATTCATTTTTATATTTGTGATACTGATACAATATATCTCTTGCAAATAGGAATAAGGGATTCTTTTTTACAGATCCCATGCAGAATCCAGTCCATCTGTAATAACTAGCATATTGAAAATCATTAGAAATATCCTGTTTTATTGAATAGAAGGGTAAATCCCAATGCTTTATTTCATTTGTTAGAAAAATTGTAGCATCAAGCCATATCCCTCCATAATCTGCTAATAAATTTACTCTGATAATATCACTCAAGTGTGCGTATGATATTTTACCTGTCTTTTGTTTGTCAAGAATATATTGTGGTATAGATACATACTGATTATAATTTTCTAAGGTGATTAATTTGACAGGGTGTGTACTAGCATACTTAAGAATTGAATTATAGCAACTTTTTACAAGTGGTGGCATTTGATCTTCACCCTGAAACCAACAAACCCATATTGGACACTCATCAGAAAGTTTTTCATTGGTTTGTTCTATTTGTTTGTAGTTGTTGATAATATCTACATTTTGTTTTTTTAGATAGTCAATAATAGCTCTATGTCTGAAATTAATGTTCCTTAAAAGATATGGTATCAATATTATTTTGAATGCCGCTAATAATCCAAAATTTAAATATATGAATCTAAATGAATAAATAAGGTTTTTCATAATGTATGACGATTTTGATTGATAATTATTGTGTAAACTTATGATAAAAGTTTATATATTCTTATTAATTTTATGTATTATGTTATATATTGGATTGAAATATATATAAAGGTATAATAACAGCATCGCTCTACGATTATGTAATTGATCGGTCAGATAACTATATAGTTTGGTTTTAGGCTGTTTAAAAAGAATATTAATTTTATAGTCGTTTATTCCTTTATTTCTCACTAAGGTATATAATTCTTGTAATTTTTTTTGTTTGCTTCCGCCAGCATAGTGTATAATTTTTGCTTTCGGTAGATATTTCCATCCCTTAAAAAAAATCTGGCAATTCCATACACCGGGTAATTCTGTGATAAGTTTTCCGAGTTGTATATTAACATAGTTCATTGAAGGTTGATCTAAGTTCACTCCTTTATTTAAAGAATGTTGCCATTGTATATACCATTCTTTATATAAATTATGACTCACTGGTGTATCGCGAACAAGCATCACTCCACTATTGAAATAGGGTTGGTTTCTCATGTTAGCAAAACCTGCTATATGGCAACGATCTACAACTGATTGCTCATCAAACAGTAAGTTTCCATTGCAATCGGCAACTAATGCTATGTCAGCATCAATATTATCTATTTCTTCAAGAGAGGCACATATAATGGTATCTGTATCAATAAAAAGATAATCTCCCTTTACAAATTTGCGTAAATTAGTTTTCAAAAAACGTGAGCGTTGCATAGGGTTGTATTGGGAAGGAACTGGGATAACTTGTAAATGGTTTATTATTCCTTTTATGTATGAACGCCAACCTGTTAGTGTATTAGCTGTAGAGTTATCTGTTACAACTATAACATAAGCTGCAGGATTATACATTCGTAAAGAATGTACGCTCATTATTAATTGTTCTAAATAATAATCCTGTTCCGAACTTATGATTGAATATACAATTGGAGTATTCATTCCTTATTTCTCTTTATATGGCTTAATATCTTTTCTTGAAATAATGAAACAAGATATTCTAAATCATCTGATTTTGTTATTCTAGATATAATCCAATAATAAGATATGCCTATAATTAGTCCACCTAATAGTTTTAATATGTAAGAATCTATGAATAGGATAAACAAATAAATAATCATACCCATGGAACTTGCGTAAAATAAAGAAGGAATAATATGTTTTAGTAAACGTAAATAACCTATTTGACCAATTTTTTTGATGTAATACATATTGATCATAGTATTTATATTTGCTGTGACAACTTGACCAAAACACATTACAAGTAATCCCAAAGGAATGCTTAGAATTAAAATTAATATACTCATAGATTTCTTTAAGATTTCTAGTTTCAAGAATAGATCGGAACGACCTTTTACTTGAAAGAAGTCTAAGCTTAATACATTAAATGGATTCCACATGCAAACAAAGCAAAGTACTTGTAAATAAATAATGGCAGGTTCCCATTTGTTTGTAATAAGAATAATGATGAATGGTTTTGCTAATACAGCAAGTCCTATTATGATGGGAAATACCAAATAGCATGTTAGTGATACCAAGCGTAAGTATGCTTCTTGTAATCTATGTTCATCTTTCGAGATTGAACACATAACAGGAAAGGCAACTGGTCCTACGATGGTTTGGAGAGTATAACTTGGTAAATATGCATAGCCTTGTGCCTTTGAATAATAACCTAAATCAGTTGCAGAAAATTTCTTACCAACTACTAAAGGATACATATTATCAAAAACTGTTGTTATCAGGTTTGAGGCTAATAGCTTGGACCCATAACTAAAGAATTCACGCCATACTTTCCATGAAAATTTGAAACCAGGAAACCAAGGATCATGACGGTAATACAAATATCCGTTTAAAAAGGGCATAATAAAGTTTGGCCATACCAATGCCCATATACCCATTCCACAAAAAGCACATATTATAACTGTTATGCCTATCGTTATATTAGTTATGACACGAAATAAATTTTGTGCTTTGAAATCCATTTTTATTGTTAATCTGGTATTTTGTATTGATAAAAAGGAATTCAGAAATAATAATATAGCATTGGCACATACAATCTTTATTAAAATTGGTTCATTGTAGAAATCGGCTATTAAAGGAGAACAAATACACAACAATAAACTAAAAAAGGCTGTCATGCATACATTCGTAACAAAAACAGTAGAATAATCTATGGAAGTTCTATCTTGTTTTCGTACTAAAGCTGTAGCAAATCCAGAATCAATAAAACATCCTGAAATAGCCATAAAAAAAGTCGGCATAGCTAATAGTCCATAATCAGACGGTGATAAAAGTCGTGCAAGGATAATTCCCTCGATGAAAGCGAATATTTGTAAAGATGTTTGGCGTAAAAATGTCCAAAACATTCCTGAAAACATATTATTTCTTACATTGTCAGACATGGCATTTAACGAAGAATAAGATTATAAATACGACTCATCTTAGGGAAATATCTTAGGGTCAAAGCAATAAATTTCAATTTTCTTAAGAGATATTTATTTTTATATATGTTGTATGTTTCTGTTTTCAGAAAAGTATATATGGGTTTGTATTGTGTAGAGAACTGTAAACGTTTAGTAGGGGTATCCATAAGTAGTAGTTTAATGGATGTTTCTACAACATTCTTTAAAGCTAATTCCGTGTATTGTGGTAGATTTTGCTTTATAATTTTATATACGCGTAATGTGTTTTTTAATTCCTCAAACGCTCGCAGTGATAATGGGGTATTTGACAGGGAACCATTATGTTTCTCGTAAATATATAGAGGATAGTTAATGAAGGCTATTCGGGGAGTTTTAATAAATATTTGGGCTTTTATAAAATAATCTTCAGAAAGAGTTTCTTTAGGAAAATGTAGATTGTGAAGAACTTCACATTTATATAAGCATCCAGGCATTCCCCAAAATTCATAATGAAAGAAACGGTACATTAATACTTCACCTTCTAGCAAGCTTATATTAAAAATTGGTTTTGTTGTTATTTTATCATTAGCTTTTTTAATTAGTACTTGGCAGCTGGCAATTTGTGTTTGGTATTTTTGAATTGCTGTATACAAAGCTGATATATAGCTTTTTGTTACATAATCATCACTATCAACAAAAGAAAGATATTGTCCTTTAGCAATTTCAATACCTTTCTTACGCGCTAATGATGCTCCTCCATTAGGAATGTGTAAAACAGTGACATTCTCATATTTTATTGCATATTCATCACAAATAATGGGACTTTCATCTTTACTACCATCATCAATTAATATTATTTCCATGTTAATATAATCTTGTGCTAAGACAGACTCTATACAACGATGGAGATACTGAGCGGAATTATATATAGGAATTATTATTGATATAAGAGGATAATTTCCCATAATATACTTATTAATTATATAGTAAATTGTTTTTTGAAATGTAAAGTTTTATATATTATGAGATTGAAATAAACTTTATCCTTTGATGATATTGAAATAAAATGCAAATGCGTAAAAGACCAATAGGGCAGCTCCTAAGACCTTTTTATGACTTTGCCAAAAGCATTACTTTATAAAAGAATCAATCAACATGACAGGCAAATAAGCCAAGGAATCTGGGTGAAACAATTACTATAAACGGCATAAATTATTTATAAGCCAAACAATTACGGCCTCTAAATCGTAGAGTTATGCCACAAGTAATCATGTATTAAAAACAAATGCCTATGGCAATTCTTTCCACAGGCATCTGTATAAATAATCAATTACAGGATACCTGTAATCCTTATCTTATCATATAATGAATACGAACTTTAACGCATCTGTTCAATTTAGCATTCAAACCACGAGTACTCTTATCATTTACCGTACGTATTCCATTCATGTGACCAACCAGGTAAATCTGTGAAGCGACCTCTTTCATGTGTTCGTTGGTCTTCAACCATGAAATAACAGTTTGTGCTCTGTTTTGAGAAAGAGCCGTATTACGTTCTATACCAACCTGTTCTGCATTAGCACCAGTATAGTTATCCTGACTGGTAGCCAAGCCTTCTACCTGAATCATAGTGATTACGCCATCTTTAAATACATTTTGGATATGCGATACACTTTCCGCATTTGTGAATTGCGAAATATAACCTTTGTCTGAATTCATAACAGCATATACATCAGCAAAACTTACCAGTTCTTCATTGCTATCAATATCCATGTGCTGGCGGATGATATCCAGACCGTCATGAGAATTCAAACCATAAGAAGTTGTTTCTGTATAATTATCATAACTCAATAATTGTTGCTTGAGCGTTTCGTTATCGATACGATATTTCCAAGTATGTAAACCGTCGTATATTGGGGCATAATAATATCCTGCCTTCTTATAAAAATCGGTCATTGCACTTGCTTCCAAACTATATGACAGAGGCTGGTCTTTCAACATTTCATAACCACGAGGAACAAAATTAATTTCAAAATCTCTATCTGCCGTTTCAGTTGGCAAATCCTGAATAGCCAAAGAGTTCATGGATGTACCTTTTTCGATACATGAAGTTACGGCATCGCTGTTTACATATTGTTTTTGAGTGAAGATACCGCCTGCCAAATAATCCAAAGCATTGACTACTGAACTTTGTACCTGCGGCGCATCATTTCTTCCGGAGTAGTTATTGGGATAAAAGACATAGAAAGTAATTGTTCCATATTTCACCGGATTCTCTTTTTCACGTACAACTAAGATTTTACGTTCTCTATAATCACGTTTGTATAACTGCGTTGTTGCACGTCCCCAACCATTGGAACGCTGTTTACCCAAATAGTAAGTAAACCCGACATCTATGCCCAAATTACAATCCCATTTATTGGCTGCATAATCAGCTTGACCATATTCCAAATCAAAATTTGTCTGATAAAAAATACCACGGGCCTTTATATCCAACGAGAATCGTTTTTTACGATTAAAGAAACGGCTGTATTGCAGTTCTACATGTCCACTCCACTCATTATCAGATCCATGACTATGTTCATATCCCAGGTGATGAACTCCACCAATACCTACATTAGCCATAAATTGATTCATCAGTCTGGGACTATTATAGCCTTCATATCCCATAAATAAACGAGATAGGTTCAAAACGGCACTTCCGCTAATATCCCACCAACCTGTCTTCATTTTCCGGTAAGGAGTACCATCTTCTTTATACAGAACATCGCCATATCCATAATGTCCGGTGGTATACCCAGTATATCCACGAGAATTTGAACGGATAAACTCTACCTTTAAACCAATTCCAGGAGTGAACCATTTACCGATACCTATACTCCAGTCGGGAGAAAGCGTTCCAGAAAACTTTCCCATAGTTGAATAATCTCCCCGGTAAGTATGCAAACCACCTGTAGCAAATATGAACCAGTTCTTACCAAATTTATTAGTAACAACACGTAAAGGATCTACAATTGTATCTTTTTTAATTCCTAATTCTGTTGGAGCTACGTAATCGGTCGTATCACGATACACTTCCCTGTAATCCTTGTACTTGTCCTCTTGTGCAAAGACTGCATAATTAAAAGATGCTACTCCCCAAACTAAGAGAGACGCAGCTGCCTTACGTACTACATCTATCAGCTTCATAGTCATATATTTTTAATTGTTTTTCTTATAAATTGCATGCTTATACTCAGGAACAATTTGCTCCATCAACATAATGATTTTTTGTACGTCGTACGTTTTTGCCGTTTCTATTAACTGATCAATCTTCTTGCTTATAGTATCAAAATCGTACTCCTGAGCTTGGGCTATTTTGATTTTTCCATGTGAAGTCGACATCATATTTTCCTTGTCACTCAACAGATCTTCATAAAGTTTCTCTCCCGGACGTAATCCTGTGTATTTAATCTGAATATTTCTATTACCACTAAACTTTATCATCTGACGTGCCAAATCGGAAATACGTACTGGATATCCCATATCAAATACAAATATTTCCCCTCCTTTACCCATACGGCAAGCTTCCAATACCAACCGACAAGCTTCGGGTATCAACATAAAATATCGCACCACATCTGGATGAGTAACTGTAACAGGTCCGCCACAACGTATCTGTTTACGAAATACCTGAATAACAGAGCCGTTAGAGCCTAACACATTTCCAAAACGAGTGGTAATGAACTTGCAATTATTTTTATTGAATTTAGCCAAACTCTGACAATAGATTTCACAAATACGTTTGGAACACCCCATCACACTTGTTGGTCGGACAGCTTTGTCTGTACTGATCATCACGAATTCATTCACTCCGTATTTTACGGCTAAATCTGCTAATTTACGGGTGCCATCCACGTTATTTAATATACTTTCAACAGGATTGTCCTCCATCATGGGAACATGTTTATAAGCTGCCGCATGAAAAATTATTTGAGGTCTGTATTCTTTAAAAATATGTTCCATACGGTGGCTATGACATATATTAGTAACAATAGTATGGCACTTTAAACTTGGACAGTTATAAGTCATCGCCAATAATACCTCATGTAATGGAGATTCTGCCTGATCAACTAATATAAGTTCTTCAGGTGAACAGTCAGCAAGCAATTTTACCAGTTCACTGCCAATACTACCAGCTGCTCCCGTAACTAGGATTCGCTTTCCATTCAATTTTTGATTGATCGCATTCATGTCTATGGTAATGGGATCACGAGGTAACAGGGCTTTCATCTCCCATTCGAATAACGCACTATCATCCCAGCCATAGGCATTCCCCGACGTTACACGACGCTTTAAATAGTAATCATAAAAGACTTTTGCTATCGTACGTAATCCGCACATACCAATAGTGGCCAGTATCACCTGAAGCAACAAGTCTCGGAAACGGATGGTCAGGAATATGAGATCGGTATGTAGAAATATACGTAAATACATAATGATAACCAGACCGATCAACAAAGAACATACGGAATGGAGCAAATCTATAAAAGATGATTTCCGTATAATGCCACTATAAGTATGAAATATACGGAAACCTACTATAAAACAAACTTCATAAATCAGTAATGTGTATAATAATGTTCCCAAGTTCTGTACACAAACAGACAAGCCATGGTTTATGGCATAAGCCATTATACCCGAAAACAGAACAATCAAACAATCCGTTAAGAATACACACCAATAAGGAAAGGTTTTACGAAACAAAAACCAATCTGTTATTTTCTTATACATTTCTTAATTTCATTCGTTATCCATAGTACATCTTTCTCCTGTACATACGGACCACTCGGTAAACATAAGCCTTCAGCAAAAAACTTCTCACTAACTCCATTGACATAACGAGGTGTTTCCCTGAAAAGCGGCTGTAAGTGCAAAGGTTTCCATAACGGGCGGCTTTCAATACCTTTTTCCGCTAAATGCTTCCTGATTTGTTCATAGTTCGTACCCGTAATGACAGGATCAATCAAAATTGTACTCAACCAATAATTACTTGAAATATCAGCATCAGGATTGGTATGCACAGAAATGCATGGTACATCTCTCAGCAAGGACTGATAGCAGGCTGACAGATATCTATGATGAGCAATATGTTCGTGAAGTATACTCATTTGTCCACACCCGATCCCTGCACAAATATTACTCATGCGATAATTATATCCTACGCATTCATGCTGATAGTACGGAAAGGGTTCACGAGCCTGAGTAGCATAAAATAAAGCTTTACGGCTCATCTCTTCACTGGGACAGATTAACGCTCCTCCACCACTGGTAGTAATCATCTTATTTCCATTGAAACTGAAAATACCATATTTCCCAAAGGTGCCACAAGGACGGCTTTTGTAGGTAGATCCCATAGCTTCTGCAGCATCTTCAATAACGGGAATAGCGTAATAATCTGCTATATCCATGATTTCATCCATCCGGACAGGCATTCCATACAAGTGAACAACTACAATGGCTTTAGGTAACTTTCCCGTTATCCGAAGTCGTTCTTCAATAGCCTTTTTCAAAAGCAGAGGAGACATATTCCAGGTATCAGTTTCGCTGTCTACAAAGACTGGAGTTGCTCCCTGATATAAAATAGGATTAGCTGATGCTATAAAAGTAAAACTCTGACAAATGACTTCATCTCCCCTGCCTACCCCAGATAAGATCAGAGCAAGATGGAGAGCTGCAGTACCTGATGAAACTGCCGTAACATGTTTATCGTATCCAACAAAAGTCTCCAGCTCTTTTTCAAATTTTTCTACATTAGGACCTAACGGAGCTACCCAATTGCTTTCAATAGCTGAGCGAATATAATGCTGCTCCAGGCCACTCATGTGAGCAAGACACAGATGTATTTTTATATCGGCCATATTGAATCAGAAGTTGAATGATAAAGTCATGCCAGCTCCCTCTGGTGAGGCAGAAGGCAAAACTTGCAGTTTGGGCTTCTTCACGACAACATGCCTACTACCTTTACTAAGTGCCGCATCAATCAGATTATAAACATAAAGACAGCCAGCAACTCCAAAGCATAAGTTACGCATTTGCCTCCATCCTAAAGATTTACTCCTCCAGCTATTTGCAAATTGTGGTTGTTCACTGATTTGTTTATCGCAATAATGTTTTTTAAAATGAAATGCAACAGCAGAAACGACCAAGGTTGCTTCCATTCCTAAAATAGCATATCCCTTTATTTTCTGCCCTTTATAGATTTGTCCAAGTCCCGGAATTAAAGAAAGACATACGGCTTTATAATTGTATGTTCTTGAAAGCGTAAATTCATCAAATACAGGAACAGAATCGCGTTTGGATATGGCATACAACTGGTAATATTCAAATTGGTAGGTATTATCCACATAATCCTCAAAAGCACGATACTCATCTACTTTTTCGGCATATACTACAGCATTACCTATCGAATCGGTAAATGTAATGCGATAAGTCATTTTTGATGAATCATTACTTAAGTACAAACTATCCAGTTTTATTTGGGCTGGATCTGCCTGATAACGGTCACGGATGTGTTCTAAAAGGGGTTGGAAACGTTGTTTCTCTAAAAGGTTGACATCCATTCCATAAGTGTTGAAAATCTTGAAATAATAGCTTTCGTTTGTAGGCTTTTTTTCTAAAGACTTTTCTCCTTTTTGAACCCAAAGTGGTTTGGTCTGTGTCTGTGCCGTTACAGAAAGCGACAAAAACAAACAGATCATTAAAAAGAAATAGTTTGCCATTCTTTTTAAGTTCATATACATAGTCTATAATTTAAAAAATGAATACTTCTATTATTACCAATAAATAAACTGCATAAACAAAGTAAAACCACAATATGACAATAGTATCAAACCAATTTTTTGATCCTGATCTTTCCATACCGGAAGATTTACAAGTGGATATGCAATCATGAGTGGATATAGAAACCACGATAAATAAGCGAAACGATTGCTAAATGACGAACGTATAACAATAATCCAGAAAGCATTACATAAACAATAGGTAACACATAAAGCATTGTACCAGTTGTCTTGAATCTGCCGCTTTACACATACATACCACGCCATACAAACCGGCATAGCACTGTACAGCAGGAAATCCCAGCGGAAACCCGTAGACGAGAATTGTGACATATCTGTATCAGAACTTGTATAGCTGGACAGTCGATCATCAAAGGTCAAGGAAGCTAAAAACGAAGTAACCGTATCACCCGCAATCAAAGAGACTAATATCGAAAGGAACCAGAATCCTATTGAGATTTTTACATCTTTAATCAAAAACAGACCAACCACTATGGCAACAATAGGCAGCATAACGCTACGGTGAATGCCTAAAGCTATTAAGCATAAAAGACTTCCAGTAATATATTTGTCATCAAACAAAAAAGCCATAGCCAATAAGATCAGATGACAAGCCAGTCCATTACGTAACCCATTGGTTCCAAATGTAAAAAACATCAAAGAAGACCAGACGAACAGCATCCCCAACATAGGATGATTCGGCAAGAATTTTTTTACCGCTATCCAAGCAGACAGTATATAACCAGCTTCAATCAGGACAAAATATATGTGAACATTCAAACCGGCTTTCTTACATCCCATGGTAAACCATTGCCAAATCCATTCACTATGCCAGTCTATTTTTACTGTTCCCAGATTCATATTAGCATAGATTAGGGCATAATTAATAGTATCTCCAAAATATACTCCACTGACAGGACGCATACCTATCCATAGTACAAAGACAATACTTAATACAAGAGAAAACAGCCATCCTTCCTGTGTTCGTTGCAAAATATCACCATCAGAAGAAATATAACGGTAACCGGTTATTAAACAAAGCAACGTTACTATAATAAGGAATAAAGGCTGATAAACCGAAGCTTCCATAAAGCATCATGATATAGGCTCTAAAGTCTTTTAACGGCATTACGAATTACTTATACCATAATCTTTCCCATAATAGTATCCATACTTATGATATCCATAATATCCGGAAAAAGTTTCTGTTCCATTCAAAATAATACACAGATTTTTATATTTTTTTTCATTGTACCAACGTTCAATATCAGATAAGAACGAACGATCCAGTATCTTTGCCCGAATGATAAAGAGAGTCAAATCTGCATAATGGCTGATTATAGTAGCGTCGGCAACAATCTCTACCGGCGGACAGTCAATAAAAACATAATCATACATTTCGCGAATTTCCTCCATCATCTTTTGAAAACGAGGTGAAAATAAGAGTTCGGATGGATTGGGAGGAAGAGTGCCACAAGGTAAAAAATCAATGCCATTCTGACAAACAATCAAACTTTTATAATCAGGTTCCTGTCCACTTAAAAAATTTGAGATACCTCGATGAGGAGAATCAACGTATGCGGACAACGAACCTTTACGGAGATCTAAATCAACAGCCAGCACCTTTTTACCTTTAAGTCCCATTGCTACTGCTAAATTTGCAGTAATGAACGTCTTCCCACTTCCTGGATTGATAGAAGTCTGCATGATAATACGGTGATGATTATCATTAAAGCCCAAAATAAATTCCATATTAGTACGTACAACACGAAAAGATTCATTCATAATATTCCGGCTTTTATCGGTTATCAGAATCTTCGGTTTTTCTTTTATTTTCCCTCTTTTGGGTACCAATCGAAAACCTTTTTTCTCTGTTTGTGCTAAAGGGATCTCCCCAACAAATGGGACATTAAGCGATTCTAAATCTTTCCGATTACGGACAGACGTATTTAAAATTTCTTTCCCTATCAAAATAAATGCAGGAAAGGCTAATCCCAAACAGAAGGCATAAAACAAAATGGTATTTTGTACCGGTGAGGTCGGAACCATACTTCCATGCGGAGGCTCGATTAATCGGGTATTATACGCTGTAAAGGCTTGAGACAATTCATTCTCTTCCCGCTTTTGCAAAAGGAAAAGATACAATGACTCTTTCACTTTTTGTTGACGTTCTACAGACAACAAATATTTTGCTTGTTGAGGATTGGAAGCAATCTTTGCAATAGCCTGATCATAATCGGAGCGTATGTTCTTTTGCTGGGTACTTAAAATAGCCAATTCATTATCGAGCGACTGTATAATAGAGCGACGTAAAGTTGCCAGATGTTGGTCCAAGTCCATTACTAATGGATTTTGAAGAGAGGAATTGGCCAAATGATTATTGCGTTGAAGTAGAATCTCGTTATATTCTTCGATTTGTCTTCCAATCGTAGAGCTTCCGATTCCTGAATTGGAAGGTAACAATTGGTTTTCATGTTGTCCATCCAACAAATAACTACGAATATAACGTATCATGTAAATTTGATTACTTAATGCATTTGATTCCTGTTCTGCTGTATTAGCCTGACTGATAGCCATACTTCCAACTTGTTGGACATCAGGTACCAAATGTTCCGATTTATAATTAGATATATTTTGTTCTACATTTCCTAATTCTTGTTCTATCACTCCCAAACGATCCTTTATAAACTCATTGGTACTAACCGTAATTCGATTACGATCTTTTATCCAGTTTTCATTATAAACGGTCACAAGTGCATTCAATACATCCTCTGCACGGTTGACAGATACATCTGTATAACTGATATCAAGAATAGTTGAGTTATTGTCCCGTAATTTAACAGAAATCTTTCCTTTAATAGAATTTGCCACGGCATCTATAGGTGAACGAGAGACCTTTATCTGGTCTGTTGTACCGTATTTATAATATGGAGAAGGTAATATGGTAAGATTTCCAATTGGAGTCTGTTTGGTCTGCCCTAACCTCATGGTTATTTTATCTTCAAACAATTTATTGTTACGCCTCATATCACTCAAGACGAGTGAACTGTCTGCTTTTAAATGAACATATAAAGAAGCCGTTTCATTATCATTTAGATCAGCAAATAAAACTGTAACAGGCCTGTGAATGCCATATATCACTTCATCATGAAAGGTTCCTTCACGCAAATAATTAACCTCTAAACTTAGCAAACCTACAATTTCTTTTGCAACAGGTGTAGTCTGTAAAGAAAGAATTTCATTGGTCACATTAGATGGGCTCTGTATGATGCCAAGCTCTTTCAACTGCTGATCTGAACCTGAACTATTATCGTTTGCCTTAATAAGAATAGAGGCTGTACGGGTATAAACTTTAGGAGTGCATTTCAAATATAATATGGCTCCTCCCATCGCTATAAGCAAAGATATAATAAACCACGGCCAATGACCTATGCAGAGAAAGAAATAATCTTTTACACGAAACTTATTACCCGTAGAACTCTGCTGATTATCTGTTTTTAGATGATATCTTTCCATATCTTTATCGTGTAAGCAGTAATATAAGAGAAAGCACAAAAGAGGTTGTTGAGAACCAAAAGCCCGGAGTACGGAGCGTATTTGCATTCAATTGGGATTGGTTAACGCGCATCGTATTAGGCTCTACATAAATCAAATCATTCTGTTGCAAATAAAAAGCTGGTGAACCATATAACTTTTCTGTTTGAGTAATATCCACTCTATACGGAGTTTGCTCACCATTTACCGTTCGAAGAACTAAAATATTGTCACGTCGACCTTGTATAGTGAGGTCACCAGCTTCCGACAAGGCTTCAAGCAAAGTAATTTGATCATGCTCTATTTCATGCTTTCCCGGATTTCCGACTTCTCCCATCACATAATAATACATATTTGCATATTCTACCGTTACAGTAGGATCACGCAAGAGCTTTCCGGCTAACAACCGATATTTTATCAAGTCTGCCACTTCCAGACGAGTCAGTCCTTCAACAGAGATCAATCCAAGGATAGGCATATCTATCTGTCCTTCCTTATTGACAGTATAATATGAATTTTCCCTGGAATTATTTCCTTCCGACATAGATATCAAATTAAACATTTTCACCAATTCCTGATCACGACTATATACAACAATATTTAATTTATCACCCGGTTTTAAAGTTATTTCTTTTACCTCTTGTAATGCTATGGCTATATTAGACTGAATATCTTGCAAATAGACAACTTTAGAATTCGTTTTACAAGACGAAAAGAATATGAGTAGAAATACAAATACTAAAAAGAAAAATGCAGTCGAAATTTCTTGTAAGTGTTTCATATTTATTTATCTATTAAATATTTCATTTTTTTTAAAACGGTCTTCTGTACAGGAATATTTATCCATTTTACAAAAGTTTCCTTATGATGGACGTCTGTTCCTATCAATGAATAATATCCTTTTTGAAGTAATGCCAAGGCTTTACTACGTGCCTCCTCTCCATATGCTCCTACAATAGATGCCATATCTAATTGCAACTTTATTCCTCTATGATAAAGCTCTTCATATTCCTGCATAGTAGACAAATAGTGATAACGTTCCGGATGAGCTAATATCAGAGTATATCCTTTATTCATTATCTGTTCAAGCAATTCTTTAAAATGAAATGGAGAAATATAATATGAAGTTTCAACCAATAAATGAGATGAATCTATAATGGGCAATAAGTCATTTCCACTTAATCGTTGCATAAAAAGTGAATCCAACATATTTTCCGAAGCAAGAGATAATGTTATAGGATTCTTGCTATATCGAATATATTCTGTACAAAAATTTTTGAAGTGTTGTCGCAATATACCTGTTTTATTAGGATAATCCTCCATGATGTGAGGAGTTAACCAAACATGTCGTATACCTAATTCTTCATAAAAAGCCAATAATTCAAAAGCTTTTTCAGAAGTTGACACTCCATCATCCACACCTGGAAGAACATGTGAATGATAATCGGTCATTCCGTTCAAAATATTACTTTCAGCAATTGTTTGTTTAGAAAATAACGACCACATATTCATTTGATAAAGAATCCTTAAGAGAACAATCTACTCTAGGCAATTCTGTATCTAAATTTCATAATCCTTGTATTTACCTTCTCTTCTACTTCTTAATTATTCCACCTCATATAAAAAATGTATTCTTCTAAGCGGAATAATCAATTATAAGCTAAATCAAATTAATTGAATAAATTCAGGAAGGACCTCCACACTAACTGCAAGATAGTTTTCTAATTCAACAAGTAAACGCTTAACTTTACTGCCGCGTGTAGTTAGCAAATATCCCTCATATCCATCGAGAGTTCCTCCGACAATTCGAATTTTATGTCCATACATTTGAGGAGTTATCTCTTCAGGTAAATAATATTGGGGAGATTTTGAAGAACTAACTGCAAATATGAATTTTTCCATTTCAAGATCTGGTACAGTCATCGGTTTTCGAAAAGTATTCCGTAACCAACGATATTGCAAAGTCGGTATTTTTTCTACAATAGGATCAAGATGTAAACGCGAAGCATAAACAAAAAGTAAATCTTGTATCACAGGAATTTCTTCACGAATAACAATCCCTCTTCGCTTTATGGTTTGCCACGTCATAGGAACAAATACTTTTATTCCCTTATTAGCAAGTAGTTTGTACGCTGGCAATTTGGCATTGCGTCTTTTTAAATCACGCATAACAAACCATTGCGTCTTTTCATCATCGTTCATTGATGTATTTTTAATTTAAGCAGATATACCCAATCCTGCAAGATCATCTTAAACACTAATAATCAAGCAGTTACAAATATCTATCCCAAAAATTCTTATCTATACTAAAATAAACCAGTCATACTTATTCTTCGTTATTAGACTTCTTATTTTTAGAAGAATGCATAGACATACCACTAGTATATAAAAGGAAATCACCACAAATATAATATATTATTTTATGATAAATAAAAAATTAGCAAAAAAAATATAACATTTGCATTTTCTTTTCAATAAAAACACAAAACATCAAACAAATAAAATTTATAAATATTCTTATTTCGTAGTCATCTGATAAAGTACAAATTTAAAGCCATCTATTTTTCCTGATATTTTAACGAAAAAAGACCATAAAGCAGATAATGAATAAAGAAGAGTTCCTATCTGTTTATGAAAGACAACAAGTCTGGCTTCCATGCCATCAGGAAAAAGACTTCGGCAAAACACTAGGGAACTACTTCCGGATGTCTGGATGTCAAAGAAGTTTAACGAAAATCCAATTGAAGTCTAATAGAATAGCAAACTCTTTCCAGACTTATTGACAAGAAGAATTTGTCGTTTTATGAATCTGCAATGTGTGTGTACTTTATTGGAGGCTTACTATTAGTAGTTGATAGATCCAATAATAATTCTAGAAATAACTATATTTTTATAATTAATGTGAGTTCGAAATAAAACAAATATATTTTACTAACAATTAGAAACATAGCAATAAAACCATTTAATTTATAGTGCCTAATTATAACATTTAAACGATAACCGCTATGTTTTCAAAATCTAAAGTTACAGAGAGCTTGTATAGCCGATAATTTTTACAAGGAATTTACATTGCAACAGGAAAAATATATGATTGATGATAAGAAGACAGGTATCGCAACAACCCCAACCATATAAGTGATGCTGAAATTATGGTTATTCTTATCTTGTTTCACTCCGGTGGTTTCCGCGTCCTCAAACATTACTACAAGGAGTATGTCTGTAAATATCTGAAATACCTTTTTCAGCACCAAGTTTCCTATAACAGTTTTGTATAGCTATAAAAGGAAGTACTGCTTCCCCGACTATCTTCACCCCAAAAGTACTACTGGAAATCTGTACCGGCATTAGTTTTGTCAACTCCACTCCCTTACATGCATGCCATAACCAAAGAATCCTTATTCACAAGCAATTTGAAGGGATTGCCGAGCGTGGAAAATGTTTTATGGGATGGTTCTTCGGATTCAAGCTACATCTGAAAATCAATGACAAAGATGAGATTCTCAATTTTATGTTCACCCTGGAAACGTGGATGACGGGGAATCGTTAAAGCAAGGTCAGTTTCTGGAGAACATCAAAGGAAAACTATATACAGACAAGGGATATATCGGTCAGGCTTTATTTGGGAATCTTTTCCTTAATGGTATACACCTTGTCACTAAAGTTAAAAACAATATGAAGAATTCACTGAATGAGTATTGCCGACAAGATTCTGCTAAGCAAAAGAGTCTTGATTGAAACGGTAAATGACGCACTGAAGAACATTGCACAGATAGAACACTCCAGACATCGTTCATTCAATAACTTTATAGCTAACTCTTTGTCGGCTATTGCAACATACTGCTTTTTGAGAAGATACCCGCCATTGACATAAATTTTATCAATGACCAACAACTTTCTTTTGATTTTATTTCGAACTTACGTCAAATAATATCAACATTTATTCTTTAAAATAATTGTCCAAAATGAGATTTATAAATTTCTAAAGGCACTATAAAATATTTTGTGTAAATGGAAAATACGGGATTCAAGTTTGAGTCTCGTATTTTTTATTTTATAGATTTGCAAAATAAAGAAGATTATGAAAGAAAAGAATCAAGTAGTGCCTGATGAGGTGTTAAGCAAGGAGTTCCTTAGCCAGTTCAAGACAGAAGCGGATGTGAGCAAGCTTCTGAAACAGTTGCATGCCCAGGTGCTGGAGAAGATGCTTGAGGGCGAAATGGACGCCCATTTGGGCTATGAAAAGAATTCTGTGACAGGGAACAATACCGGCAACTCCCGGAATGGCAGTTATCCGAAGAAAATCCAGACCGAACATGGAGAGTCTGTCATTTCTATTCCACGTGACCGTAACGGCCAGTTTGAGCCAATAGCAGTGCCCAAACATGAAAGTCGTGGACTTTCTATAGAAAAGCTCGTTATCTCCCTATACGCCAAAGGAATGAGCGTTTCTGACATAGAGGAAGAGATGCGTGAGATTTATGAAATAGAGCTCTCTACATCTGCCATTTCCATCATTACCAACAAAGTCAATCAGGCGGCCCAGGAATGGCAGAACCGTCCTCTTGATCCTGTTTACCTGATAGTCTGGATGGACGGTATTGTCTTCAAGGTACGGGATAACGGTAAGATCATAAACAAGACTGTTTACCTTTGCGTCGGACTGAAACAGAACGGCCTGAAGGAAGTTCTTGGCATGTGGGTTGGCCAATCGGAAAGCTCTTCTTTCTGGATGGGCGTCCTGACCGACTTAAAAGCCCGTGGAGTGCAGGATATACTGATTACCTGTACCGACAATCTGAATGGATTTACGGATACTATCCGCAGTATATTCCCTCAGTCACCCACTCAAATCTGTGTGGCACATCAGATCAGAAACTCCTGTAAATATGTCGTTTATAAGGATAAGAAAGAGTTTACAGCGGATATGAAGAATATCTATAATGCACCCAACAAAGAGGTTGCAGCCACAGAACTTGACAATCTGGAAAGGAAATGGGGAGGAAAGTATCCTTATGCTATACTTTCATGGAGAAACAACTGGGATGATCTGACTGTTTTCTTCCAGTTCCCGCTGGAAATCAGAAAAATAATCTACACAACCAATCTCATTGAAAACCTGAACGGAAAAATCAGAAAGTACACGAAATCAAAGCTTTCATTCCTTTCGGACGATGCCATAAAAAAACGTTTATCTTTCACTTATGGAAATTGAGAAGAAATGGACACAGCCTATTCATAACTGGGGGTTGATTATGAATCAATTTATGCTTATTTTTGAGAACAGAATCCAAATATAAGAACAAACTTACAACTGAATTTTGTTTCCATTTACACAAAATTCTGGACAGTGTCATTCTAAAAAACACACAAATAAAAGTCTGTTTTCTTACCTTTTATTACATTAAATACATTGCAAGTGAATACCTTTTAATACACATAAAACGAGGCTGAATTCTAAGTCCTCTCCAAACAAAATCTTTAAAATCTTGCCCAAGTTTACGAACATTAACGTATTCTTGGGTAAGTTTGTATATGCACATAATAATTCATTAGAAGTCCTGACGGCTTCCTGAATCTAAGATGTTGTCGAGGTTATCCATCCTTTTTATGCAACCAATGTTACAAATGGAGTCTGCCTTCGTATCACGGCAAAAGCCCTTGCTATTATTTTGGCTCTTACGGCATTTATTACAGATGTTTTATGTTTTTCCTCGGCTACTTTTCTTTTATAATATGCCTTCATCTGTAGATTCCAAGCGATGGCAGTAATCGCCGCTCGGGTAAGGTATACTTTCACTTCTTTGTTAGCTAATGGAGATGTCTGTGTTTTTCCTCGTATGGAAATACCTGAAGTATGTTCAAATGGGGCACCCCACAATAGCAGGCAAATTTCCTTGGATTATCAAATCTTTGAAAATTGTCGAATACAATGGTATTGATTACACCTATTCCGCCTCTCAATTTTACCAACTCCTTGTCTGGCAATTTGTATAGTTTCAATTTTCGATAGTGCAATACTGCATAATTTGCAATTCTTTTGGCATCAATACGGTCATTTTTGCCTCGTTGAAGACCTATTGATTTCTTTATGGTTAACGGGCAAACTAAAGCCAGGGAAAATCCCATGGAAACAGTGATACTGACAATTCCGTGACGTAATTGCCCATATTTTCGGCACAAAACAGGATTTCGGATAAAGAGAGTTGATGATTGGCCATCCAGGCCAGCAAGGACTAGATTCCCTCCGGAGTGTTGTCAAAAGAATTGTGAAACAACTCTTTTTCATCAGAGGACATCAATGATGCATCGAAAGTGTTTTTTCCTACATCAAGACCTACAAAAATGAGAATAATTCATAAATTTGCATTTACAGAATTAAACATGAAGGAGAAACAGCTAATACATTTATTAGGTCGTGAGCCTGCAATTCTAACTGGCTAAGTTCTCCAAGTAAGAGAGTTGCAGTCTGATTCAGCCTATAGTCATTTAAGACTAGCCTCAAAGTTAGGGATATTCAGTAAATGTCCTTAAAATATATGATGGCATATGAAGATGATATAACATAATCCTCCATATGCCATTTTTCTTGTAGTTTTTCTGTATTTTCTCTCTTGATTCTAACCGTTAAGACATGACTCTTCGGAAGAAGTCTGATGCCCTCTTCTGATTCTGGTTATGAAAATCATGTCATGCCGTTTTAGCTGTTCTGGTCCTGATTTTGTCTATCATCAGTACGGCATTTGCCGTATGTATTCCGAAAAAAAGTCCACAGTATTTCCGTTTTCATGTTCCGTGCCTCTATCCTTGAAAGTGAATAATGTTGCTTTTGAGTTCCGAAGCTTCCTTCAAGCCTGGTGGCTCTCTCCCTTGATAGCTCACTTCTGAGAACCTTTCTCAAGTGTTCATCCTTTGCAGCCCTTCCTTTGCGTACGAAGGAAGTTGATATACCATATTTAGTACAATATTTTCTGTTGGCATTATTGGCATATATGGAGTCGCCAGCCGCACATGTTACTCTCACTTTCATGAGCTTCTGCTGCATACGGATACAATTCTTCAGGCGTATACCCTCATTGAAAGCCTTGAACGAGATGTGTTCGATGAACGATATGCCGTCTATCTGTATATTATTGACCTTTGCACCGAATTCGACGGATTTCGTTTCCTTACCTCTTACGATGGGACGTACATAATGACGGTCAACGCTGACGATACGGTCACTGACCTTACGGCCTTCAAACATTTCCTTTTCCTGCACAAGAACTTTTCTGATGATGGAAAGACGCTTCTGGTAATCCTGTGTATATTGTAGTACGGCTCCGTAATCTCTATGAATCTCATCCATCTGTATGAGAAGTTTCTCAAGAAGCCTGATCATACGACGCTTGAGCATCCTTGTCCTTGATGCCTTTCTTTTTCTTTTCTTACAGTAGGACAGATAGACATCTACAACATCTGTATATTTGTTGCGTGGACGTCTTATGCCAAGCTTCTTGCAATGCCGGCAGATATGTCTGTAAAGCCATTTGAGACATTACCAAAGGAGCTTCATGTCTGTAGGAAAACGCATATGACTCTCATAACAAGTGGCATCTGTCATGCACACGTGAAGGTTCTCAAGATATGGCTTCCAGTGTGTAGCCAGTATCTCCTGGAGGGATTCAATGTCAAGACAGGATGCTATCTCATTACGGATGGCGCTGACTATCTTGTAGTTGGTTATGGGGAAGACGGATCTATCATGATTCCGCAGAACATCTGTGCCGTTAAGATGTTCCACAAGATGTCTGTCAGAGAGTCCGGTATAGGCTTTTAGGACCATAATGGCAATCTTTGCGGAAGGACTGAATATGTTCCTGCATCCAAGACGATTTTCAGACAACCCCATGGTTTTTGCCATAACTGCAAAAGGGAACACTGAATGGAGCCTGCCCAGTTCACTCTCATTAAAACTCTTGCGATATTTTTCCAGAATATCAAATTCTGTAAAACCCAAAGTAGGGTGAATATCCGAAATATTTTGTATCTTAGCCATATCTTTATTGGGGGATTTCCTCCGTTTTGGCCGTCAAACCTTATTTTCGGGGGAATACCTAAAGATACAAAAAAGCCAACTAATTTGCAACACTTTGTGTATGAATTAGTTGGCTAATTTTATACTATTTACTGAATGTCCCAAGTTAGTTCACTACAACTATTCTTTTCAATTATACACTTATCCTCTTATTTAATACTGCAAATGTAAATGTCTCAAATAAACTTTGAGATGGCCTTTTTTTGTGTCTGCAAAAAAATTTATCCCTTCCGCTTCAGGAAATCAGTAGGACTTTCACCAAAATAATCTTTATAACATTTCGTAAAATAAGACGGTGAACTGAATCCCACTTCATAAGTAATCTCTGCAATGGTCTTCTCGGTAGATGCAAGCAGTGAAGCAGCTTTTTTCAAACGTGCTATACGCAACAGTTCATTAGGAGAATATCCAGTAAGAGCTTTCGATTTCCGGTATAGCTGCACGCGGCTCATGCCAATCTTGTCACCTAAATCTTCCACGCTCAGTTCGGAATTACCCAGCTGTTCATCTATAAGTGCTCGAAGTTTCTCGACAAATCCTTTATCCAAATCCGCTATCGGCTCCTTGCGCAAGGAAGTCTTATCGGCAAAGAAACTTTGTAACCGGAGACGGTTGTCTATCAAGTTACGCAAACGCACCTGCAACAAACGTGCACTGAACGGTTTCAGAATATACGAGTCGGCTCCACATTCATACCCCTTCACTTTCTGTTCATCCATGGTATAGGCAGTAAGCATCATCACCGGAATATGTGACGTCTGTACTTCCGATTTCAACCGGCGGCAGCATTCCATACCGTCCATCACCGGCATCATCACATCACAAATCACGGCATCTGGCACATATTTCATTGCCTGCTGCAAACCTTCCTGTCCGTTGGAGGCTTCTATTACTGTATACTTATCATGCAGAAGTGACTTTACATAGTCGCGCACGTCCTGATTATCATCAATAATCAATACAGTTTCTTTGTCATCCCGTTCAACTACTTCGGGAGCAGTCTGGATTGTTTCCTGATCGGCAGAAAGTACTGCCCCTTCTTTCAAGTTCGTAAGTACAATATTTTTCTCTACATTTTCTTCCGGCACTCCGTTCTGCTGGACAGGCATTTCGAGGGTAAACACCGTTCCCCTGCCCTCACCGCTGTCTACAGCGATTGTACCTCCATGCATCTCTACAAACGCCTTTACCAATGCCAGTCCGATACCCGAACCCGCATGATGTACATCTATCTGATAAAAACTTTCGAAAATATGCTTGACATGTTCTGCCGGCATTCCGATACCAGTATCTGAAACTTGATAACGCAACCAGCGTTCACCTTCTTTGGTAAACTGAGAAAGCTTTATTTCGATAGTACCATTTTCAGGAGTGAACTTAAATGCATTCGAAAGCAAATTATAAGTTATGCGTTCCATCTTTTCGGCATCGGCAATCATTACGTAACCTTCTTCCGAAGGTTCTACCGATACAGTAAAATGAATATGCTTGCGATAAGAAAGTGTACGGAAAGCGTCAGTCCAGTCTTTGATATTTTCCGAGATATCGAAACGTGACAGCGTCATACTCAATTTACCATTTTCGAACTTACGGAAATCAAGAATCTGATTAATCAACCGGAGCAACACCGTCACATTTTTCTGTATGATATTCAACTGGAAACGTTCATTTTCTCCTAACTTATTACTTTCTGCCAGCTGATTGACCGGAGCTGCAATCAAGGTCAGCGGTGTACGGAAATCATGAGAAACATTCGTAAAGAAAGCCAGCTTGGCATGCGTAGCCTCTTCCAGCTGTTTGGAAAGACTTATCAACTGGTCACGCTGTTCCTCCAAGCGTTTCTTCTGGTCAGACAATTCCGCATTCAGCCTGTTCTTTGTCCAAAAAGCACGTACAACGAAGAAAAGCAGCATTGCAACCAGAACCAAGATTACAATACAGGCATACAATAACATCCTTTGCGAAGAGTAACGCATCAGATACGTATCAAGCTGCTTATCGAGAACTTCTATTTTATTATCGAGCTGACCGATATGTGCAGTCTGCATTTGCATAATGCGTGCATTCGCCTTATTGACAAGTGCTGTCGACAGCACTGTTTCACGCGTATAATCCCGGCCTTGCAAAATATTCATGGCAACTTCCATCACCTTATCACCTCCGGTAGGATAAATAAAAGTCGCATCCAACTGCCTGTTTGCTACCTGTTCTACACCATAACCTTCACCGGCCAACGCATCAATCCCAACAAACAGCATATCATGCTCACGATGCTGTTTGACGGCCGCATCGTATGCTCCGGCTGCCATTCGATCATTATGAGCAAAAACCATGTCAATATCCGGGAATTTTGAAAGAATGTCACCAAAAGCTTTCTCGGCCGGTACTCTGAGCCATGCAGCATCAGCCGAAGCAATGAGTTTTATGTCAGGAGTTTCCCGTAATGCATCCATCAGACCTCGATGGCGTTCGAGCGCAGAAGTAGAAGCTTTCAGACCAGCAACTTCTACCAGATTTCCTTTCCCCTGCAAGCGTTCAGCAATATAGCTCCCTACCTGACGCCCGATTTCATAATTGTCGGCTCCTACATATGCGGTATATTTGTCTGAACGTATTTTTCTGTCGACCAAAACAACAGGAATACCTTTGTTATAAGCTTTCTCTATAACCGGTGTAATGGCATCAGCTTCATTGGGAGAAACAATCAACAGATCAACTCCTTCACCAATAAGACTTTCTATATCGGCTATTTGCTGAGCATTATTATCTTTCGCTGTACGGATATCAATCTTAACACCCGGATAGAACAAAGCTTCACGACGAATCTCTTTGTTCATCTGTTCACGCCATTCATCGTCACTACACTGAGATACACCAACGACATAGCGTACCTCACGGGGAGCACACCCTGCCATCAGCAAACAGAACAACGCAACAAGAACAAACAAAACATGTTTCATAGCATTCAAAGGTATTATGATAAGATTCCTTCACATGTACAGTTCAACCATCAAACAGCACTGCACATGTGAAGGACAGGTAAAGATACAAAAAATTATTTTATGACGCGATCTTTCAACGATTGCGGCAATACAGGCATTGCTCCGTTCTGAGTACAAACATAAGCAGATGTTTCTACAGCCAGCTTATGAGCTTCGCCGATAGACAAGCCACTCAATATAGAAGAAACGAATGCTGCCGTAAACGAATCGCCTGCTCCAACTGTATCGGCCACTTCAACTCTAGGTGTTTCAACAAAAGAAACATTACCCGGAGTGAAGACATAACTTCCGTTTACTCCACAAGTAAGAATAAGCATCTTCAAGTTATACTTGGCAAGTAAGATCCAGCATTTATCCTGAAGGTCAATACCCGGATAACCGAACATACGGCTTACAGTAACCAGTTCTTCATCGTTTATCTTCAAGATATTACATTTGCTAAATGAATTACAAAGAATCTCTTTGGTATAAAATCCCTGACGAAGATTAATATCAAAGATCTTCAGTGTATCTTCGGCAGGCATAGCATCAATAAAGCGATTGATCGTATCACGTGATACAACGCTACGCTGAGCCAATGAACCAAAGCAAACAGCCTTAGTATGTTTTGCCAGATCTTCCAAAGCCGGTGTATAAGGAATGTTATCCCACGCTACACCTTCCTTTATATCATAACAAGGAACTCCTTCTGCATCCAGCTCTACCTGTACTGTACCGGTAGGATAAGGCACTATCTCTACCATAGCATTCAATTTCTTTTCACGGAAATTATCTAAAATCTCCATGCCCAGTTTGTCATCGCCTACTGCACTTACAACACGGCTGTTCAATCCGAACTGTGATACATGATAAGCAAAGTTTGCAGGAGCACCACCTATTTTTTTTCCTTCAGGAAGCACATCCCACAGTGCTTCTCCCATTCCTACTACAATTGTATTTTCCATATTCTAGTTTCTTTTATCAAAGTTAGACATTACTTTTTAATTTTCAAGGTGTAGAACAGCAAATAAATAACACCGACCGTCATTACGGCTACAGCTCCATCCTGTCCCATAGCATCGCTGGCAAAGCCCATGAACAACGGGAATACTGTTCCTCCGAACAATCCCATGATCATCAATCCGGAAATTTCATTTTTCTTTTCGGGTACAGCAAGCAACGCCTGTGAGAAGATAATAGAGAAAATATTAGAGTTACCAAATCCGATCAGTGCAATGGCTGTGTAAATAACAGCTTCGGCATCCGATACAAATAATCCTGCCATCGCAAGCAACATACAGATTACACTAACGACGAAGAACGAGCGTGCAGAAACCTTCTGCAAGATGATAGCTCCTGAGAAACATCCCAGCGTACGGAATATAAAATACAGACTGGTAGCAAAACCTGCCTCATCGAGTGTCATGCCCAGACGTTCCATCAAAATTTTAGGAGCAGTAGTATTGGTTCCTACATCGATACCTACATGGCACATGATACCCAGGAAGCAAAGCAAAATAAACGGACTTCCCAAAAGTTTCAGACAACTTACAAAACCTGAGGCCTTATCCGGTTTTTCTTCTTCAATAGGAGTTGCTCCCAACCAAAGAACAGCTATTACAGCTATTACCATGTATACAGGGAACAGTACACGCCATCCTAATCCGAATGTTGGCATTGCCTGAGTAGCTCCCCACATCGCAATATAAGGAGCAAGGAAAGAAGCAATTGCTTTGACAAACTGCCCGAATGTAAGTGAGCTGGCAAGTTTATCGCCCGAAATAATATTGCTCAACAGCGGATTGAGCGAAGTCTGCATCAAGGCATTTCCTATACCCAACAGTGAGAAAGAACAGAGCATAACACCGTAGTTATCTCCAAAAACAGGTATCAGAAGCGACACAAAAGTCACCACCAGACTGAGCATTACCGTTTTCTTTCGTCCGATTTTATTCATCAGAATACCCGTAGGTACAGAAAATATCAGAAACCAGAAAAATACCAGTGAAGGAAAGATATTAGCCTCCGAATCTGTCAGATTCAAATCAGCCTTTACATAGTTTGATGCAATTCCCACCAAATCAACAAAGCCCATGGCAAAGAAGCAGAGCATAATGGGAACTAATTTCGCGTATTTCAGTTTATTAGTTGTTGTCATTGTTCTAAAATCTTATATGATAAATAATATGTTTACTTTTGCTCAGTAAGTTCGATCACACAGCTATGAAGAGGTTTGAATCCGAATACCTCCAAACCAATTTTCATCAGATAATCTCCTGAAAGGACCTTTCCATTGGCTTTTAATACTGATTTTACTCCCGGCATCAGGTTGATTTCTTCTACCTTATACATTTTATTCGGATCAAGTCCCTGCAACTTAACCGGGAAAAGTTTTTCTTCAAAACGAGGATAAACATCGTAAGCAAACAAAACAGCTTTCTGCTGGTCTGTGCTAACGTAATTTACTGCCATATGATTACCTTCGTAAGGAGAAACCAAACGATACTGTTCTCCATCCAAGATGGTAGATGACAAACGTTTCCAGTTTGCCACAGCTGTCTGACAATAAACCAGTTCGTCTGCCGACAATTCCTTCAAACCAATATCAAATCCCAGCTTACACATAGAAGCTACATCTGTACGGAATTTAATAGAAGCATTTTTGTTCCAGCTTGTAACGTGTGCACACATAGCCTTAGCCGGGAAGAATTGAGAGAATCCCCACTGGATATAAATACGTTCTACCGGATCGGTATTGTCACTGCACCAAAATTCCGTAAAATGTTTCAGAGCTTCATAGTCACAACGTGCACCACCTCCCGAGCAAAGCATCAAAGGAAGTTTCGGATAATTCTCCGATACCCGTTTCATAACGTTATAACCCCCACGTATATGATCAATATAAAGACGTCCCTGTTTATCTTTTAAATAAGGTGAATAGATATTTGTTATAGGACTGTTGCAATCCCACTTGAAATATGCCAAATCAGGATTTTCTTTCATCAGTTTATCTACAACCTCATACACATAATCCTGAACTTCTGGATTGCTCATATCAAGAACCAGCTGATTACGATAGTAATAAGTTTCACGGTTAGGATAATGAATAGCCCAATCCGGGTGCTTTTCCATCAGCTCACTTTTAGGATTCACCATTTCCGGCTCTATCCAAATACCAAACTCAACTCCTGCCTCTTTGGCGTAACGTACCAGTGCAGGAACACCTCCCGGAAGTTTCTGACGGTTAGCTTCCCAGTCACCAAGACCAGCATTATCACTATTACGAGGATATTTGTTACCAAACCATCCGTCATCAAGCAAGAACATGTCAACGCCCAAGTCTTTCGCCTCTTTCATCAGTTCGGCCAGTGTAGGCTCATCAAAGTTGAATGCAGTATTCTCCCAATTGTTGAGCAACGTCATACGAGTACCTTTTCCATCCTTCAACTGGTAATTGCGTGCCCAGCGCTGGAAATTACGGCTACCCTCACCTGTACCTTTACTCAAGGTAAAAATAAATTCCGGAGTTGTAAACACTTCCCCTTTAGGCAGTTCATACACAGAAGCATAAGGATTTATAGACGGAATAACCCGCAGATTGCCCACATTGTCAACTTCGAATGTGAAGCGGAAATTGCCTGTCCATCCGATGGTTCCCATTAACACATCACCTGTATTTTCAGCAACCGGTTGTCCGAGTCCTACCATAAAGAAAGGCTGTGCATGCATGGCAGCACGACTTCCTAGCTTAGTATCGACTATTTTTTTCCCGAACTGAAGCTGCTGACTAGTCATCTGTACTTCTTTCGCCCAATCGCTGCTGAACTCTGTAAGATAATACGACGGACTGCTGAAATAAAGCATGGTAGAAGCATAGCGGAACAAAGATATCGGTTTCTTTTCCTGATGCTTTATTTCACTCCAAGTCTTAATAATATTTTCTTTCGGATAAGCTATATAATGTAAAGTAACATCTACAGGATATTTGTCATCGCGAAGTAATATATCTGTCTGAGTTCCTCCTTCCACTTGTTTGGTAGAAGAAGATACATAGTACAGCCATGTAGAAGGATTACCGTCGCTATGGGTTACTCCCCATGCCGGTTCAAAGAAGTCCTCATTTCCGGAGGTGCTGCATACTTCCCATCCACGTTCTATCACACTGGCATCAGAGGCCGGATGAACACTCCATCCCAACAGGTCAAGATCGGATTCATGAAGTAACTTCTCACCCAAGTATGACTGATAAAGCCGTCCATTAGGAGCAACCTGAAGAACAAGATCAGTCTGATCGGTAGAAATACGGATTATTTGCTTTTCGGCAGCATATGCCTGCATTCCTACCAAAGCAGCAAAAACTAAACTACAAATATGTTTCATGGTTTACAGGTGTATAATTAATGAAGAGAATTTTATAATAAAAAACAAGTTCAAGTTCCAAAGAACATGAAAGGACGCCAGAACCTGAACTTGCAGAGAACTGAAGCAATCTGACTGCTTACAGTCCTAATTTATAAATTTTCATATTGCTTATCTGTGCTTCACCGTTTTCTGCATAGAAACGCAAAGTATTGTACGGTTGAGTCGGGAATACCAGATTAGTCATGGCAATACGTCCACCGTCTACAAAAATTTCAACAGAACATTTATCGACAAAAACATTCAGATGATAAGTTTTTCCTTCGCAAAGTGACAGAGGAGCCCATGTACCCAGTGCAAAGTCGTTTTTATAGTTAACAGACATTGTCTTACGGTGATCATCTGTTTCCTTTTCATGTACATTCATTTCTCCATGACGTGCCAAATCGACAATACCACTTTCAGTACGGTCGGCAACCAATTTACCTTCTTTCATATCCAGATAAACTTTTACCTTTTCGCCTTTGGCATTCAACAAGTCAAATCCAACAACTTGCGCCTTGTCAGGAGTTACATCCATTTCCAATTCATAAGCACCATCTGTCTGAGGCACAATTTCATCGATTTTATATTCCCCTTTTACTGCAAAATCATCAATATTACGGGTATCCTTACGCAATGCTTCTGTTTCCTTCACAGCATTGGCAGCCATATAGATTTGTCCGTCTTTTGTATAAAGAGACAATTCACGAGGCAAAGCATTAGCTCCACGATATTGACGGATAGGAGTTGCATTAGCATATTGCCAGTTACTCATCCAAGGAACAGCAATGATACGGTCGCCTGTATTAGAGAAACAAACAGTAGCATAATGATCTTTTCCGAAATCAAGCCATTTGGTTACTTCAGGTTTTGTATCGCACTTAAATTCTTTACCGTCGAAATCACCAACAAAATATTCTGTTGCACTACCACCAAACATACATCCTGGGTTGATATTAACAATCATTACCCATTTCATGTTATTCTTATCACCGTCAACCGGCAACTGAATAAAGTCCGGACACTCGAACTGATTTGGCTGAACACCATACCCCTTGCCAAATCCGCTTAAATATTCCCAGTCTTTCAAGTTAGAAGAAGAATAAAAACGCATCTCCTTATCTGCAGAAACAATCATATACCATTTCTGCGCCGGTTCATACCAGAACACTTTCGGATCACGGAAGTCTTTCAATCCGTCAAACGGAGTCAGAATCGGGTTTTTCTCGTATTTTGTATATGTACGTCCATTGTCGTTGCTATATGCCATACACTGAATCTGTCCGTGTTCATCACTTGCAGATGTATAAAAGGCAATCATAGCATCTTTACCGTAGCCTGCGCTGTTGTTATGATCGACGATAGAACTTCCTGAAAAGATATGTCCTAATGTATCACGAGCTATCGCCGGTTTTAAATGTTCCCAGTGAATCAGATCCTTACTGACAGAATGTCCCCAATGCATATTTCCCCATTTTGATCCATAAGGATTATACTGGAAATACAAATGATATTCACCGTCTTTATATACAAGTCCGTTTGCATCATTCATCCATCCATATAAAGGAGTGTGATGATAAATAGGACGGTAATAATCGGTATTTGCTGTATTGAATGTATCCGACAACTGAATATTTTCCCAGCATACAGCACCAGAAGGAACCTTACCAATAGTAACTGTTGCTTCTTCAACTCCCTGAGGCAATTCGAATGGTACATAATATTCTATGCTGTCTACGGCTAGACGAACGTCCATTGCCATATCAGCAGGACTGCCAGTATCAAGTTTTACTTTTCCTTCACTTGCTGCCTCCTGGATAGGAAGCAATAAATATTTAGTAGGATGAGTTATGCGAACAATAGTCAACGAATCTCCCTGATTTTCGAATGTCAAATTACTTTTCTGTGACTGACAAGCAATCATACTGCATAAAAAAGCTTGTCCCAGGATCAGATTAAAGATTTTACGTTTCATGGTATATGCTTTTAGAATGTTTTAAAGATACTATTTTTTGATTTATCGGATATTAGCCGACCTATTTTATTTATTACGAATACCTATTGAAAACAGGATAAACCTTGTCAGCTTTTGCAAACTCTATCTTCGCTCTGCGGAGATAGAGCATACAAAACTGCTTATTAATTAAGAAACTAACTATTAAAATTTAATTTGTGCAGAGAATTCTACGGTAAACGGACGAATGTAGCTTCCAGCCATTACTGTATTGGCATATTTGCCAGCTTCTTCTTTTGTTACCAGTTCAGCACCAGCTATACTTCCTTTTGCTCCTGTCTGATTCAAGAAGTTAACAACAGAACATCCCAAAGACAATTTTTTGTTAACCTGCCAGTTCAAACCTCCAAAGGTTTCCCAACGTCCGTTGAAATAATATGCATCATTGATATTAGCATAAGTCTTACTAAAGTAACGGAAACTAGTCCAAATTTTCAAATCTTTAGTAATCATATAGCTCGGGTCGATTTCAATAATTACCTGAGGAATTTCTGCAACGATATTGCCTGTAGCATTAATCTGACCAACATATCCATCAGAGAACTTAACCGATGTTTCATACTTTTTATAAGTCGGTTTCTGATAAGTAAACAGGAAGTGCAAATCGAATCCTTTAAACGGAGTAGCAACAACGTCGGTAGTCCATCCCAAAGTCTTGATATCATAGTTAAGTGGAGCAGCCAAGATTTCATTGACACCATTTACCGCATGCTGAAGATTCAATGTTGAGTTATTGTTTGTCTTCGAAATATATGAGAACAATGAGGTCAAGCTCAACCATTCATTATTGAAATAAATTCCGGCACGTCCCAGAGGAACAGATATCTTGTCTGTATTCGGTAATGTAGCAGGTGCAAAGTTCTCGATTCTAGGATGCTGAGTAATGTAAGTGAAGTCACCGGTAAATCCGAACTTATTTGTCAATTTATACGTAGCGGCAGCACTCAATGCATAATTAAACCAATCATAACTCATCGGAGTCGGTTCGATAGATACAGCTCCAGCTGTACCGGCAGCTCCTGCTGCATAACCAGTCTGATTACCATCTACATCGTATACAGGAACAGCAGTGGCTCCAAGATAATAATTAGCAAAACGTCCGACATAATCACCATTGGCATTTTTTACTGCGGCATTGTTTCCACGAAGTGCCTGATACTCGAAACGTGCACCATAATACAAGTTTAATCTGTCTGTTATATCCCAGTCATGAGTAAAATAAACAGCCAATTTATTTTCATGACCTTTATAATATTCCGAAGCATTCTTATTGAAATCATAATAATATCCGTTTCCAGCATAAGAACGAGCGGTTGCATTTGCAAAAGCAGGATTCCACAAACGTACCGGATAACTGCCGTCTGTAGGAACAGACTGATCATACATGGTTGTATTTGAAGCATAGTCGATGTCATAATACCACTCATTCAATCCCAAACGCCATGTTCCATTAGACAATTTACGTGACAATTCAGTAGTAAACATAAATTCATCGATGAAACCACGATTCAAACATGACATACGGCTTTGAACATATTCACCGTCATACGGCTGCATTGATCCGTCGGCTGCTTCATACTGATAATCAATAGAGCTGTTAGTACGCTGACTCAGTTCCATAGGAGTCTGATATACGCATGAACCGGTAGCATGATCGTATTTCATAACAACTTTCCACGCCAGTCCATTATCCCATTTATAATCATTCATCAAAACGAATTCACTACCCTTATTCTGTACAGCATCGTAAAGATTTGTCTTTTTCAACTCGCCTGTACGCATATCGCGGTATACCATCTCATTATCCATTGGCAAGTAAGATGTAGTACCAAGAGCGAAATCGCCAAACTCTTTTACACTACCATCACCAACATATATAAATGGAGCCGACTGGGTAGCATACATATAAACCGGATGACTGTTGCTATAATGATACATTGCTGTAAATTCGCCGCGATTATCATTATAACGTTTTGTCAAAGCAAATTTGTAGATCTGAGTTCTATCCTGGAACGGAGTTGATTTGATTTTAAAAGTTCCCGGATCAAAATCCTGGTAAATGCTTCCACTATAAAACCAGTCTTTTGCAATTTCACCATTCAGGTTCAATGAAACTTCTTGCATACCAAAATGGTTAGTCTTATAGTTTAATGTACCATGAAAACCTTTTTGTCCCAGCTGAGTAAAAGAGTTTACGGCATAACCGATATTACCAGTAGTAATAGCAGTTTCAGAAATCTTAAGAAGTCCCACATGGCTCAAGCTGGCATCAGCACGCCACAAAGAATTTACGCTGTGAGGATTCGTAGCATAAGTAACAGGAATACCATTCTCGAGTACATTTACATCCGCAGAAGGAAGACCAATCTGAATTTCACGAGGTCCGTTAGCACTAGCAGCATTCAACATCACATTGCGGTTGCCTTCTTCTTTAGAACCACCGTTGTTGTTTGATGATTTGTTTTCCTCTTGTGCATATCCATTAGCACAAACTAAAGCAAGCAGCAAGACTGCAGCTCCCATACGATTGCCCAACTGTCTTTTTTCAGTCTTCATAGCATTAAAATTTAGTATGAAAAGTTTGATTTTTTATTTGCCACAAAAGTAGTCAGACATCTAGTTAACGGGTATAACATATGTTACATCATATAGCAAAAATGTTTCATGAAACAATTTTGTCATACGACGCAACATTTTTACAAATCTGTGTATAAGCACCTTACACGCTGCCTATACAACAGATTTGTTTCATAGGGCATTTCTTTATGTTTCAATTCTACAGCTAACGCTTATCAAATATGATTCAGCCAGCCTCTTCAAAAAATAGACTTCTATTCTATCTACTGCAATCTATACACATTCATTGATTTAACAATATAGCTTCCTTTATCTGAACTAAAAACCATTCTATTGTATGGTTCTGCAGGGAAAACCAGATTAGTCATCACATATTCCCCATCTTCACCAAAAGCCTCAACACTGGAACGGTCAATAAATAAACGAAGATGTATTTGATCTGTATTCCTAACAGGAGCAACAGTCACAGCAGGAAAATCACGGCTGAAACCAACAATACCACTAGCACTACGGTCCATAACAAACTGCTTACGTACTACATCGTAATACATGGCAACTTTTTCACCTTTCTCATTCATCAGAGAAAAATCAATTTTAGATGTACCTTTGTTTTCGATTGTCATTTCTATTTCATAAGCACCTTTATTGTCTGCCAGCAAACTTGCAACTTCATAGTTACTCTTCACCTCAAAAGTTGGTATCTTTTTTTCTTCTGCACGTGCTTTCTTTATTTCAGGTGAAGGTTTACTCTTCAAATACAATTCCCCTCCTACTCTATAAAGAGTCAGGTCACGCGCCAATGTATTTGCACTACGATATTGTGTAGTAGGAACATTATTTGCATACTGCCAGTTACTCATCCAGCCCAATGCTATACAACGACCAGCAGGAGCATTACTCCACGTGACAGTTGCATAATTATCTTTTCCCCAATCAAGCCATTTGGTCTGAGTTGGTGATTCATTCACAAACTTCTTACCATCGAACGAACCAACAAAATACTGAGCAGCACTACCTCCAAAAGGTCCTCCAGGATTCAGATTACAAATCAATACCCATTTCTTTTCCTTACTACCTTCAACAGCGACCTCTACCAAGTCGGGACATTCCCATACACCACCATGTGCTCCTTGCATTGCTCCAAAACTACTTTCCTTCTTCCATTCTTTCAAATTGTCAGATGAATATATCTGCATTTCCTGCCCTACAGCCAACATCATCACCCAATGTTTACCCGGAGCATACCAGAAGACCTTTGGATCACGGAAATCACGCTCAGTCGAAGTCAGTATCGGATTATGTTCATATTTAATAAAAGTCTTACCGTTATCTAAACTATACGCCATACTTTGTGACTGGATATCTCCCCACGGAGTAGATTTTGCAGATGTATAAAAAGCGACAACAGCTCCTTTTCCAAAACCAGCAGTATTATCTTTATCGACAACACAAGAGCCACTGAAAATAGCTCCCCATGCGTCAGGAACAATAGCTGTGCCTTCATACGTCCAATGAGTCAAATCTGTACTTGTAGAATGTCCCCAAGTCATATTTCCCCACATCGAACCATAAGGGTTATATTGGAAATACAAATGATACACTCCATCTTTATAAAACATTCCATTCGGATCGTTCATCCATCCATACACTGGAGTATGATGATAAACAGGACGGTAAGTTTCACGATTTGAAGAATCGAACGTATCGGAAAGCTTTATCTCCTTCCAGCACAATGATGAAGAAGGCATACCTTGTATATCTATAGATATATCTTGGCCTGCATATGCAGAGATATCATAAGGTACATAATAATCTACTTTTTCACGTGCAAGACGGACATTCATCAATACCCCCTCAGACTTATTGTTATTTATAATACCAATCTTACATTCTGGAGCATTTTCCTGAACAGGCAGAAGTAAAAATTTTTTAGCAACATTTAGAGAAACAATATTCTGTTCATTTACCAAATGTTGGACTTCAAAAACAGATTCAGTAGCATTAGCGACCAAAGCCGGAACAAACAGACTTGCCAAACAAGTGCTTCTAATAGCATTAATGATTTTAGATGTAAAAAGACTCATATTCTTATTTATATTCTATCAATAGACAATTAACCTTAATTCCGCAACACTATTATAAAATATTTTTTTTAAGTACCTGAGCAAC